>Ga0163149_10008492_pt1 | contig 10117 bp, 12 predicted proteins | sample OliLakLV19MP5G1_FD_148604 | JGI IMG/M metagenome (GOLD analysis project Ga0163149, IMG submission 148604) | Freshwater microbial mat bacterial communities from Lake Vanda, McMurdo Dry Valleys, Antarctica - Oligotrophic Lake LV.19.MP5.G1 | ecosystem: Environmental > Aquatic > Freshwater > Lake >...
GCGGATTCGGTGGTTATCTCCCGAACCACGGATACCGTAGGAAAGGCCCTGGCCGACATGACCGCCAAACGCTGCGGCGCCGCCATGGTTGTGAATGCCAAAGGCCAACTGGCCGGAATTTATACACACGGCGACTTTGCCCGCAGTTTCCAGAGCAACAAAGACATCGGCGATGCCAGGCTGCGTGATGTCATGATCAAGAACCCGGTCTCGGTCCAGATTGATAAACTGGCAGTGGAAGTGCTTAACATCTTTGAAAAGCACCGGATCGAAGATCTGGTCGTTCTGAACCGACAAAAGAAACCGGTCGGACTGATTGATGTCCAGGATTTAACCAAACTCAAACTCTTATAAACAACCACTTATGGCCTATACCAACGCAAACGAGCTGAAAAAAGGCCAGGCAATCCGCTTCAAAGGCGACATCTGCATTGTCCTGGAAACCCAACACCGCACCCCCGGAAACCTGAGGGCCTTTGTGCAGGCCTCCCTCCGTTCCATCAACACCGGCCGCTCCTCGGATGAGCGTCTGGGTTCCAGCGATAAAGTCGAACTGGTGGAAATCCATCGCGCCAAATGGGACTTCAGTTACAAGGATCAGACGGGCTGGACCTTCATGAATCCCGACAACTACGAGAATATCACCCTCAATGATGAAATCATTGGCGCAGCCAAGGATTACCTCACGGAAAATCTCCAGGTTCAGATTGTTTTTGTCGAAGGCAAGGTGGCAGAAATCGAACTCCCCCCCACGGTGACGCTGCAGATCACGGAATCGGCCGACGGCGTCCGCGGTGATTCGGCCAACAACGTGCAGAAGCCGGCCAAGCTGGAAACAGGTTTGGACGTTCAGGTTCCCCTCTTCATCAAGGAAGGTGAAAAAATCAAGGTCGATACCCGCACCGGAAAATATATCAGCAGGGCCTGATTTCAAAAACTACCCGAAACATCAAGGCGATGCCTCATCCTAGGCATCGCCTTTTTTGTGCGTCCGGGTCTTCTTGGCTTACGTAAAGACAGTGTATGGACGACGCGTTTTTGACTGCCCAGACAATTATCCTACCAATTCCACCAGACTCGAAAAACCCAAGGTCCTTATTACCATCTACTTACATGGATTGATGAAAAAAAAATTCTTTTTGAAATAAAAAACGAATAAAGGAGATACTTAAGCGTCTAAACTAATAGCTCAATAAGATAAATCTCATTCAAAAGGAGTATTATGATAGCACAAAAGTCCTACTACGAATCCAGTGATGCCCTTCAGTCCTACCTCGATAATATCGGGAAAGTCGCCCTGCTTACGGCGGAAGAAGAACGTAAGCTGGCCAAACAGGTACGGAAAGGTTCCGCTGCCGCCCGCGAACACATGATCTCGGCTAATCTTCGCCTGGTTGTTAAAATCGCCAAAGATTACATGAACTGCGGACTTGCCATGGAGGATCTCGTTGCTGAAGGCAATCTGGGACTGATACGCGCCGTTGAAAAATTTAATCCCAAATTCAACACGCGCTTCAGCACCTACGCCGCGTGGTGGATCAAACAGTCCGTGCGCAGAGCCCTGGCCAACCATAGCAAGACCATCCGCCTGCCGGTGCATGTGGTGGACAAACTGCAAAAAATACGCCGGGCCAGCCATCAGTTGACGGAAATTCTTGGACGCGCGCCTGACGACAGTGAGGTCGCAGAGGAGCTGAACATCCCGGTCGGCAAAGTCACCCGCATCCGTTCCGCCAGCCACCAAATGTTATCCCTGGATGCCTCCAGCGGCAATAGTTCGGATTCAGACCTGCCCACGTTTTCCGAAATTCTTGCCGACGAACAGGCAGTGGATCCAGCCTTTGAAACCAGTGATAAAAACATCAAGGAAAACATCCTGATCGCTTTGAACACTCTGGATGAACGTGAACAAAAAATCCTCGCCCTGCGTTTCGGGCTGAACGGTGAGAAAGAGCTGACGCTGTCTCTCATTGGTAAAAAATTCAAGCTTACGCGGGAACGCATCCGGCAGTTGCAGAATTCAGCCCTGAACAAACTGCACCGCAGGATCAAACAACAGGAAGGCAATGCCAAAGCCCATCTGCTGAAATCCCGCCGCGAGCAGGAAGCCTGACCATGTTGAAAGCAAAAGACCCGGCCAACAAGGGCCGGGTCTTTTTTGTGCGCCTGCAAAGATCAATCCAGCAATTCCGGATAGTTGGCCTGTGCCACCTTCTCCAGAAGTTCAAGGATTTCCTTGCCTGTAGAGAGCTTCAACGCCTCTTGGACAAGATTCTGCATTTCTTCGTAACTCAGGGACTGGATGACACGTTTGATGCGGGGAATAAAAATGGAGCCCATGCTCAATTCATCCACCCCCAAGCCCAATAAGAGCGGGGTCAGCATGATTTCCCCAGCCATTTCCCCGCAGACCCCCACCCAGATATTGCCTTCATGGGCCTTGGTCACAATAAGACGGATGAGCTGGATGATGGCCGGATGGGTCGGCTGGTAAAGATACGCGACCTTCTCATTGGTGCGATCCACCGCCAGGGTATATTGGATCAAGTCGTTCGTGCCGATGCTCAGGAAATCAACTTCCGGTACAATCAAATCCACGATCAGGGCGGCCGATGGAACTTCAATCATGGCCCCTACTTCAATGTCCGAGCAATGTTTGGTATTCTCTTTTTCGAGATCCAGAATCACACCCTGTAAAATAGTCTTGGCCTGGATCAATTCCTCGTAGGTCGAAATCATCGGAAACATGATCCGCACTTTATGTCCCGCCCCGGCACGGCAGATCGCACGCAGCTGTGTTTCAAAAACATCCGTGCGTCCGAGACAATAACGGATTCCTCTCCAGCCCAGAAAAGGATTCTGCTCTTCTTCAAGTCCGAGATGATCAAACATTTTATCGCCACCTACATCCAACGATCTGAAAATGACAGGATGCGGGGACGAAGCCTCGATTACCTTGCGATAAACGTTGATCTGTTCATCTTCGGTCGGCAACTCCAGGCGGTTGACAAAAAGAAATTCAGTGCGGTAAAGACCGATCCCCTCCGCTCCAGAAGGCTGGAGCATGGGAAGATCGTCGGGAAGCTCCACATTGGCAGATACTATCACCTTTCGGCCATCGCGCGATACGGCATCCGTCAGACGCAACTTTGTCAGTTTTTCCTCAACTGCATGACGCTTCTGCTCGATCTGGCCGTACTCAAACTTGGTTTTTTCCGAGGGGTTAAGAATGAGAAGACCCTCGTAGCCGTCCAAAATGGCCGGGATGTCGGAATCGAGACTGAGGGATGCATCCTTCATGCCTACTACAGCCGGAATATTGAGGGAACGCGCCATGATGGCCGTGTGGGAAACACGGCTGCCCAGATCCGTGGCGAATCCCAGAACCATCTTGCGGTCGAAAAGAGCGGTATCGGACGGAGACAGGTCATGCGCCACAATGATGGAAGGCTTGTCCAGACGGAACCTCTCGGCCGGTCCATCGCCATTGAGATTGTTCAGGACCCGCCTGCCCACATCCATGATATCGGAGGCCCGCTCCTGCAGATACGGGTCATCAACTTCCCTCATGCTGGCCGAATAACTCAGCATCTACCTGCTTGCGCACTGCCTCCAAAAGGCTGCTGTCCTCAACCACCAGAAGATGTGCGTCGAAAATAGCAGCATCTTTTTCCCCTATCGAAGCGGACAAATGATCTTTGATCTCACGAATTTGCTCCCGGGTTTTAACCAGGGCATCTTCCAAACGGGCAATTTCCGTTGCAACCTCGGCGGCCGCGATGGGAAACTTGGGGACGTTTATTTCTTCGCGGTTAAGAACGTGAATGTCCGCGTGGACAACTCCCGGGGATACCGGGATGCCGGTCAGGCGAATGTCGCTTCGTAGCTTCTTTTTGGACATTGGATCGGGGTGCCGTTCATGGGAACCGGCCGGAATGGTTATTCCTCATCAAACTTACGCTGGATGAGTTCGGCCAATTCTTTGAGAGCCTGAACAGCATCATCACCGGAGGCAGCTATCTTGAGCTGTGATCCGCAGCCGGCTGCCAGCATCATGAGACCCATGATACTCTTGCCGTTGACTTCTTCCCCGTCTTTTTCGACAGAGATTTCGCAAGAAAAACGGTTGGCAATGCGCACAAACATCGCTGCAGGTCTGGCATGAAGACCCAGCTTGTTCAGAATGGTCAATTCCTTCTCAACAATGTTGTCGTCCGCGCCTGTTTTCTTGTTTATTAAACTCATTTCAGCTTTCTCCAGTCCGCATTTTTTTCAGCAGACGTTCATTAAATTCGTGTGCCGAGTGGTGTCCGATACTCTTCAATTTCTGATCCAAAGCAGCAACTTCCACCAGTCCGGCCAGATCTCTACCGGATCTGACTGGAATTGTTACATGGGGAATTTTGATTTGCAATATTTCATAGTGATCCTGGTCCAGGCCGATCCTGTCCACGTTTTCCAGCTTGGCCCATTCCTTCAAGGTGACCACCAAATTAATGTTTTTCTTGTAACGAATGCTGCTGGCACCAAAAATACTGGCCACGTTGATGATACCAATACCCCGCACCTCAATGTAATGGCGGGTCAGATCAGCGGATGTTCCAACCAAATCCCGGCCTTCCAGGCACTTGACCTTGGTGATGTCATCCGAAACCAGGGAATAACCCCTTTCAATCAGGCCCAGAACACATTCGCTTTTACCGATACCGCTCTCCCCCATGATCAGCACCCCAACACCCTGAATATCCACCATGCTGCTGTGCAGGCTGGTGCTGGGGGCAAAATCGTCCTCCAGACAGATGGTGACCGTATTGACCAGACGCATGGTGATACTCGGGGAACAGAAAATCGGAACGCTATAACGTTCGGCTTCCTCAAGAATAAAGGCCGGCGGCTTGATGTTACGGGCAAAAATCAGGCAGGGCACCTTTTTTTGGAAAATTTCCCGGAAACGTTCCCGGCAAGCCTCTGTTTTCAGATCCCGCATGTAGGCCATTTCGCTTTTCCCGATCAATTGAATGCGGTTGTTGGCGAAATATTTGTAAAAGCCGGTCAAGGCCAGGCCCAGACGGTTGACGGAACCCTCGGAAATACGCCGGTTCATCCCCTCCGCGCCCGCCACCAATTTCAACTGGATCATCCCGGAATGACGGGCATAGAACTGCCCGACCGTCACCATGGGATTTTCCGTCCTTTTTTTGGTTCTCAGGGCCATAATGTTTACTTCTCGTAGCCGCTAGGATTCTTCTTATGCCAGTCCCAGGCACTTTGGACAATATCCGAAACTTTGGTGAAATGGGGCTTCCAACCCAGATCCATCTTGATCCGGTTGGCACTGGCCACAAGACGTGGAGGATCTCCGGGACGGGGTTCCATGATTTTGATGGGAATGGGGTGCCCCGTAATCTTGCGGGCCACTTCGACCACCTGCAGCACGGAAAATCCCTCACCGGTTCCCAGATTATAACCTCACCGGTTCCCAGATTATAAAAAGCACTGATGTCGCGGGTCAAAGCTGCAAGGTGTGCACTGGCCAGGTCAATGATGTGGATGTAATCACGAATGCAGGTTCCATCCGGGGTTGTGTATTTGTCCCCGAAAACCTGGAAGTACTCAACCTTGCCCAGGGGAATTTTTAGTAAATTCGGAATCAGATGGGTTTCGATCCGGCGACATTCCCCGTAACGTTCGGAAGCCCCGGCTGCATTGAAATAACGCAGGGCAACAAATGTGATGCCATGGATTTTTTCATACCACTTGAGGATTTCCTCAAAGACAAGTTTGGAATGACCGTAAGGATTGATGGGCTTCTGGGGGCAGCGCTCATCAATGGGAATTTTTTCCGGCATGCCATAAGTGGCACAAGTGGAGGAGAAAACAATTTTTTTACAGTCGGCCTTGACCATGGCCTGTAAGAGATTGGTTCCCCCCATCACATTGGTTTGATAGTACAAGTGCGGATGGGTCATGGACTCCCCTACCAGGGCCTTGCCTGCAAAATGGATGACCGCTTCAGGTTTGAAATCCTCCACGGCTTTTTCGATTTCAGGATACTTCAGCAAGTCACCCAGAACAAAAGTTGCCGCGGGGTGGACTGCCGCCTTGTTTCCCTCGGACAAGTCATCGAAGATACAAATGTCATGCCCTGCCTTGATGGCTTCTTCCACAAATACACTGCCGATATAACCGGCACCGCCCGTCACAAAAATACGCATAAGAAGATAAAAATAAAATAACGCCGAAAGAAGTCACTACAAAAGCATAAAGCCAGCCAAAGGGGCAAGAATGGATATAAAGGCTTAGATCCACCCCCATTTCACTGGGCAGGGAGCAGAACCAGCTACCCAAAGACTATGGTGGACCCCGTTGAGGTCCCACTCACAGCTATCAACCAGCTCCGCCGAGTAACGTTCCTGGCAGACGTGTCTGCTTCGTTTGTGGTTGCGGCTGTAAAGCACCGTAACGGTTGTTTGCAGCCACGCCATAAAACGGGACAGGTTGCCCTGAGGAGTATAAATGGCTAGACGCACATGGTTGGGCATCAAGCAGTGTTCATAAATGTCCACTCCGAAGCACTCCCGACCCTGATGTGGCGCTTGTATGAACAAGCCTTAGCCATAGGTTTCATAGAAAAAGCGCGCACGCTCATTACCACGCATCCTTATATGGTGTATCGCTCCAGGAAAGTCAACCCGCACCGTTCATGCCTTTCATGCAAAATAACCAACCCCAAAATCATGTTACGGGTCCACGAGTGACCCTGTCAGATTGTGTTATTTGTTAACAAGTGACCCCATAGACCCCGTAGACATTAAATGGAAGCCGAAGACAAGTCGGCCTGATTCGTGGATGACTACGATACCCACGTTTATTCCTTCGGCGTCGGTGGGGCTGCGGGAGGAGTTGTGACGCTGGGTGAACTCACAGGAGCCGGAGGAATGAGGAGGCTGGGCTGGTTGGCTTGACCCGGTTGATTGAGGTTATCACGCATGTTTCGATTCAAAAAGCGGGGATCCCCTGGGTTGAATGCCGGGGCGGGAGGATTCAAGAAACGCTCCATCCCGGTTTCAAACTCCTTGGGATAAGCAGAGCGAAGGGCAGCCAACCTTTCACCTATGACCTTCGAGGGCACGAGATCACTTCCGCTTTTTAGCGAGGTCTGATAAGAGATTACCGCCAGCATCCATTGGCCGGCAACTTCCTGATTTTGGCCGGCAACGAAGGTTCTCAATCCTTCCATGTCCGTATTGCTGAAACTGCTCCCACGTTGGAGGATTCGCAGGGCTTCGTGGGCGCGACTGGCCACAATGATGTCGCCCCGCTCTTTGGCTTCCTTGCCGATGCGCTCCATAAATTGGGGAACGTTTTCGTCAGGTCGTGCCTTGGTGCCTTGCGGTGCACCTACGTAGCGCGGCAGCAGGAGGAGATAAAGTTCCGATTGCAGACTCGAAACAAGCGCATTGCCCTGCCCGGTTACATTGGAGTGTCTTGAGTAAATCTCGATATTGACGGCCAATCCGGCTTTGAAGTCCTGATAAGTTTTATCAATAGACAGGAGACTTTGCATCAAATTGTTGAGTGGTTCCCACGAACGATTGTTGCTGCGATTGCCTTCCTGCAAGTTGCGAAGTTTCCTTAAACCGTCATCCACATCGGCCAAAGACTTGATCCCGGCGATGATCTGGTCGATAGCCTCCTGCGGCGACGATTGATCGGGAGCTCTCTCGACTTTACTTACATCCCTGACAAGCGCGAGAATCTCGGAACGGGGAATGAGGTAAGGCCCGTTATTATTCATTAAGTTCCGCAAGGCGTCGTTGGCTGACTGGAGGTTGCCCCCGATTTTTGCCGAGAGATAGTTCTGCCAGTTGATCACGAATTGAAGCGTGGGCTCGACTTGGTTATAGGCGGCATTCAATTCCTCGGATCTTTGGCCGCTCTCGTAACGGCGACGAAATTTTCCCAAGGCGGAGATCGTTTCATCCAAATCCGCTGTCACTTTGGCTTCGCGAACGGCTTTTTCTGCGCCAGCCAATGCGTCTTTGATCGTGGCCATGGTCGCCTTTTCGTTGGCTTCGCGTTCGTCACGCAGCTCTTTCTGGAGCACGCCCAGGCTTTTCAAGACCGGTTCCGATGTAAAATAGGCGGAGATCTGACTGATGGATTCCAGAAATTGAGGGGAATTGGGATTGGCAAGCAATTCGCGCATCCGAGGCATCATGGAGACCTTGATGTTCTGCCCGCTGCGATTTTCCTCGCCTGTTTTCGGCTTTTCCAGCGCAGCTTCCTGCCGCATGGCGTCTTCGAGTTGTTTGGCCGCTTCCTTACCTTTGTCGGTAAGTGCATGAAGTTGCATGGAAAAGCTGCAAAGCGCGAAAAGAAACAGGGAACATAATTTCATGCCCACAAATTAGCCCAGCTTACCAGCGTTTGTCTTTCCTTTTCTCTTGTCGCCGTCGCCGCAAAAGGTTATCCATTTTTAGATCCTGGGTAAAAAATAAAGCATAAGTTAAATGGGGTCAGTCTACTACTTTATACTTTCTTTCAGGCAGTTCAGAGAATTTGTATAAAGTAGTAAACTGACCCAAATGGCACTAAGATAACGCGGTTTTAGGATGCCTTTCCCTGTCTAACTCATGTAAAATTAATGAGACCATAGGCTTATCTTAGTGCCATTCTAGACTGACCCCACGGAGATTACCACGGGCCATGACATGCTAAATCGCTCCTGATAATTCAACTCGGCTTTTGCAGGCCATCACTCATTAACCCGCACACCCATCTCAAAAAAATTAAGAAAAATGTCTATTGTAATAAATTAACCCTGTCAGATCAGCAGCAAAGAAATCACCCGACTCTTTTCAACTATTTATAGGACATCTATCCGGCAGCCGTTACGAACCACACAGCGCAAAGCATTGAAGATCACACGCAAGTCGTGGGTGCGCTGGGGAGCCTCTTGATCCATCAGCACCAAATAGGGACAGCAAAACCCCCACTCTGCATCGCTCACGTCGCTGTCGTATCCGCTTTTGCCGCTACTGATGTTGAACTTTTTTGTTCCCCATCCCAAGCTTACTGCTTGGATTTTAATAGTTTGTACAGACTAAAGTACATAACATGCTCTAGAGGTTACAAACACTGACGGCATTGTCCGTCTCGGCCGGGGGGCAGTCATCCATAAATCTCAGAAATAACACAAATTTTCAACGGGCTTACCCCAGCCTTACAGTTTGCCCTACATCAGTATGGTTGCTATCTGACGCCCTGTTTGCTATGTCATATGTCATGAAGTTGATACCAACCGCTCTCCTAACGTATTCCTTGTCCATTCTTCTCCTAAGCCCGGTCTCCGCGCAGGCTCAAAACAGTGTTACCATTAACGGGGTTACAGCCGTTGCAGGTGGTTCCGTCGCCACCTTCACTCTTTCTCTGCCCGAGGATATTCAAAAGAAAACGCAAAAGGAAAAACGTCCCCATCGTGATATAAAAATCGGTCTTGTTCTGCCCCGAAGCTTTGATACCTCGCAACCTCAGAAATATCTCTTCGTCTGGAAGCCAGTCAATAGTGTGAGCGACCTGGAAATTGGAAATATTTCCGAAATCCAGAACTTTGCCAAAGAAGCTCTGGAGGCAGGCTGGGCCGTGTTTGCCATCAATACGGATCTCGGATACCCGGACGGCGAGCAATACCCCGAAATGGTGCGCTTCGGCCTGGATACACTTGAGGCAGCCGTTCCTAGCTTCAAGGATTCACGCTTTGCCTGTGCAGGGTTTTCGGGGGGCGCAAAAAATTGCACCACCGCCACAGGCGCCCTCGTCGAAAGAAACTATAAACTGCTTGGGATTTTCATGGGGGGTTGCAATCAAAGTTTACTCGAAGAAGCCCAGAAAGTATTCAAAGCCAGCAAGTCAGACTACCGATCCGTCAAAGCCTTCCTCAGCAACGGAACTTCTGATAATGGGGCCAGCCCCGCCAAGGCGGAGGAAGTGATGAAAGAGCTAAAAAAATCCGGCCTCAAGCAGGCCAGATTAGAAACGTTTGATGGGGGTCACCATTTGAACAGACAGCATTTCTCCACCGCCTTGGCTTGGTTTGAAGAGTAACGTAAATGTG
>Ga0163149_10008501_pt1 | contig 10115 bp, 6 predicted proteins | sample OliLakLV19MP5G1_FD_148604 | JGI IMG/M metagenome (GOLD analysis project Ga0163149, IMG submission 148604) | Freshwater microbial mat bacterial communities from Lake Vanda, McMurdo Dry Valleys, Antarctica - Oligotrophic Lake LV.19.MP5.G1 | ecosystem: Environmental > Aquatic > Freshwater > Lake >...
CACGCCGTGTTCTATTACGATGGCGTGCAATCCTACGGGCATGTGGTAACAAAAGCATCTCACCATGACGAAACATGCGCACCGTGTAAGCAATCTTGCCAATGAAGATGTCGATCTTGTTGGAACATTAGATCAAACATGGAGTAGTTTCTATGGGAGCTTAATGCTTATAACTTTCGAATTTGCATGCATTTAGCATCTGTTCTAGTGGTGAAACATTAGAGTAGGAAAGTTTCTTTTAAGGCATTGTTTACTGCATTTCGCCCCTTGTTGTTTGGCGATTTGACGGTGAAGACACATCGTTTATCAATCCACGCGGGCGCGCGTGCAACAAAGTGCGTCACATAACCAGATCCAGCGGGCGCGCTGCTAACACGACATTCAAAATTACCGTGTGTCTTGATCCACACACGTTGACAGCGAGTGCGTTCGCTGGGGGCTTCTGCTGCATGCAGCAAAACAGTGCGAAAAAACGGTCAAATGTAACATATGCCATGTCCGTTGAACCGGCTGGCAAACGATGAATCACAGAAACATAACCGTTGAACCGGAGTGATGACCCGTTGAATCACGGTAATTAAGCGCTCAGGCAAGCAAAACACATGGTAGCCTCTGACCATGAGATGCACACATGAACATTAGCACCTCTCTGTCACAAACATGAGCTGATTTCTACAGTGAAACAGCACAAATCATGGGGGAGGATGCACTGGACCGGCACTAAAGTTCACATAGGATAACAACCTATGTGACAAAGTCCTTTTGCTACTGTAGCACAGTGCAGGTTGTTAAACCTGGCAAAAACACTGGTGCTGGGGTGCTCAACATGTGGTTCCCATTCGTGCAACCAGGAAGAGTTGCTCAATTCTGATTGGTCCAGAGCATGTCACACCATGTCACAGCATTTTCCTGACAAAAACCCTGGTAAACTTCCTGGCGACTTATTGAGAACCCCTAATGTGCTAGACCTGGCAACAACAGACTGCTTCTGTGGCTACCTCCAGTAGCCATTAGTGCCAGTGGCACCCGGCAGGTCGTGCTAAGACTAGCATGCCGTGGTGCAGCACAGCAGTGGGGTCTAACATGCCAACCTCCCCGGTGTTCTGTAGCTACCGGTGCGCATTAGGAAATAATTATGTGCTCCAAGTAATGAGCAGATAGCTAGCTGTGGCACTTGAGGTCGGTTCCTTGCCGAGCGGCCCATCAAACTAAAAGGCTAGATTTGTTGGAAGGCTAAAATGCTTAAGATTGTGAGCTCATAATAACATTAATAACTACCTAATAGGATTGAATCCCTTGAACAACATCTCAAATATGTTTCTTTGGTCCATAGAATGGCCACCAAATGTTCAGCTTCTAACTAATTTGTGACTCCAAATATGCCACCTTACTCTTGTAGCCAACAGGGCTAATTACCAAATATAAAGACTTAGGGAACTCTGGACAAAGCATGACTGAAAACTAGGTAAGATTCGCAGCGGTCAGCGGTATCCTAGTACTTGTAGCCATCTAGCTAGGTCTTCTCATAGAAGTTACCTCCTGCTCTTGGGGTAAGCAGCTGCTGTACGACCTGGAGTTCCTGCAGGCCGGGAACTAGACTCTGGCTGGCTAGCTAGCTAGCTGCAGAACTGCGACCATGATGTCCCACTCTATTGAATTTTCTCGCTTCTTTTGAGCATGCTGGTCGCGGCGGTGTGTCAAACATCAACTCAGGCAACTGAACCACCGAAAGAAAGAATCATGGTACATTGTACTGGTATTCGTAGGAAAGGCCATCTAATGCAGGCACGTTGGTGGACATGAAAAAATGTGTTATGAAAAAGATGTGCTGCGTAAATGTTGTGCTCGGCAGGCCAAATCCAAGCCGGAAAGCAATACGAATCTCTCCGTCACTGACCGCTGCGTGGCAACCACAGGTAAACTTTGAAAGTGTGCAATTGAAGGCAACTCATCGCAGGCGGGTCTATCGTCGGTACGATATGATAAGCTCCTCAAGGTACTAAATACGGCTTTGATGGAGAGTCGCAGAAAGTTCAACACGGAAGATGCAATTAAAGAGTGCCATGGAGATGATGCTTCCATGTTTGACGACGATGCTGGCGGCGGCCAGAGTGTCTTAGCCACCGCCATCGATGCCATGGTGGACCAAGTCAATGATACTGTCAAGAGCAATATTGTTACTTACCTAGAACAAGAAGGGATCCAGGAAAAAGTAGAAAACATTGAAGCAATTATTAATCGGTTGGATGCCAATGACGAAAAACAAAGACAAGCCGATGCTGAGGATCGCCAATCGGCTCGAGATGCCCTGGCGTCTGTTAGACTTCCAAAGGATGTTCTCCCCTCTGAATTGATACGATATCGATCGTACAAACTCATGGAGAAAGAACGGGATGCCTTGTTGGAGGAAATCGCCAAGGTGGAGGAAGAAACCAACGGCCTGAACGAGCGAATTGCAAGCAACGAAGATGTCGTCAATCGAGGGGTTCAAAGTATGCGAGCAATGGAACAGCAGATTCAACAATCGACGCAAATTTTGACTGGAAACTGAAGACTTCTATATTTCTAATCAATTGCTGGGAATTATTGAGCGTGTTCAAAACGCAGAAGTGACTGAAAATCAAGGAACATCTGCAATACTACTGCATTATGATGCGCTGAATAAAGCGGGAAGACTCTTCAGAACTTAATATCTTACATATTCTTAAAGATTAATTGGAAATCCTCCAAAGTAGGTTTCGAACTAGACATGGTGCCCGCGTTCGCGTCGCTGTATACATGACTTGCCATGTCTTTCTTCTTTTCTTGAAGTTCAACGATACGTTCCTCTACGCTGTCTGCAACGACAAATTTCCGGACTCGAACGACGGAAGCTGTTTGACCGATACGGTGAACTCGATTGATGCATTGCTCTTCCAGGGCATTTGACCACCACGGGTCACATAGAAACACCGTCGAAGCTGATACAAGATTAAGCCCACAACCCCCGGCCTTCATTGACACAAGCATGACGGAACCAATCCTTTCTTCTGCTGAGAGCGAACCAGAAGAGCTGACAGATTCTGGAGGCGTTCCTTTGGCTTTGAAAGCCTCCAGAGCAGCCACCCTTTGTTTCAGAGACATTTTACCGTCCAATCGGCCAAATGGGATGCCAATGGCACGAAAAGATGTCTCTAGGATGGACAGAAAGCCCAAAAACTGCGAAAAGATAACAACGTTCGATCCAGGGTCCGCCTTCCACACTTCGTGGAGTTCGGAAATAATGCGTGCTTGCTTCGAAGATTCGGTTCCTTCGTTAATGGATTCCTCAAGAATCTGTCGTGCCGCGTCGTTTCTTCCGTCGTTTGCAGTTCCCTCGGTCTCCACTCTGATGCGGTTGGAAGCCGGAGACAATTTCTTCTCGGACAAGAACGAAGACTGGAACTGACCCTCTAAATCTTTGGAAAGAAGAATGACGGAAGCAGACTCCACCTTGGATTGGCAAACAGGACAATCGCCATCAGGAAACTTGGACTGTGTAAGGGAATTCCCGGTCTTTTTGGGTGATCTCTCTTTCAGGTAGTCGAGTAGGCATTCTCTGCAAAAGGTGTGAGCGCAGCCTGTCATGCATGCTTCGTGGATCAGTGGTGTATCCAAACATATAGGACATTCTTCAGCAATGTGGGTGGCATTTCCCTGGATGGCATTGTTCAGTGCATGTGCTACCTTTACTGAGTACGAGCCGTCGTTGGTGTTTGATGCATCGCTCTGCTTAATTGCATTCGCAGTCTTTCTAAACTTTAACAGCAACTCATTAATAAACTGACCAGTAAGTTTTGGTGGAAAGAAATGGTGAGCGTTAGAAAAATAAGGGGTACGAACGATAATGCAAGCAGCAGCCATGAAGTCAACGTACAGCATCGTCAACAGAATCGTTGCAAGCCGATTGTGGCGCTTCAGCGCACTTATCCTCCTTTTCGTCGGCTGTGTCCCATTCGTCTTCGTCCACTTTGGACTTAACCGTGAGTGCGATGTGATCGCAAGACATTCTTAGCCGATGAAGTAAGGAAAAGATTGCAAACCAAGATTTACTAGCCGTCCCTTGCTTGATAAAGCCATCAAAGATGTCTTGCGACTTCATGAGGAGTGCATTGTAGAACTCCCTCTCTGCCTCGCTCAGTGTTACATCAATTACCGCTGTCTCAACCGGCGGGAGAGTTAGGATTGGTTTTCTGCGCAATGAAACAGAGTGGTCGGTGAGGATGACAGGAAATACCGGTGAAACATTTTAGCAACGTAGGTAGCAACCACTACACCAAAGTCAAACTTACCCATCAGCTGAGAGCGAGTTTTTCGTCCGCCGAAGCATCAGTGGCCCTAATAGTCGCCGAACTCGTCCAAGGGCAACCGTCGTGCCCGAAGGTTCCTCAGATTCACCGCTTTCACTATCATCTAATTTGGAAGTGCTGTTCATCTCAGAGGTAATAGCTGTTTTCCAAAACGCGGCGTCGCACCACGGTTGATGTCTCAAGAATTTCAGTAAACCAAAAACATCGTCAAGTGAATTATGGATGACTGTGCCAGTGACAACCCATCGGTACTGTGCTTTCAATGCACAACAAGCTTTTGAGGCAAGCGTTGCCTGATTCTTAATGCAATGTGCCTCATCGAGAATAACTCTTAACCACTCTCGCTGAAGAAGCCCATATCCCTTGTCACTTGTGCAGTTAGGGTCTTTTTTTCGCCTTTGGATTTCGCCCTGCATTTTACCGTAAGTTGTAACGACAACGTCAACATCAAAGTCATCCAGGGATGAATTTCCCTTTGTCTGGTCACCGTAACACACTCGACAGGAGAGAGATGTCTTAGTCTTAATTTCTTCCTCCCATTGAGTTATGAGGGAGAGGGGGGCTACAACTAGAGTTGGAAGACGTTTAGAGGAATTTCCCTCGGCTTGCTGCTTTTCTTTATGCTTCAAAATCAGTGCAAGAAGCATTACAGTCTTTCCGAGTCCCCTGTTATATTCAACAGGTTCCGAAATGTGTGAGATCAAGAATTCTAAACAAACAGTGTGCACCAAAACCATTCTCAAGCCATTGAAAAAAGAATAAACAAATAAATGCACTGGTGTAAACGGTGCCAACACTTACATATCATCCGCCAAGATTCCTCCCGAACAGTGTTTTGGCGGTGCCGGAGGGTGACACGTCGCAATTCCAAGCAGTTCATTCACATAAAACAAGACCGCATTTTCCATGCTAGAGTCCGCTAGATAGCGAGGCTTCCACAAAGGATGATTCACTGGGTTGGCTTGTCCAGCCACTGTCTTGGCAGCCTTCCGTCCTGCATCCGAGACCAGCACTGGTCCACATTCACAAAAAATGGGTGGCTGTTGAGTGGTCCCTCCCCCAACACTTTTGTGACTGCTAGTGCTTGAATGCGCTGCTAATTCAGAAAGAAGGGCCAGTTCTTTTTCTAGCTCTTCCCGACTTTCTCCTTCCTCTTCTCGCTTCATCATCCAATACAAAGCCTGTCGTTGATAGGGGCGCAAAACGACTGACTCATCAAAACCTAAAGGATCATCTAGCTCTGGCAATCTCTGCTTGCTATTAGCTTCCTCCGAATCAGACGATTGGTTGTTAATGTCCTTGGCCCATGCGGGCGATTCTTCGGATCCCACCTCCTCTTCAAAATCGTCTTCCTGCAAGACAACATTATTGCTTTCATCATCATCATCGTCATCATCACAATAACTATCGCTTTCTTCGTTGTCTGCTGCTGCTAAATTTTTAGTGGCGACAGAGGGAGCAAAGTCAGGAGCATCCCCATAGTGTGCCCACTGGAGGAAAGCAAAGGCAGCTTCGGACACGGTCATTTTGGAGGATATCAAGGTTCGTTGGTTATTGTTTTGGTTGCGAAAAAACATGGAAGATTTCGTGCTTCCATCATCTTTCTTTATATTCTCGTCAAAGAGCGCAAAAAACTCCCGGGGATCTTGGATCAATACTCTCAAGTTCATGGCCACATCTCCACCAATGGGAATGTCGGTGTCTTCCATCAAGGCACTGGCCCTCAATTCAATTAAATTTCGTCGTAACAGCGGTGTCAGCATGGCCGAAAGCGGCTTCTCCAGATTACCTTGCACACGACCGTCGCCGTGACTACGAAAGCGCACACTGGTATTTTGGCCGGTATGATAGTGCTGCAGGTCCAAGCCTTGTTGGTATGCCACGCGGCTAGAACGTTGGGTACAATGTCCGACAACCCATCGCTCGCACAATAAAAGACCACTGGACGAGGCTAGTGCTGTTTCTCTTGGAGTGTCATTAATTTGAGGGGTTTGCACAGTACTGCTACTTGGAACGTTGGTACTTGTATAACGAGGCGTTGCTGGAATAAGGTGGGGAGACTGCTTCTTGGAGGGTCGACTATTCTTGGTAGAACTGTCAGTCGAAGAAGGGCGCTTCTTGCTGGTAGAAGCAGCCGATGATGATGATGCGGGCGTGGAATGGTGCGATGGAGGAGCTGCCTTCACAGCGGACGGCATATCATTGTCATTAATATTATTATCAGCGGTAGGGTGGGGGGGCGCTCGATGTTGTTGTCTTGGGGTTTTCGGTTGATACTGTCCCGTCATGAGGCGTTCCGCAGCCAGCTGTACATTGTACCCCGCTTGCGAGAGACAGGAGGAAAGATCGCCTTCGGAAAAGTCGGGACAAAAATTGCGGATCATTTCCAACTGCTTGACAATGGAAGAAGCAGATCCTCCCGAGGAGGTTCTTCTCTTATTGCTGCTGCTGGAGGACGAGGAACTGCGTTTTCCTGCCATTGCTAACTCTATGTATATATAAGAATGTACTTGTTTCTTTCTTTTTTTCAGCAGTGTATTGATTAAGGATAATTCTAGTTGCACGGCTTACTGAAGTGTATAATGTTGGTATGGAAACCTCAATAGCACCAATAACAAGCAAGCAATGACAACAAGCAAGAAGTCCTTCTTCTCTCGCCTTGGCTGATGCATGGTGCTTGCGTGCTTCAACGGGTGTTGCCCCCTTTACTTTCAACTGACGTGTCGCACGTCTGCCTTTCCTGATGCGAGACGGCAACTGGCCAATGAATGGCAAGACTTCCTTCCAGACTTCAATTCCCCTTCCCCGGGGAGTTTCAAAAAAGTGTGCTAAAAAAAATGCTATGTTTCACTATGCAATGTGCTGTACACAAGCGCACTTGAAGTGCACTCACAGAGTCACAGCACAATTTTTTTTTACCATGAAAATTTTAACAATAATTCTTTCTGAGTGTCATGAGTCCAAAATTGCACTGAAATTTCTACACACCCTTAATTCCAAAAATGTTCTCTAAGTCCAAAAATGCACTGTTTTTTCTACACAAAATGTTGTTTCAATTTGTTCTTCTTTGGGGCCGTGACTTCAACTGCAACTGCAACTGCACTTCAAGTTGCAATGCCCTAATTTGCCTACAATTGGCTACACACAGAGTGTCCTCATGCGGGACTCACGGGGTCGTGACTCATTCACGGAAGATGCGCTTCTCAGCGCATAGGGCTAGCAGCTACTAGTCCAATCATTCACTAGCAATAAAGAACATTGCTTAGAAGAGCAATGAAGAAGCAACGAACCATCGTCAGAGACGCTGACTATGCATCGCAACGGCTATGTCTTTTAGACCGTTGCAATGACACATGTGCAAAGGAACATGTTTTGTTCTGGATCATTTTTAACACGAGCTATCGTTACAAAACAAAGTCATAACAAACCATGCAACTGACACGCCGATTCTTCACGTAGAAGCATCGTTCAACTCAGTGGAGAGAGGACTGTGCCGAGGATCTCGAGCTGAACCTCTCTCAAATGTTACATTCATTTTAGCTTCATTCTAAAGCTTATAATTTTCATTTACAAACAACTCAAAAGGCCTGTAGCTTTTAGCGCAGTGCAAAGTGCACTCAAGATGTTTCATCAGCTGTTTCATCAGTGATTTGGTCAGTTGTTTGTTCACTTGTTCAAGCTGTTAGTCATTTGGTTAGTCAGTCATTTAGTCAGTTGTTTGCTTAGTTGTTCAGTTAGTCATTTGGTCAGTTGTTCAGTTAGTTGTTTGGTCAGTTGTTCAGTCAGTCAGTCAGTCAGCCAGCTGGTCATTCAGTTAAGCAGCTAGCTAGCTAGTTGGCTAGTTGGTTAGTTAACCCTAGCCCTAAAAGAGTGCACTTGTTGTAGTCACAAGCACACTTGCCACCACACTTGTGCTTATGGGAGCACACTTTTTTGAGTGGGCATGCACTTGAACTTTGGGCTCCCCTTAAATCCACGCACACTTGGGTGCACTTTTGGAGCACACTTTTTTCATTTTCGCCCTTCCTTCCTCTCCCTCTCCGACCTGCCCATTCTGTTGGCCGGGACAAAAACGCACAGTGGTGTCAACATCTGTTGAGCAAAGCTTCCGGAAAGAGGGATAGGTTGCTAAACGGAGATGCCAATGAGGTAACCAGTAGCTACCGCTCTAATAGTAGCTAGCTAGCTAACTAGCTAGCTGCAATGGAAGAGATATGTGCACATGTGGTGATGTTGTTTATCGTCTAATTGGTTGGTTAGCAGTTATGACATGTTCTGCATGAGCGAGCCGACACTCGTTCTTTGGGTCGTCTCTCTAGCTCTGTCTTTTCAAAAATAATGGTTCCAGCGTGTTGGTTCTATTGTGTGTGTTTGTGCTCTTGGAATTGCATGAAGATGTGTGATGGATCGTTTATCACTGTTCATTTGTCTAGTAGGTAGTGTAGTAGCTTGGTTCGTTCTTTGGGTCGGTCATTGCTCAAGGAGCAATGGCTCCAACGGTAACATCGCCAACGACCGGTCGTAGCAAGAACGACAAGGCCGTCAGAATGGCCAACGTCAGTGCCACGGTCTTGTGGCCACCACCCATGGCGTAAATCTTTCGCAATGCCTTGGCGGGGCCCGTCAACAAAGATCGGATCGTGCAGGCCATGGCGAGACGTGTACACCGTGTTTGGCTTCGCAAGAAGATCTCTCGCTTGTGCGCCACTTGGCGAAACAAGTTCGAGACGGTGGCGGCGGGACTTCCGGACTCTGCCATGACGAGTGTGGCCTTGGTGTCTACGACAGCAGCTTCCTTTTCGGGCAAAAGATTGTGCTTTTGCAAAAGCTTCTTGCTGGCCAGACTGGCAACACCCAAGACGTACAAGGCATCGTCTTCATGGTTCTTGTGGGGACGAGTGCTGGGGTTGGCTCCTCCCGTTTGGTAGAGCCAATTCAGGACAGGAAAGCCAGTTCTCGAGGCTTCTTTGGGTTCTTGGGCGCTGTCATCTTTCAAGATGCTGTTGTATCGTTTGTCCAAGAACTCCAAGTACTCATCGGCGGCACTCGTTTGTTCTCGGCTGCCAAAGATAGAGTTCCACCACTGTTGAGAGTGGGTGCTGCTGCTGCTGCTGCTACTGTTGGGATCAATGACAATGTCGCTGCTGGTGCGATCGGTAATGTAATTCAGTTAATTTTATTGAGAAGGGCTTCTGCTGTCGGCGGTTCGGACAGCTGTGCGGCTTCCTCTACGTAGGGATTCTACGTGGTTCAGTACCAGACGCAAGGCCTGCAGCGGCTGGTGCCATACAGTACGCAATCCAGAAAAGCCAGCTACGCTGGGTCACTCCCGAAAAAATCCAATTTTGTTAGTTGGAGCTCACTTATCAATGGAGTTTTGTACTTAATGTCTTTGAATGTCAGAAATGTCTGCAGACATTCTGCCTATGTCAGAAAACGTCTTCCGACGTCAGCAGAAACCCTTCAATGTCTGTAAATGTCTGTAATTGTCCTAAGTAATTTTCAGACATTAAGTAGAAAACGGTTTGAATGAAATTACCTAATTTATACCTAGATGTTTTGAATGTGATAAGCTTAATTAATCAAATTTCCATAAACGTCTGTTTGCATGTCTGAAAGATGTCTTCTAATGTCGGAAAACGTCTTTGAATGTCACCAAAAGTCTGCATTAGTCGGAAAACGTCTTCTGACATCTGCAAAACGTCTGAAATGTCTGTCTTTGTCAGAAATGTCGTTTTCTATTTAACAGGTTTATTCAAACGAACGAAAATTAGCCTTTTTCGGTAC
>Ga0163149_10008504_pt1 | contig 10110 bp, 8 predicted proteins | sample OliLakLV19MP5G1_FD_148604 | JGI IMG/M metagenome (GOLD analysis project Ga0163149, IMG submission 148604) | Freshwater microbial mat bacterial communities from Lake Vanda, McMurdo Dry Valleys, Antarctica - Oligotrophic Lake LV.19.MP5.G1 | ecosystem: Environmental > Aquatic > Freshwater > Lake >...
CCAATGTTCTGGGAATTCCTCTTTTCCTTTTCCTTTTCTTTTTTTTTGCGTTTCTTTTTGGGTGTGCCAAAAGGAACACAGAACTTGAGCAAAATCGAAGGAAAAGGAAAAGCTAGCTAAACTTTTGCTTTTTCATGCAGACTCAATCAACATGAAACTGCGTGCCCCTCCCGCAGTGATGCAAACTAGCTCAGCTGCAGTTGCTGTAGCTCCAGCACTGTCAAAGGAAGTTGGTTGCAAAGCTACTGTGTTGTGCTGTAGCACCAGTGCCGGGGGCATGTGATATTTTACTACTAGTCTTTTACTAGCTTCGAACACATGCACCCGGAGCGGGCGCACATGCCAATTTTGCTACTAGCGTTTAGCTAGCTTCGAACACATGCACCCGGAGCGGGCGCATGTACCAATTTTACTGCTAGCGTTTAGCTAGCTTCGAACATGTGCGCCCGCGTCGGGCGCATGTACGAATTTTTAACTGGTGTTTAACTAGCTTCCAACACATGTGCCCGATCTCATCCATGCTTCCACAGGAGCAGGAAAACAAGGAACATGCTCTGAATCATGCTTCCTCATTTTCCTGCAGGAAAAGGAACACGGGAAATAGGGTCCAAAAGAAAGGGAAAACGAGGAAAAGAGGAATTCCTCAAAGGAAAATGCAACCAAGGCCAAAACATGCCTAGTTGTTTCTTGGCATGCTTCAACAAAGATTGTTGTGAGAGGTTGACACACATTGCACATCAAATTTACAAGAGATGTCTGACTGTGACAATTTGTTGTTCCATCAATGTTTTAAACTGCCATGTTTTAGACACAAACTCACTGATCTGAAGTGCAATTCAAGAGACAAGCTGTCTCAAATGATCATTGTCCGCATCACTGTTTTTGTGCACAAATTTGTGCAGTCTACGCACAGGGTCTTCTGAATGCATTGTGCCAATTGCATGCATTTTGAAATGAGATCAAGAGTGTGGATGAATGTCTGTGGCTAGCTAGGAGCTGTGCTAGGGTGAGCACCGGGATGCAACAAGAATTTCATTGTGCATGTTTTGACGGACTGATGTTGTGCAGTTTTTTAGTTTTGTCGCACTGAAAGCATGAAACAAGCATGAAACAAGCACGAAACAATCATGAAACAAATGCAAAAACCAAAATTTCATGCTTTTTGCAAACTCTGCAATGTGAAGCAAAACACCACGTGTTCACGTTTCCTTTTTTCACGAAGAACTCATGCTGTGCATTTGATGAGTTGTGGGGGAGCTCATGCTGTTGTTGTTGCTGCAGTGCCCCAATTCACACACCAGAATTGGCCTGGTTTAATCATCCTTTTTCCATAGCCTAACGGGTTAAAATGGCACAGTGCATTGTGAATTCACACCACAGTGGACACTGTGCATGCACAAAGCTTCCAAAAGGTCATGGGTTTGACAATCAATGGTCACAGTCAGCACAAAGTGAGCCCTCAAGCTGTGACGCTGCAGCAGGCAACGCACACCAACGCTGCACGCAATCAGCCTGGGTCTTCGAAGCAAGCACTCATGCCGAGCCAACGGTCGCAACACATGATCTAACAGTCATAAACACATGGTCTGGTCAACCGGTGCAACGGCTCACACGCAAGATTGCGGTGTGCTCCGACTGCTCAGTCAAGAACACGAGTCGTGTGGACACACACGCTCAATGACTGCGCAGAAGTGACAGTCATCCTGTGGTGAATCAGCACGATTCACGTTGAAGTTCCCTTGAATTTCACACGATCGACGACAAGGAACCATGCTAAAACACAGCACAATCTGCTCCCACCATCCTCCCACATCTGTCAATTAACCATTGTGAGTCACTCACCGCATGAAGTCACCATGTGCCTTGACACGCACATGAATTGTGGGGGAGAGAGAGGAGCATCCTCTGCACAATGAACAGTGAACCCGCAGGTGAAGCTGTGACGAACGCACAGTTAAACAGCAGTTGAAGCTGCAGCAAGAGTCATTGGAGAAAAGCATCACAATTCACTGTGCCATTTTAACCCGTTAGGCTATGACAAAAGGATGATTGAACCGCGCCAATTCTGGTGTGTGAATCAGGGTGCTGCATTGCTGTTGTCACTGTGTTGACAGTCATCAACTTCAGAGCAAAAGCTCTGGAGCAACTGATTGTTGGCTAATTGCATTGACAACACCAGTGTGGCAGACTCATTGACAATTGTCCGTTCTTGGAGCACTGAGGAATTTGCAAGTGTGTTTTAATCCAGTGGGTTGGGCGTCAGATTTGATTCGTTTCAAAGCAAGGTTCAGTTGCGGTGCTGGCACATGACCAGAGTGAACCTGAACCTTGTTGGTCTCTGACCAATTGGACATCCGTGATTTGGTCTGTTCAACACGGAGCTGTTGCGTGCCAGCTGATGTGGTTTCTAACTCAATGAGCATGCAACATGAAACATTCCGAGTTGGCACATTCAAAAGGGCTTACTCTTGTCTGTCATTTGAGCCAACAAAAAGCGTTGAGCGATGCACGCTTGCTTTTGAACGGATCGGATCTTTCGTGCATGTTGGATTCAGAACAATGAAAATGCTTCAAGCATTGCTAAGCAAACAAGCAACATCATTGTCAATCGGAATCTTGCTTGCAGACAGGCTTGCTCTTGCAGTCAGTTGATCAGCATGCTTGCTCTTGACAAATTGACAATCAGATTCAGCTGTCAAGATGGGCACCACCAAGGTGAGCGTTCAAGACGTGGAAGCAGCAACAAGCAGCAAAGAAGCGGGGGAAGATTGATGGCCATTTCGGTGAAATTGTGAAAGGACGGCCGGTCACTAAGACGCCCAAATTGAACGAGAACCTTCCGATGAATGAAATCAAGCAGGATGTTGTCAAATCAGGCAAGAAATCAAGTGGTTTGGGCTATGTCAATTGGAATCTGCCGGAGAATTGGCGCACGCTAAGGGCGCAGACTCTCTGGTGCATTTGTTCCAGAAATGCTGACCATGACAAGAATGATGGAATCATCCATTCAACAACAACAATCACACCCAGGACCACTCTTCAACGTTCCTCTGAACGTTTCTTGGCTTCTGCCAAAGCATAGAACATCACTTCAGAATCAGTCACCCGCGAAATGGTGTTCCCAAAATCTCGGGGAGGTGGTGCTGGTCTGCTTGATGACAATGAAGTTGAACTCTTGTCAAACACCATTGTCTACAGCAATGAAGCCAACAATGGGATGTCAAGGAATGAGGCTATTTCACCCGTCCAAGAACTTGCCCAGACGACAAATCGGTCAGCGGCAGAAGGCCATTGTGATCACATAAGCATGAGCACAAGCACAAAACTCTGCCCTCCAGTGCCTGCCAATGGAACGTCCAATCAGTGCGCAGGCTGAGAGTGCATCCATTGAGAGGACACAGCACCCCAAAGGATGATGCATGGAGCTTGGCAACTAGCCAATTAAGGCCAATTGGGGTCAACCAACAGCAAGGGTTTGACTGTGCCATTCCAAGGGTCCCACCAGGGTTTTCTCCTAAACAATCATTGTCCACCCTAGCCCCGTGTCGCGGCGGCTGTCAGTTGTCGTGCATCATGGCATCCATGAGGGCGCAAAGCCTGGAAGCAATCTCCATCAACCTGTGTCAACCCATGAGGCTGCTTTTCGGGCTCCGTCACCACCATCTTCCATCCAAACCACCAATGTGATAGCCCATCACAGCAGCCCCGTGGTCGACCCACACTCCAGCCAAACACCAATTCACAGACTTCCGCTTGACCCCAACAGTGCTGAGGGTTGCCAACGTGCTCCCACAAGCACACTCAAGCATGGGCTTGAGACATCCGCGAGGCTGCCCATTTGTCAACCATGCCACACTCCACTCCAAGCTAGCAGTGCCACCAGCCTGCACAGGGCATGCCTGTGAGGGCTCCAAATGGTCTCGTGAGACTCATGTGGCAGCCCGCATGAGATGGATGTCCAAAGAATTGAAATGGGAGGGCCAGAAGCGGATGGATGGACAGACTCGTGCAGTGGGAATTCCACGGGCCCACGATGCGAAGCCAATCTGCACAGACACCAACAACAGCAGCCAAAGCCGCCGCAGCTAATGGCAAGCTGATGGCACAACACCACCGCCTCCACCAACACCATTGTAGCCTTGATTCAATTGCCTGTCGACAAGAGAGAAGTGGCAGCAGTGCATTGTCCTCCTGCTTCGTTAGCCAGACGAAGGGGAGCCCATTGTGATCATCTTGCACAGAAAGAGCGTCTCAAAGGCGTCAAGAATTTTGGCCGCACAGTCAAAGCCCAAGCCACTTCAACCAAGAGAGGTCAAATCACTGCAGAGCAGCAGCTGCGCTGGCACACTGCTGTGCAAGAAGCACTTGACTGTCAACAACAGGTGAACAAACCAGAAGCCGAACATTTAACGCTTCAAGATTGCTTTTGCGGAAACCTGGACAAGACATGTCTTGTGGCAAATGCAGATGGTGGCGTCCAAGTGATTGCCTGTGCTTCTAAAAAGAAAACCGAAAAGAACACAGACGACAGCCGGGCATCCATTGCAAGCTTGCGAATTGGATTAGCGTCTGGTGCCCAACGCCCATTTCCTTTCCTGGCAAAAGGAGTGCAAACAGATCGCAAATCGATTGCAAATCTGTTAAAAGAACGCTGCCCCAAAGGCAGCCAAGTTGTCATGTCAGCCTCAGCTTGCGTGCCAGATGATGCTTCGTTGAAGTTGGTTCCCATGTTTGCAAAGGGAATCCGCCAGATGGAAGTCATCAAGGACCATCCTGATTGGTGGATGACATTGACCTGTGATGGATTCAGCTCCCACACGATCGATGCTGCAAACGTTGTCTTTTCCGAGCACAAGATCCAAATTGTCAAGGAAGAAGGAGACACGTCCCAAGCAAATCAATCCTGTGATCAAGAAGTGGCCAAGAGAGACAAGAGTTTCATGCGAATGAATCTTGCTTTTGTTCGGCGACGGTTAGGTTCCAAAAAGATCGATCAGTGGATGCTTGTTGCTTTGGCGATTGATGCACAGCTCAAAGTGACTGAGCCAGACTGACAGCTGTCCCATAAGCGCGTCAACACCCGCCCATCATGTCGCGGAGTCCTTCGAAGAATGCATCAAGCAGTTGAGTGATCGCGGGGTTCTTCTTTTTGGAGAAAAGTTTCACACCAAACGAACTTCACTCTTCGACGCCATGCCTGCTTGCTGGACCAAGTTGTCAGTGGAAGAAAGGCACGAGGCAATCACCATCTGCAAGAATGTCTGTGACTTGGCAGAACTGGTGGGAAAGAAGCCTGAGTGGACGAAAGAAGTGGTGGTAGGACTCTCCCAATTCATCAAGCTTGAAGACTTTTGCAAACTCCGTGCATGTCACCTCATCTCTGAGATCGATCCCAGTGTGATTGTGCACGATGATGGAACACAAAAAGAAGATGTTCCAGAAGAAGTGCCCAACGATGGATGCTCAACATGTGCGACGCAAGATCAAGCCATCGCGAAAGAAGCGGAAGCCCAAGCGAGTGTGTCCAATGCCCGTGACTTCTTTCATTGGCAACCAAAGAATCTCATGTTGGAATGCATGAAGGACAAAAAGAATGGTGACACCCAATCAAAACTCTTTCACCACATGACTGATTGTGCTTCTCAAATGATGTGGAACTCCTCCAAGAAGGATGTGGAACCCTCAGCCTACTCAGACGCCTCCATCTCTAATGAACAAAAAGAACTGCTTCGGCCATTTTACAAGAACACGCTTCAAGGGTTCATTGTGCATGACGTCAAAGGAAAAGGAACGCCGAACAAGCTGACCAAGTGTCGGCTTGACATGACATCCGGGAACGTCTCTTCTTGTTCAAGATGTCTCAATGATCCAAAGTGTTTGAAACAGACAAAGGAAGTCAATCAGTTGGCAGCCACTGCAGCAGAGGTCGCTTGCTGTGTTCTTTTTGGTTCCAACACGTGTCATCCAGTGCCCAATGTTGTCAGGTGTGTCAAGGCCATTCGAAATGTCTTGGATGTGCATGGACGTCCATCTTGTCATGAAAAACTATTTTCAGTTTTGTAATTCAGAGACTAAAAGATGCTACCAGACGCGCCGGTCATTTTAAGCCACTCCAAAGTGGTTTTGGACGCACACGCATTAAAGCTCTGATTTTTGTAAACTGACGTGGCTCAAATTGTCAGGTTCATTCTAGCTACTCCTAGCTAGCTAGAAGACTACTAGTACCTGGTACGAGCGAGATGCCTAATCGTAGTGCGCAGTAGGTCCCATGATGCAGTTCTTTTATGTTCAGCTGTTCATGAGAGCTGCTACTAATAATGTAACCAAGTGTTTGTCACGGGTGCGTCATGTCGACGTTGCCGTCACAGTGCTTCCCGCATGACACTGGTGAAAGAAGTGTCGTTAGTTCCCTATTTTTGAAAGGAACAAATGAGAACGCCCCCGCTTTATCACCTAATTTTGAGAAATATGTTACTACAAAAGAGAAGGTCGTCACAGAAGAGGTTAAGACTTTTCTTACCCCTTGCACCATTGAGAATCCAAGCGATCCCTCAAATTCACCTTCCGTAAGAGTATTCGAAGCAAGCAAGTAGAACTAACTAGAAACATAATTGACACTGTAGGAACAAAAGAACTTCAATGAGCTTCCGGTTAGGTGGCGACGTCAGATTTCATTAAATTGCTGGGAAAATCAACTCTTTCGAACCTTTTGGAATAGCCCTACTACGCTACTTTAGAGAAAGCACTGGATTGGAGATCCTTTGCAGATTCGTTTCGTAAGGCAAGTGCTTGTTAAGGCTATACGATACTTTCAGTCGGCTGGTTGTGTGATTTGAAGCAAATTTCACCAGCGAGTATCCTTTTCTGTCGAAGGTGGTGTACTATATTTTCATTTGAAAAGAAAACGAAGTAATGTCAGTTGATAAATAGTTAGCCAGTGACTGTATCACTTTTATTTGGTCCCCCGTAAGATCCAGCAAGAATTCCTTCACTGCAACAAAACCTTTAAAAATACTTAGTCAAGAACAGTTTCCTGGGAGCTGAGGATGCCAGGGAGTCGTCTAAGACCCTGCACTGGGTTACTGGCGAAGTGAATTCTGCTTCTCAACTTCACCTTTCTTATCGGTCTCTATGGCACGAATTTTCTACCCCTGCTCAGGTTCACCCGTAAAAGTAGGCCCAACTGCGGTGCTCGTAGTTTTGGCTTCCCTCAGAGCCTCCTTTTACCCCAGTCAGACGTAGAACACAGTCCAGACTCCACTTCCACCCAGCCCCTTTCTCTTCATCAACCCTTCTTACACTCAGTAGTGACAACAAGACGAAGGCATAAAAACCAAGAACAGCACAGCAACACAGCAATATATCATATCACCTCAAGAAACACAAAGCATCTTTCAGCATTATCATATCACTTCCTCACCATGGATACCACGGCAGATACCGCTACAGGTACCTCTATAAGCACCGCTAACTTTGCCTACAAGAATTCCTTTCTAGACAAGTCATCCTTTCGCAGTGGCAAATGGACTCCAGAAGAAGAAGCCTATAGTAATTCTTTGATCAGAGCCTTCACCAATGGGTCTCTACCCGATGCCAAACAAGGCGTCAGTCTACGCCATTATCTGAGTGTAAAGTTGAGATGCAATCCCAAGCGAGTCAGTAAAAAGTTTGAAGGTAAGCAAAATACATGTTGGGGATGGTCTTTTGTCTACAGGCTAGTAGCTGTGCTAGTCTTCTTGAAGTTCTTTTGCCGCGGGACATAGTTATCTTGATAATGACCCATACCTAACCACACTTGCAACTTTTCTCTACTCACTACACAGGATCCAACTATAATGGAAAACAGATATACCTCGATAAAACCGACCAGATGAAACCAGAAGACGTCGAAGCCAAAAGCAAGAAACTCGAAGGTCTTTGCGAGCGCTTTGAAGAATCCGTCAAAGCCTTGGAGGCCCTGGAAGCAGGAAGGGAAGCTCGAAAGGTTGAAGCCTTGGCGGCTGCGTACGAAAGTGACCGTTACTCGGAGGCTGCAAAGCCTCTCGGCATCACCAAGAAATCAAATCATGGTTCTCCTTTTGCATCGGCTGCTCCATTTGCCACCAACTACCCTGCCAGTCCTTCTTTGTTGCCGGCTTCCGCCGTCTTGGAGGCAAACAGCAATCGGACCACTATAGATAACTACAAGAGGGAGCAACTGCTGCAGCATCATTATGCGCAGTCTCTTGCCTCTGGACGCTCCATGGCAGCACCAGTGCCACCCTCTTCTTCTTCCAGTTCAGCTGTCGCCGCAGCCGTGGCGGCGAATACCTATCTGATGGAACAGATCTTTCCGCGCAGCAGCTCTGCCACAACTCTCGCACAGCGTGGGGCAGCTTACCTGCCGTCCTCTGCTTCCAACAGTAGCAGCGACCTGCTCTCGTTCGCTGCTCCAACTCCTCCATCCGCCAGCCACCAAAAGGTCATGACGCAGCGGGGGTCGGACCTTGTGTTCCCGTCCATCTATGACTATTCCATGGCCCCACCTGCGGCTAGGCCCACGCCTATGGACAGCCAGATGCTTGCAAGCAGTCCTAACAAGGCTGCAGCCTTGTACCCAAGGCTGCAGCAGATGCTGCAGTAGATGCCGCAACCACCATTACCAAAGCATCAGCATCGGCAGCAAGATTCCTCTTCCCATTTGCTTGCACCCTCCCGAACATCCGAGCTCTTGGTGGCACAGCTACATCAGCAACAGCATCAGCAAGCGACTTTGCTCCTTCAAGATCGCTTGAAACGCAGTTTTGCCGATGCTGGTATGGATTGGAACTCGTTGGCACCCACCACACAGCACCACCACCACCACCCGACGACCATGATGAATGCTGTGGGGCACTCTGCTGCTGCGGGCGGCGGGTCTCTGAGGACATATGCCAATGCCTTTCCCCAAATGCCCAACGTCCAAATGCCCAACGTCCAACCTACGAACGGCGGCGAACATGGTGGTGAAGGCCCGCTTCATCCAAAACGTGCAAGGTTCTGGTAATTCGACGGAAATTCGACGGGACAGTCTGAAGTTGTCCAACCAAGCAAGGGCCCAGGTGGGGATGGGCTTCGCGCCCGTAGGTCAGGAGTGTGCAGAATCATGCCGCACTGCCCTATTTTGTGTTTAGATTTTGATGTTCTGGCATGTTCCATGATCGTTGTGGTTGATTTATCCTTTTTGAATTATTAGGTCATTCATATCAGAGCGTAAGGCGGGACGAGGACTCTTTTCTCGAGTACACTACATACAAATAGATGCCCAAAGTTCTCTATTCCTTTCCGCACTCACAATACTTGTAGAAATCGCTTTGACTGCCTTGTTTACCAAAAGAATCCCACCAGTTAGCTTGGTTATTACTTTGTTCTTTCCGCCTGTGAATCCTCTACATACCATTTCTACATGTGTCTATTCACAGTTGCCAGATTGATCATTTAGCTTGCTTCCGTCTAAGCACTCTGTATGCATCGATGTCCGGACCCGGGAATAAGCGTGGCACCACGCAGTGACTACTGCTAGCTTTGTGCGATCTGACGAGCTTGCTGCTAGCTAGCTACCTTCAGGACAGCAGGCCACCAGTTGTGAGGCAGCACCACGAATTTGGGGGGATTAGGCAGACAGGAGGAAAGAAGGAGGAGCAGAGGGAGAGAAAAAAAAGAGAGTGATTCCCGGATCCTTTTTGAATGGGCGATCCGTGACCAATGAGTGCGGGAAGACGTCGACACCCATGTCTTCCATGTCGTTGTGCTCACATTTGACAGGGTCGCAGGCACGAAATGGGGGTGTCACTTGAGTCTGCACTCATTCTTTTTCACAAAATTAGCAAATTTGCTTGCTCGCTGCACTCAATTGGCACATTTCTCAGTTTTTTCTGTCCCCAGTTGTCCCAACAGCTGTCTGCGTGCCAACAAGCCACAACAAGCGTGCACGAGCATCCAGCATGCTGACCGCACCAAAGCTGCCAATCCAATTTGCTGCTGATGATGACTGAACAAGCATGCAACAGATGTTGACCTCTGTTTTGTCATCGATCATTGCACAGGGGATGATGAAGTGGCCTTCCTGCTCGTTGTGGTCCCATTGACCAT
>Ga0163149_10008508_pt1 | contig 10109 bp, 8 predicted proteins | sample OliLakLV19MP5G1_FD_148604 | JGI IMG/M metagenome (GOLD analysis project Ga0163149, IMG submission 148604) | Freshwater microbial mat bacterial communities from Lake Vanda, McMurdo Dry Valleys, Antarctica - Oligotrophic Lake LV.19.MP5.G1 | ecosystem: Environmental > Aquatic > Freshwater > Lake >...
GGATGATTGTGCTGTTCAAGGCTCCACCAGAGAAAGATCTGGAATGGGACGATGCCGATGTGGAAGGGCAGTTTCGTTTCCTCAATCGGGTGTGGCGCTTGGTGATTGACGGCCCAGACAGAATCCCAGGCGAAATTCAGCAATCGACCTTAAGCAAACCGGAAAAGGAGTTGCGCCGATCGATTCACACCGCGATTCAAGCCGTGACTGAAGATCTGGACGGCGACTATCAGTTCAATACTGCCATTTCAGAGTTGATGAAGCTGAGCAACGCCTTGACTGACACCACTTGTAAGGATTCCCCCGTCTACACCGAAGGCATTGAAGCCCTGATTTTGCTCCTGGCTCCCTTTGCACCCCACATCGCTGAGGAACTGTGGCAGGCGATCGGCTACTCCACCTCGGTTCACCGCCAAACTTGGCTCACCGCTGATCCAGAGGCGCTCGTGAAGGATGAGGCCACGATCGTGATTCAAATTTTGGGCAAAACCAGAGGCACCATCCAAGTCCCAGCCCAAGCGACCCAAGCAGAACTGGAGCAGTATGCCCGTGACTCTGAGTTGGCGCAACGCTATCTCGAAGGCAAGGAGATTAAAAAGGTAATCGTAGTGCCAGGGAAACTCGTGAATTTTGTCGTGACGGGTTGAGCATTTGAGATTAATTCAGATGCTGCTCCATATATGTAACGGTTATGTATCTGCATTTAGCAGCGTATTTTCGATGTATATTCCGCACGGCTTGAAATCCTACTTTTCTACAGTAGTCAAAAGCCTTACTAAAGATCGTGGATTGAATCACGTCGCATTCCTCTGTACGGGCGGGTTTACCGATCGGGCTAGTAGTCTGTCAATCATTAATTGACGGATAGCTGAAAGCCATGAGGTTGGTTGGAGTTAAATTTTGAGGGTCTTCGACCCTTCAAAATTTTCTTGACAGAACACTAGTCTCGTCACGAAAATATTGCTAAACCCGCCCCTACCCAATCTCGAACTGATTTAACTCTCATTTCTAAGCAACATCCTCAGATGCTTTATATGCTTTTTAGAAGATCTAATTCTTAGTCGCACACAGCATAGATCTAGAATTAATCAGTCATGCACTGGTATTTTGGGTATTAGGTTGTATGAGCTTTAAATAGGCGATGTGCAACTTTCCCGAACCGCCCTCACCCCAACCCTCTCCCAAAGCGGGAGAGGGAGTTAAGACTTGGATCGGCTCCCCTTCTCTCCGCTTGGGAGAAGGGGTTGGGGGATAAGGGGCAATTTAAGTTGCACATCGCCTTTAAATAAAAATACGTGTAATTTAACTAAGTCAACGGGGTTTCAGAAAGAATATAATCCCGTGGGCAACAGCGCTAACGATCGATAACAGAAGCCATCCCAATTTAATCTCTTTAGGACTCTTAGGGTTACCTCTGAGTAAGCCAGGGTGCTGAATCAACTGTTCCGCCCCACCTTGAAACCAAATCCAATAGCCCAGAAATAGAAGTAATATCCAGATAGATATCCACCAAGCGATGACAAATGGATTCCCAGCACGGGGATCAAAGTAATCTGTAAGGTTGGAAACACTGCCTGTTTCCAGCCCAGCTCCCATAACAACCCAAGGTGCACTCATTCCCAAAAAGAAGCCCCGAATCAGTCTGATATAACCGGGTCGCAACTCTGGGTTTTTCTGAATATGACGTTGCGCCCTTACCCAGAAAATAACTGCGTTAAGTCCGCTGAACCCTATCGACACTAGCCAAAAGTAGTTTGGGAGAGTTTTCATGGAGGAGTCACCTCAGCTCGTAAATATCTTTAATGTATGCCGGAAATCTACCTAACGTTTGGCTCACTGACGGCAGATAGAACTGGATTGGGACGATCGCAGTCCATTGAGAAATTAAGGTTCTACCCAAAATCAACTCGATCGCCCCACTCTTCGCAGACCCCCCGTTTCTAGAGCCTAGATAGCATGTTGAGATTAGAGATTGTTATATAATGTATAAAGTTAGGTAAATCTTTCTCAGAATTGCTTAAAATACTTGACCTTGCCGATCGCTAATCACCATGTCCCTCCAACCCGTTGAGTTACAGTTACAGCGATTGCAGGCAGAGCAGGCCCTCATCTTAGATCGGGTAGACAATGCGATCGCCCTCTTTGATGACAGCCATCGCCTCATTTTGTTTAACCAGAAACTCTCTCAGATTTGGGACATTGATGCGGCGTGGATTCAGACCCAACCCTCCTACGAAGAAGTCCTGGCAGAAGTTATCAGGCGGGGATACTGGACTCAAGAGCAGGGACAAGAACTAGAGCAAGTTTTGCAGCAGGCAGGGATGGAGAGCGTTTCCTTCACCCTCATGCAAGTGAACAACATTCATCTAGAGGTTTATGTTACGGCCACCTCGGAAGGGGGCAGGCTGTTAGTGGTGCGAGATGTCACCCGTGAGCGGCAATCCCAAACAGACCTGAACAATGAAGTGCGGCGGCTCAAATTTTTGCTGGGGTTAACCGAACGGTTGCAGACCTCCGGTAATTTGCAGGAGATTGGCCAATTTGCGATCGGCTACCTCATGCACTCCATGGGTGCCGCCTTCGGAGATGTCAAGGTGATTAATGGCAACGGTTCGGAGCGCTGGGCAGGCACCCTCACCAATCAAGTCTCCTCACAATTCATTGCCATCTATGGTGTGCCCGCTGTTCAGGAAATGCAGGAAGCCTTGGATCGGGGAATTCCCTACGGACAGGGACTTATTTGGCAAGTGGTGGAAACCGGCAAGCCGATGTTTGTCGAGGATTATGCCAACCATCCCCAAGCCGTGCCTGCCTTTCGTCATCCCGCGATCGGGCAACTGGGGATTTTTCCCATTCCCTCCACCAATGGCACAATTATCGGCGTATTGACACTGGAGTCCCGGACAGCCCAAAAACTCCAAGAGGCTCCCCAGCAGGATATTCTCCTCGCGGCGTGTCAAACCTTGGGAGCGGCGATCGAACGGGCCCAGTCCCAGGAACGGTTGAAGCAGGCGAATCAAGACCTGGAACGCGCTTCCCGGCTCAAGTCTGAGTTTTTGGCGGCCATGTCCCACGAGTTACGCACTCCCCTCAACAGCATTTTGGGTTTTTCCGACCTGCTGTCTCGTCAGAGCGGGGGCACCCTGACCCAACGGCAACTGAACCATGTGCAGGCGATCGAAACCAGCGGGCAACATCTGCTGCAATTAATCAACGACATTCTGGATTTATCGAAGGTAGAAGCGGGCAAGGTTGAGCTAGATTTGCAATCCGTTTCGTTACAAAACCTATGCCACGAATGCCTCAAAATGATTCAGCCCCGCGTGAACAAGAAACGCATTGCCCTTTCTCTGGAACTGGATTACCGCCTCAGCCAAGTGGTGTTGGATGAACGCCGGGTGCGCCAAATGCTGATTAACTTGCTCTCCAATGCCGTGAAATTCACCCCAGAGCAAGGGCAGATCAAGCTCAAAGTGCGGTTGGGTTACGGCAGCGAACTGCTCCAAGAAGTGGTGCGCCCCGACGACAGCCCCGCAAATCCCAGTACTCCCTATCTCTGCCTGGAAGTCTCTGATTCTGGCATTGGCATTCCCACCGATCGCCAGCACTTGCTATTTCTCCCCTTTCAGCAAATTGATTCATCTCTTTCCCGCAAGCACGAGGGCACAGGTCTGGGTCTGGCCCTTACGAAACGCTTGGCAGAACTTCATGGCGGCACGATCTCCCTCACCTCCCAGGAAGGACAAGGCAGCACCTTTCGCATTTGGTTGCCCCTCACAGAAATGCGGCAAGCACTGACTCAACCCGCTGGCCCTGTTCAACCTGTGCCTGTAACGATTTCTCCCTCACCCGCTGTAGCTATATCCCGACGAATTATGGTTGTAGAAGACCAAATGTATAACCAAATTCTAATTTGTGAACTGTTGGAATTGGAGGGCTACAGCGTGGAACTAATTGGCGATGGGCAGTCGATGTCGGAGGCGATTAACTCTCAACGGGTGCCAGGTCAGGATTTGCCGAATTTAATCTTGATGGATATTCAACTACCAGGGGTGGACGGCTTAGAACTCATTCGCCAACTAAAAGCCCATCCCCTTTGGCGGTCTATTCCCGTCATTGCGATCACAGCCATGGCCATGGCGGGCGATCGAGACCGATGTTTTGATGCAGGGGCAGATGCTTATCTCAGTAAACCTTTGAATATAAATGAGACCCTAAGACAGATACACCTATTAGTATCTGGTCAGTAGGATTTTAGTGGCTAGTTCTGGGTAAGTCTACCGTCGATCGCACCCTATCCAACTTACCGAAGTGATAATGAATTCCTCCTACATTCTGCTCGTCGATGATGAACCCATGAATCTCATCCTCCTAGAGCATTTATTAGAACCAGAAGGATACGAAACCTTTGCCGCAGATTCAGGCGCACAGGCGTTGGCAACTGCTAAACAAGTTCGCCCTTCCCTGATTTTGCTAGATGTGATGATGCCTGAAATGGACGGCTTTGAGGTTTGTCGGCAGCTACGCGCAGATCCAGACTTGCAGTCTGTGCCTATCATCTTCCTCACAGCGTTGTCCGATGATGAGTCTAGGCTGAAGGGATTGGGCCTAATGGGAGACGACTACCTGACAAAGCCCATTTCCAATAGTTTAGTGTTAGCAAAAGTGGCCAATACGCTGCGATTGACCCAGATGCGTGCCACAGAATTTCGGGTCGAAATTCGCGAACAAGCCCAACGCCAAGTCAACGCAGCTTGGAACATCAGCGAGAGTCTGTTGGAAAAGTTTCGACTCTTTGTGCCCGACCAATTGCTCAATCGCATTGCGCCCAAGGGGGTGGAGTCAATTCAATTGGGTAACGCGATCGAAGCCGAAGTGACGGCGCTGTTTTGCGACATTCGTGGGTTCACCTCGATCGTGGAAACGCAGCCAGCCGCTGATACCTTTGAGTGGCTGAATGCCTTTTTTAGCCGCATGAATCAAGTGATTACTGATAACGGTGGCTTCATTGATAAATTTATGGGGGATGCACTGATGGCAGTATTCGATCGTCCCCACCACGCACAGAACGCCCTAACTGCCGCCCTGTCCATGCAGCAGACCTTAACTGAATTCAACCGCACCTACGAACAGTACAACTTACAACAACCCCTCAAAGTGGGCATTGGCATTCACACCGGAACCGCAGTAATGGGCACGATCGGCTCCGATCGCCGCATGGATTCCACCGTGATCGGCGATGTGATCAACACAGCCTCGCGCTTGGAAGAGTTGACGAAGTTATACAAATGTCCTATTTTGGCCAGCGATCGGGTCATTGCTGAGATCAAGCACCCTGAAGCCTTCCAACTCCGCTGGGTCGATCGCATCGCCCCCCGTGGCAAACAGCAGGAATATGATCTGTATGAGGTGCTAGGCGCTTACCCCGACTTCGTTCTGGATGCTCCCTTGGTGAAAGATCTGGAAACGCTAATTTAACGGGAATTTGACGATAATGAAGTACGCGTTCTATTGCCGACGATGACTCAACTTCTAAACCCCGAAGTCAATACTGAGGAAATTGTCTCTCACCTGGACATCAGCCATCTTGAGACTGAGGACGATACCCCTGTGGATAATTTCCAATCCGAGGAGCAGCAGCGGTTACTCGTAGAACCCCTTTACAGTGCCAATGCTCTGCCAGTGCCATTTCTGGCGGCAGCCAACGTGGGTCTATTCTACAAACTTAAAGCAGATCCGATCGTCCCCGACGCATTGCTAAGCCTGGGTGTCCAACGCCCCGATGACTTCTCTCAGAAGCAAAACCGCGCTTATTTCGTCTGGGAGTTTGGTAAAGTTCCAGAGGTTTGTATTGAAATTGTCTCCAATCAAGAAGGCGACGAGTTGAGCCTGAGCAGACGATCGCAACTGAAAGGGAAAGCAACAGGCAAGAAAGACCTTTATGCCCAAATTGGGGTGCCTTTTTATGCGGTATTTGACCCCTTTCGGAAACTCCAGGGCCCCAACGAGATGAATGGGGCGCTGTTGCGAGTCTGGACGATCGCTTCCATTGCCTACACCGAACTCACCCCAGCCCCAGGCATTTCTCAGGTTGGCGAATTCATTTGGTTAGACGGTGTTGGGTTGGGCTTGACCTTGTGGCAGGGACAATTTGAGGAAGCTGTGACTCGGCACCAACGGGCAGAAACAGAACAGCAGCGCGCAGAGGCTGAACGCCAACGGGCAGAGCGCCTCGCCGATCGTCTGCGGGCGATGGGCATTAATCCCGATGAAGTTTGAGGTAGATCAATTACGAAATTGCCGCTAACCAAGAGATTTCAGGTTTCTGACTTTTGTGAGCAGCCAGGGATCTGAATTGTCTATGCTAGTGTCGTTCAATCTAAGGGAGTTTCCGTAGAAAAATTTTCGGCGATCGTGATCTTATAGGAATTGAGATCCCGGACAATATCGATCGTGCCTTTGATCGTGCCTGCAACGGGGACTGCGACAAAGACTCCCAATAGTCCTGCAATTTGGGCCCCAATCAAAATCGCAATAAAAATCCACACTGGGTTTAAGCCTGTAAAGTTACCCATTAACCGAGGAGCCAAAAAATTGTCCTTAACTTGCTGCACAAAGATAGAGATACCCATGACCCACAGTGACAACCAAAAGTTTTGAAACATCACTAACACCCCTACCAAACCAATGCCCAAGGTTGCCCCCACTAAAGGAATGAGATTTGCTATGGCAATCAGTAAGGCAAATAGCAGAGCAAAAGGCACTTTCAAAAATAAAAATATGGGAGTCAGAATGCCAAACATAAAGAATCCCAGCAAGAACTGGCTAATAAAGAAGTTTTGAAAGTTCAGTCGTAGGCAAACCCCCAAAGGCACCCCAAATTGGGCCGGGAGTAGGTGGATTAACCCCCGCCACATCCGATCGCCATAGAGCAGCATGTAAGATGCCAACACCATAATCAGCACGCCATCTATGAGCCAAGACACCGTGCCTAAAGCCAACCCTAGCGCTTGGGGGGCTAGCAGTTGTAATTGGCGTTCAATGTCACTATTGACCCGACCAAAGTAGCCCTGCAAATCCAGGGGCAGCTTGCGACCTTGGGCCCAGCGATCGATCAAATCTAGGTTCTGCCGGCTAGCTTCTAGCCACGCAGGAATCTTATTAAACAGTTGAGCCGTTTGGTCGATCAGCACGGGCACCACAGTCAGCCCAAAAATCACCAACAGCGCCACACTCATCAGCAAAACCACTGCGATCGCTTTGCCCCGCTTCAGGTTCAGGCGTTCTAGCAGCAACACAGGATAGTTGAGTAGAAAAGCCAGAATTGCTGATGCGACGAGGACTGTAATTAAATGCTCAAAGTAACGAAAAAGCTGAGATAAAATCCAAATGTTTAATGCGATGAGGGGCCCGCTTAGACCTAGAACAAGCAAGCGTTGGAGGCTGGGCGATCGACGCATGTTGAACATCCTAGAGGGTAGGCTACTGCTTTCTCGTTAAGGCTTCATCATAAACTGACCTTGGTTTCTCAGCATCTACCCCTGTTTAGAGGAAAAAGGGTGAAGGGGAAAGGGAAAAGGGTGAAGGGAAAAGGGTATTTACATTGCCGCTACAGACTACTTAGGCTATTTCCAGAAAAGGCCATACCAGACCATGTAGGGGCGAAGCATTCGGTAGACAAGCCCTTGAATTGACAGAAGGTCATACCCGGATGCTTCGCCCTTCCGGGCAATGACCTCCTGGAAATCTCCTAAGCTGAGTTCCAGGAAAGAAGAAACTGTTATAGGAGCAAAGCCTCCAGCAAATCAGCCCTTGAATCGACCATAAATTAATTGCCCAGAGGCTAAGTGAAAAGCACACGCTACACGAACGTCTTTCCGGTTCCTGGTATAACCTTTTCTGGAAGTCCTCTAAATATGGCTAGTGCAGCGTCACAACTGAGAATTAGGGTTGGCAATTTCTGGAAGCCTTAAACCACAGTTCTTTTCAGATGCGTCTACCCCAAAATCAAGCGTTGACTCTGCACTAGTTTCTGGTTTTAGCACCCTTCGATCGCTCATCTCGAATCGCAGCTTGAGCCGCTTCATGCTCCGCTAGAGTGCGGCTGAAAACGTGGGTACCATCGTAACGCGCCACAAAATAGAGGTAGGACGTGGGGGCGGGAGAGAGGGCTGCTTGGAGACTGGCTAACCCAGGACTAGCGATCGGGGTTGGGGGTAACCCAGGATTAATATAGGTATTGTAAGGCGAAGGCGTTCTTACCTGAGTGAGAGTTAAAGGCTGATCCGGAGTTTGCTGGACGTTCAAGCCGTACTCAACCGTGGGATCAGCCCCTAAGGGAATGCCCTGCTTCAGTCGCTGGGCAAAGACCCCCGCAATTAAGGAACGTTCCTGGGGAACGACCGCCTCTTTTTCAACAATGCTTGCTAACGTGACCCACTCCAACAAATTGAGTTGAGTCTGATTGGACTGCTTTTGATAGATAGGAAGGGCCACCTGTTCAAAGCGATCGAGCATCTTTTCCATCACAATCTGCGGCGTAATCTGTTCCGCCGAAAGCTGATAGGTATCAGGATACAGAAACCCTTCTGCCAAGGGCAATTTAGCTGGAAGCCAAGGATAACGACCTGTGGGAATCTGGCTAGTCGCTGCTAGAAATGCATCCGCTTTGAAAAACCCTTGAGACTCGAAGTAAGCCGCCATTTGCCGAATAGACCACCCTTCAGGAATGGTGAAGCTAGACTGCACCGAATCGCCTAGCCAGATTTTAGTGGCGATCGATCGCAGGGGCTGAGTGGGCGAGAGTTCATAGGTTCCTGCCTGAAAGCCGCCCTGGGAAGAGCGCAACGCCAACCAGCGGGCCCACAACTGCCATGCCAGCGCCGATCGAATTAAACCAACCGACTCCAAATCTTGCCCAATCTGTTGGGTTGGCGTACCTTGAAGAATCTGGAGCCGGACTGTTTGCGCTTGGGCAGGAACAGCCCGGGTCTCCGTTGCCAGTGGAGGGGCACTGGCCCAACTCCACCAGCGCCAGCTTTGCCAACCAAAAAAGCCTGCTGTTGCAGGCAGCAACAGCAGATAGAACAGTCCCTTTGAAAGATGCCGAGTAGCCATAGGCGACAGGTTATCGACCGTTACTCGGCCCCATCAAATAGTTGATCTTCTAACATGGGAAGCATGGGTTCAATCTTCTGAAACTCTTCAGGGGATAGCAGATTAGGCACGCCATCCGCATCCATCCGAGCCAGAATAAAGAATGGATCTAGGGGAGCATAAATGGCGTACTCCTGCTCCTCGTAGTAGAAGCTGGCTAGTAATTGAAGTTCCTCTTGCTCCTCTTCGTCTTCATCGTTCTCTAATTCTTCCTCTTCTTCAGCTTCCGGCAAGTCTCCCTCTACAGTTAAGGTGACTGCTGTGCGCTTGAGAATTAGATTCTGTTCAGCTAGTACAGCCTTGGCGATCGGAAAAATTTTGTCAATCTCGTCCTCGTCTTCCACAGGCACCGCTTCTTCATCTTCGGCATCTTCTTGCCACGCAAACACCTCTACAGGGGAGTCAACGGGCAACAGCAGCACATATTCCTGACCTTCTACATCTAGTGAATGCTCGATGTAGCAGTTTAATGCACGTCCTACCTCATCAGTTAACGTAACCGACGGGGCATCCATATCCATTTCCTCATCCATGCGGGATTCTCCTTTAACTGAGACTCATAGTTGGCAAGTGCCAGTATTTAAGCGCTATTCTCTGCCAAGTATCGCCTAAATCAGGTACATTCACGCACCTGTCTCTCAGTTCTATGTTCAAAAAACGAACAAGATGAGCCACAAATTTTAGCCGATCGCAGACAAAGCGCCTACTCTAGCCAATGCTCGACGGGAAATCGACCGTCTTCAGTTTCAACATACTCAACCCCCCGCATCTTCACGATCAAGTCTCCTTTGTAGAAAACCCAAAGTTGATCGGCTTCATGGGGCTTTAGCTCTACTTCATGGGAGAGAATCTGCACCAACTTCAAGACATCCGTTCCCCCTTCATCCTCAATGATGTCTACCCCATCCCCCGGAGCATAGACATATAAGTCATCGCCCTTCCCCCCGCACAGG
>Ga0163149_10008510_pt1 | contig 10104 bp, 4 predicted proteins | sample OliLakLV19MP5G1_FD_148604 | JGI IMG/M metagenome (GOLD analysis project Ga0163149, IMG submission 148604) | Freshwater microbial mat bacterial communities from Lake Vanda, McMurdo Dry Valleys, Antarctica - Oligotrophic Lake LV.19.MP5.G1 | ecosystem: Environmental > Aquatic > Freshwater > Lake >...
TGCCCCTACCTTTTCTCCTACTCCCAAACCTACTCCAGCACCCACGATGCCTCCTGAAACTCCCGAACCCACGTTTGCGGAAACGGAAGCCGAGACAGAACCCGTGGTGAACCCAGAGGATCCGTCCTTGCAGGGACGGATCTTATTTACGGTCCTGTATGAACTTCCAGATACGAGCATTACGCCCTCGCAAGAGGAACAAGATGCCTTGGACGATGCCTTGTTGGAATTTTATACCAAGGCGGTTTCGGATGGCTTGGGTTCGTCCTATACGTTGTTGGATTCCCGTCTGGTGTCGTCGCAACAGGGGTATACCAGTGGTGGTTGGGAACAGCAGGCGACGATTCAATACTCGTTTGATTCCTTGCCGCCTCTGGACACGCTGCTCAGTACCTTGACGGGAAATGGGTTGACCAACGATTATTTCCAGAATGGGGCACGACGGGCAGGACCGACCTTTGCTACGGCCACGGGCATTCAATTTGAATTTGATGTTCCCAGTTATGGAAGACGGCTACTCGTAGAAGCAGAAGAGCAACACGAACAGCGCATGTTGCGAGGATACCAATCATGAATGTGGAACTAAAGCATGGTGAATGAAATTGGCATGCAAGGTTTTGTACGTATTGTTGTGTGAGAGTAAGAGGAGGAATGAATTGAAGGATCGGTCATGACACAAACGATGGGACGCTCATATATAGACGGATATACATACCCATTATATTAGTTGTTAGAAAGAGTGCAAGTCGAAATAACGTTTCTATAGAACTTTATTACATATCCATTTGCCAGAACCTTTTATTTTGATTTGCGAAGCAGACTGTTCACCGGCTGTACCATTATATAGTTTACTGATCTAGACAAACACCCGTTATGGGGTCACAGCATACACTGCAACAACTCTTGGGACACACTATATTTGGCACTCCCGTGTCTGAATTGGTAAGGCAGTCGGCTTCCACACCAATGTAGTAACGCTCTTCACTCTCCACTACGGCACGGCAAACCGCATCGGGGATCGTTCCAGTGAGATTTGGATTTCCCGATATAAGCATGCTATAAAAATCGGTAGTGTTCGAGAAGATTTGTTCTGGTAACGAACCACTGAATTTGTTATTGGTCATGTCCAGAATTGCAAGATTTTGCATTAATCCAATATAGGTGCTGATCGTTCCCGAGAATGCATTCTTGCTAATTTCCAATCCCCTTAACCTTGTCAAACCAAAATAGAGTTCCTCAGGGAGCGTTCCATTGAGGCCCGCCTCTGGCAAGGTGAAGAATTCCAAATCGGACAGCAATCCCAACTCTGTTGGAAGGGTTCCTGACAGGCCATTTGGACCCAAAGTAAGATACCGGAGGCTTGTTGCAAGGCCAATTTCAGATGGAATAGTGCCAGAAATGCGCTACAGTCGCCGTGCCGAGGAACAATTTCATGCGGAAAAGAGAGGAAGGGAGAAAAAATGAGACAAGGGTGCCACCAGCGGCCCGGAACGAACCAGACGCAGGCAGGTGGTATTCTTCTCACCTTATTCATACCAATAGATAGCCATTTTATATTTGGATTTGTAAACATTTCCGACGGAAGAGTCCCACTTAGGCTATTGAACCCAAGATCGAGTTCGAAGCCTTGGAACAAACCAATCTCTGTCGGTATAGGCCCCGTGAATAAATTCTCTATTAACCAGATACGATTCAACCGCAATGCCGGTCCAAAGAGTTCTGTGGGAATGGTTCCTGAGAATTGATTCCTGGTCACCATAAGGGAGGTTAGCGATGTAGGTAGGCTTAATGTAAGATCAGCTGCTGCATCCCCCGTATCGCGGAGGATGGTGACTTTGTTGTACGCTATCCAAAGCGTGGCCAAGTGTGTGAGCATGGCCACCTCCGTTGGTAACGTTCCCTCAATTTTGTTATCGGCTGAGAAAAAGAAGATGGAAGCGGGCGTGAGGTAAAGGATACAAACAAACAAAAAGACAAAAGAAGAGGCGAGGTCGACATTTGCATATAGTACCGCACCGATTGCGAGTTCAGTAACTATTCCATCAGAGCATTGGATACCTCCCCACCAACATTCTGAACTATTGGATAGCCAACGTAGCGCTATTCGCTTTTGGTTGGTGTCACCCGGAAGATCAAAATAGTAACTACATTCCATAGCCTCTGGTCTGTCTTTTGGTGGAGGGCTGCAATCCGTCCACGGACCATTCTGGGATGTTGCCATGTAAAAGAGTGCCAAAATATATCGTTGTACCATTTGGGGGTCATCCGGTTCCAATTGCGATGGATCCTCCAAAACAATCCAATCCAAAGCCTGTTTCGCAAGGATCCAATGTTCGTCATCCTCGTCGGACATGTAGCCGTTACCAAATACACTTTGTAGTTGTTCTTGAAATTGCGGATATTGGACTTGTCGATGCGATGGAGCTGTCGTCTGGTTTTGACTGCCACCATCACCGCCACCTTGACAAAGTCCACTACCACAAAGTCCACCCACCACACTTGCTATAATGACAACAACCAAAACCACCATGGCGAGTCCTATCCATACAAAGGATGCCTTGCTCGCCTTTTCTCTTTCCGCATCCGCTGCATCCCTGTCATGAGGAACAGCTACGGGGAGATAGGATTCTTCATCGACCATGTCCTGTGACAATGGTGTGGCAACCGCCAACGCTGGTGCTTGTCGATTCCCGCTACTATGCGGATGATGCTGATCATGATTTCCCGTGTCTGCAATGCTGTAGACGCTGTCTGCAGATCCAAGCAAATCACAATTTCATGAGATCGGATAGGGTTTCAAGCAAAGTGAAGATGATTGATGCAAGAGGTCTATTCAAGCAGGAGCACAAGCCAGCGATACAATCAAATCAAATCAAATCAATCTGATTCGAGAAAAGTCAATTCTATTAAACAGAAGTAAGCGTATTCCATTCAAGAGAATATTAAAAGCACAAACAAGGGAGAGGAATTCACCCGAATGACTGGTGGAAGTCATGGGATTTTATTGCAAGTCTTGGAAGGACCTACCAGTCTCTTGTGGTTGTTCGTCGCCGACAAATTCCGCTCCTGGTCGGACCAACACGGCTCTTCCTCTTCCTCCTTCTTCAAAATTAGTATTGTCAACTTCTCGTCGTGCATGGCTGCTGTAATCACCATCGTCGCCCTTGTCCATATTTCCGTCTCGTTGTTGGGGGGTAATCTCTGCTTCCAAAGCTTCAAGTGTCGACTGAAGGACGTGTCTCGCAGCACGACATTGGTCTATATGGTCGGCAGCAGCAGCAGTTGGGTCCGTGATCTCATCCGCGTCTTTCTTGTCTTTGTCGGGTTGGCTTTCCCCAATGTGCTCTGCAACGACTGGTCCCTTTTCTTCCTCTTCCACTGGCACGCCTACTGGTACTTGTGCCGTGGTTGCTGATTGATCTAGTAGTACTTGTCGTGAGACGGGTCCTTCTTGTTCGTCTTCAACCTCCACTCCTACTGCCACTGTTTCTGAGGAAGACATTTCTGTCGCCCTCGAGGTGGTTGCACTAGTAGTAGAAGGACCTGTGCCGGTTGAAGCTGCAGTGCTGTCATTATTGTCACATGCACTGGTGGTAGCAGCAGTGTCTGCCGCCGCCGCCGCAGTAGGAGTAGTAGTCATCGGCTCTTCCATAGGAATCTTGTGGAATGATAGTGAAAGAGTTCATGCACAGAGGAGAGTATTGTTAGAAGTGTCGATTCGTTAGGACGGAAGCAATCGAGTGCCTTCTACTACTACGGGTAGTAGTAGTAGCGGTTGCTATGATTGTGTCCTACTGTATTGTACTATAAGTACTGTACTTGAGGCTTGTTATTTGATGTTGTATGCAAGCAAGTGAACGCACTAAAACATGTTGGAGTTGTCATTTTGGTCTCTCCATCTGTCGCAAGAAATAAATGTGTTATTATCAGCGCTATGTAGAGTCGTACAGAACTGCTGGGAGTATGTAGTCGATTTTGGAACTTCTTAGGTAATCCTCCAAAAAACTGGATCCCTCGTTGATGTTCTACGGCGGTAAAGTATTACAACTGGTATCACAGTGGTTTTTGGGTTCTTGAGGTAATTGCCAACATTCTTACGAAAGGTTCTCTACTATTGCGTTGTAGCACGGAATTGAAAATGGATCATGAATGACTCAAGACCAACATGATGGACGGAGGGACCAGCGCTTTCCACCCAGTGTCTATCGATCCACTGCACAAATGCCCCAAACCCTACAAAGCAGTTAGCTGTTTTATGTAAAGTGGGAGTTGGGGCAAATTGTGGTTTGTGTGGAATCCAGGATTTATCTACCAAGCAGATGTCATGAACAACACTCATGCCCATTCTGCCAGTCCACCCAACAGTCAGCTCTCTTTTTGTGAAGTGGGAGTTGGGGCAAATTGTGGCTTGTGTGGAATTCAGTTTTTTTCTGCCAAGCAGATGTCATGAACACTTGCTCACACCCATTCTACCAGTCAACAAACAGGTCTGATCCTGTGTGCGACAGCCAGCTGCCAGATGCAGCAGCTCAAGTAGCTGCCACTGGACTGGCCACCAGTGGACTTGTCTAGCTAGCTTGTGGGGGGCAGATTGCAATTGTCTGGCCACACTGAAGTTCAATTGGGAACAGCACCCAGAGCTCCTCCACTTTTGTGTGTCTTTCAGCACAAGACTTGTTTACTTTATAACTTTGCCAACCAATCTCATCTGCTTTGCAGTGGGGTCAGCAGAGAAAGCACACTGGTTGAAAATTCACACTCAAGTTCTACTCACACACAATCACATGCCAGTCACATTGATCCAAAACATTGGATGTTTAGCTAGACAACCAGCTGGACATAGAATAGGTATCCATGCATGAACATTCTCTATCCTCCTCCCAGCACTGCTTAGTTCGTCAGGCACTGCTGCTACTATAGCTAGTAGAGCGATGCATACCATTGCTCCAGCAACGAGAAGTAGGAAAATACGAAAGCACTTGGGTAGGAAGTTGTGATTATCGAAACCAAAACTAGTAGTGCAGTCTACGCAACATCGTAAATCGCGGATGGGTGTAGTTTTTGAGACGTAGGAAGATACGAAAGCACTACGGAATAGGAAGAGATATATCGAAACCAAAACTAGCCTAGTCTATATCACATAAAAAATCGCGCATGTGTGGGTTTCATAAACTATACCATTTTCTATAATTATCGTGTTTTGTGTATTTTAAAAGACGCAACTTTCATGAAGGATGGAGACGGTTCTCCAATCCTCCTTTTTGACCAATGTGGAAGGAACTTTTCGTGTCGAGGAAGTAGGAGTCGAAATAGTGTTACCATTGCCATTGCCGCCAGTTCGTCGACGTCCTTGATGTTTGCGAGGGTTAGCATTATGACTCATACTATTGTTCGTCTTGGCGGACGAATCCATGTCCTGCTGAAGGCGGCCAACCCTGGAGGTACGACGACCAAACCGATTTCCGGGTGGTGAACAATCCTTCTCCACTCCTAGATCCCTTGCCGAGGATGTTCTTCGCGACATCATCGTCTTGGTGGCTGCTCCCATGGAGGCTCGACGGTTATGATGCTGTCGACGCTTGCAGCTCAGAGACCGCCGCTTTCTCATGGAATGATCTGGAATCGGTTCTTCTTCGTCTCGACTGCTACTGCGGCGCCTGGACGACGAGGTGGATCGCCTGTGAGACTCGCCTGATACTGGCTTTTCCTTGCTACTGAGCCGACGATTCGTCGTGGTGACAGATGTTGGAGGGGCTCCCGTCGCCGACTCTTGCCGACGACTCTTGGACTGCGTTTTCTTGGTGGTGGAATGAGCAGAAACATCGTCCATTGTTCTCAGACTGTTGTAGGATCCATTCGTACTTTTGCGGCTTCGCCGCGAAGGAATCACGGGCGATGGTTTGGATGGTTCGGTGTAGGAATCGTCCATTCGTAAGCTACCATACGATCCACATCCACCCATGCTGCTTCTTCGACTTCTTCTGGGAGGAGAGTACGTACCAGGAGTGGTAGTAGGAGTCATGTGCGCAGTCGCATCGGCTGGCTGTGTATGAGCCCGGGGAGGCAATCCCTTGGCCTGTTTACCAGCGTCCTTGTGATTGTGGTGGTTCACTTTGATGGGTGTAATGAGAGATTGACTTCGCTTAATGTTTCCAATAATAGGCGCATCGACATTGTAGAATCGTTGCCGCAGTTTACAACACAGACACTCCAAAGGATTGTGATTGGCTTGTTTGTGCAAATGACAAAGACGAACTTCTGAGGTGGGTGCCAAGGAAGACAACAAGAGAGCTTTGGCAGCTTTTTGTGCGGTAGCATCCAGAGTAAAAGTGGCATCGGTGGCTACTGTAGCCGCATCCGTAGCTTGACTGACAGAAGAGGAAAACATGCTGGGTTCTTCCTTTTCAGGGGAAGGCGGCGACAAACTCTTCCAATCGACATCATCGGTATTGTCCATGCCAAAGTTGTCAATGGACGAAGAGTCATCATGCAACAAATGGATGCGATTCAAAGAATCATGGAGTTGGTCCATATCCACATTGAGAGAAGAAGTAGACGACTTGCGCGTTTGCTGAGATCCAAAACTGCTGCGACTTCCACGTTGCGATCCGGATCGACTGCGCATCCACGAGTGCGTGGGAGGATCGATTTCTCGATCCATGGCCTCTGTGAAGGAGGGCGTTTTCTTGATGGATCGTCGTTTACGTCGTGATGAAGTGGAAGGCGTCTTGGGTGTGGGGGACTCGGCCGTAAAGTGAACGTCCGAGAAATCCATGAGACTCGTCATGTTGGTACGAGATGTCCGAGTGGTATTATTGGCCGTAGCTAAAGTACCAGTAGCGGGATTGGCGTCGGTACCAGAAGAGTCGTGGACAGCCGTATGGCTCAGGTTGCCAAACTCGGCCAAGACGAGCGCTAGACTTTTGGGTTTCTTGGCAGACTCGTAAGCCAAGGAAATGGGAGCTACTTCAATCATGATTATATTGTATAGTTTGTATTGTGTAGTTTGTTGACAGAGCTGATCTCTTTTGTGTAGCGACTATCTGCACATCAACTTTGGCCATCAAAAAGCAAACGGTGTAACAGCTGTTGAAGTTGGTTAGCTGCTGGTAGTGTTTGGGGAGTATATTTTAGTTTATGCGAAACTATGACCTACCTAAAGTGAGGTCTTGTGGTACTACGGTTTGTACCAGTAGCAACTACAGCGGTAAATGGCCAAGATAGTGGCGATACGATACAATAGCTAGCTAGCTAGCACAGTCAGTAGCTGCCGATACCGCAACTAGCTACTAGCTAGCTAGTAGCTAGAGCAAGGAAAGAGGTGCCCTTGTAACTATCTAACGTAGCCCTCGCCGGTACTAGCTAGTAGAAAAACAGAATAACTACTAGAGATAGCTACTAGCTAGCTAGGTAAACCGTTACGTGTACCACCAAACTGCAATTCAAGTAGTACTGTAGGAGCACTACTAGATAATTCCCAAACCAACTGTGTAGCAACTAACTGGTAGGTTCTTTTTCAATCAATGGTAGGAGGCCTAACTACCACATTAGTAGTACCATGGTACCACTAAATCAAATACATCGTTCCAGTCGAAACCTAAAATTCTCATTGATGGTCAAATCCACTTATCTATTGTAAAACCTCGTTAGATGGTCGGGGAAAGAAATCTTTCAAGTTGGCAATCATCAACATTCAGTTGCAGCCGTTGCAGGGGCTCACTAGGTAAAGCACTACACTTTTACCTGTGTCTCACATTCTTGGTGAGGGTATTTCTGACTCTGTAACCAAGACTGTCGTTTAATTCCGGTGTTAAGTTATGGGGCAATAATGACTTCTGCCCCTCACTACTCTCGTGGTCTGAATCGATGGTTGCCAAATTGGAGTCATACGAAAACGATGCACGTAATGGCAATCAGCCTCACACTAGGTTACTCCGTAGTTTTTTTACTTAATGATTCCTTCGATGAAAGACTGAAGTGCTTGGAAGAGAAGGGATGCTTCATGTATTCTCCACGTACAACTCAGTACAGTAGCAGGTTTCAACTGGCAAATGCTCCTTCATAAAACTACGAGTAATAGCGGTTGGATGGCTCATCTCTTAGGCCAATACGATGTACTAGCAGGACGTACGTCTCTACCCGAAATAATTTCAGAAAGGCAATACAAACGAATTAGGAAAAATCAACTTCAACAATTCCATTACCGCGGATAGGCCCGTTACTTTGCTGATCTAACCTATGTAGTAGTGTAAATGGTCTGCTTTATCCATTGCAGTTGTACTCGGAGTACTGTAATCCTCTTTCCAGCAGAATCGGGCAGCAACTACTGTATCGCATGTTTCAGTGATACTGAGAACCCGCTGACGTGCGCTTCCAGCAAAGCCAGCGGAAGCTACGATTATTGAAGTATAACAGGATTACGGGAAAACATCATTCTGAGTTTCTGACAAGGGCTTCCTGGGTGCTCCAACTGCAATAAAAGCAAGTACAAGCAAGCACTGGTCTGGTACAAGCGAAGTAGGCTTCTGCTTTCCTCATGGAAATGGTAATAACTTGAGGCGCAAACGTCACAATTGATACTCTTAAGAGGCTATTTTTTATCGTTTGGAAGGTGATATATGATCAGTGGTTGAAATCAAAATGGCAACTCAGCGTCTTTTCTACCGGAAGCTGGCTGGCAACTACGCCGCAGATGATTCGAAGGTTTACGAAGTTATTATCACCAGGGCATCTCAAAAGCTTCGGAAGCATATGTCAGTCGTTGCATGGCACTGTCCTTCTCCGTCTGTCAGTCATTTCATGGAACAATGCTCTCCTTATGCTTTCCTTCTAAAATGACTTTGGATGTGCATTGTGCATCCTTCTATTCGTGGAAGACCTCAGACACAGTATCAGCAAACTAGGTGAATGGTCACGGTGGGTCACGAGACTCTTCCCTAGTCGGCTCATCGTTTTTCCATTTAACAGGAAACCGAATACGTACTTTTTCACTGTAGAAAATGTGTCAACTCAGAACATACTCACTTTTATCCATTGAGTCTTGTTCAATACCACTTGCTTTGTGCCGCTATGACTCGTATATTTATTGGCGGCAATAAATTCCTACACTACAGTATAAAAGCTCACAGTAGGTACTCCGGTACCGCCAGCTAGTAAGTCCCACCGCATTGTTTAGCCGCGAACAAGACCGGTCAATAACATGTGCCTACTAGTAATTTAGCTACCTAGTACTACGTAGTCTAACTACAGTAGTTTCGTAAACCTTGTCTCGACAGCCGCACTATCCTAGCTACTAGCTAGTGCATTCATATCTCAGTGGCAGACGACCACGATTCATTCCTCCGACAACACTTCTATCCGGTCCTACTACTAGGAGTTATTCCCTTGACCCGCCACAGATTGCTTTTTCTGCCGGTTGTGCTGGTAACACCTCTAACTGACATACTGTACTACTACTGGTACCACTACTACCACAAACAGACCCAACTGAATAGCTGTGTGGAACAGTGGATGATCGAACCTGCCAGTCAGCACAATCAGTCGCCCAAACCTCCCGCAATATCTCTTGACGCCCATTCCAAACTAGCAGGCCCATTCCATATACAATCCATATATAACCAATCAAAGCAGTCAACGGCAACAAAATGACAATAGACTTTTTGAAGCGTCGGGAACACCGACAGCCTCTGTTGGGTTGCGATTCCACCAAGGATCTTGGCAAGAGCGATGATTTGAAGCATCGAGACAGTGACCATGGCAACCAGCCTAGAAGTTCCTTTCTTCGCAAGGCCGTGGCCGCCGCCAAAGAAGCCAAAGCCACTATGAAACGCGACCAAAAGCAGCAACTGCCACAACTCTTGGATGACACAGAAGATGATGATTCAACTTCTCTCAACGGCAGCAGTAGCAGCAGTAGTCCCAGGGAAGGACAACTTTTACGTGATTTTTCCTATCCAGAAGACTGTGAGCAAGTGCCAGCGCCATTGCAAGCACAACAAGAGGCCAAGCCCCAAAAGAGATCTTCCAAATCCGACCAGGGACGCAGAAAGAGCGAGAACCGGACCAAATCGATGTATTCCAGTCGCAGCAGCATTGTCCAAAGCA
>Ga0163149_10008513_pt1 | contig 10099 bp, 8 predicted proteins | sample OliLakLV19MP5G1_FD_148604 | JGI IMG/M metagenome (GOLD analysis project Ga0163149, IMG submission 148604) | Freshwater microbial mat bacterial communities from Lake Vanda, McMurdo Dry Valleys, Antarctica - Oligotrophic Lake LV.19.MP5.G1 | ecosystem: Environmental > Aquatic > Freshwater > Lake >...
TGCCAAGACGATGGGGACGGCAGCGATCAGCACGTCAAGCCCTTTGCCCGGATCGAGCCGCCCAACCCATAACACGGTTGCATCGTCGGTCGTGGCGCGCAGAATCGGGGCAGGGGAGAAGAAATCCACGTCCATCGCGTTGGGAATCACTGCGATACGCTCGCGCGCGATGCCTGTTCCCCCGGCGATCATCGCCGCCATATCCGCTGAGGGCGCTGTCCAGCCATTCGCCCGGCGCAGCGTGCGGTTTTCCGCCCACGCCAACAGCGCCGTATCGGATTGGAAATTCCTTGCCAACGCGCCGCTGCGTTCCAACATGAACGTAGGTGTATGACACCGAATCACCAACGGCGGCTGTTTTTTCGCGTCCCAAAAGAATGCTTCGGCGTTGATGTCCGCCGCCTCGATCACGAATGCCCCGCTTTGGCGCGTAAACGGGGCAAGGAGCGCCGTCACCCGCTTGCTATACAAGAGCATCGCTAAAGCGCGTTCAAAGCGTCCTAGCACGGGAATCCGGCGCAATTTATGCAGCACGAGTGGGGGAACACGGTGAACGGTCACGCCATCGGCATTGATATTGCGCGTCGCGTTCCAGCCCGACGCGATCACCGTGACGGTATGTCCCAAGCGCACACACGCCGCCGCGAAAAAGGCGTTATGCGTGGCGACGCCGCCCCCGCCCGTTTCCGGCGGAAACCACCGGTTCAAGAGGATGATGTGCAAGGCGAAAATCCAGTACTGAGGACTGCGTGCTGCGTGCTGAGTAAAAGCATTGGTTCTCTCCTAATGCACAGGCGACTCGATGGGTCGCCCCGACGCATGTAGCGCGTTTTCGATGGCGGCGTGCAGCGCTGCGCGCCGTCGTGCTAACGAAAATTCGGTCATGATGCGGTGACGGGGTACATCCCGGTCGAAGCCAGCCGCCGCGCGCGCGATGCCTGCCGCGATCTCAGCGGGCGCGTTCGTCGTGTAGATGCCCACATCGCCCACAACCTCTGGGATTGCGCCAACGCGCGTCACGACGGGGATGCAGCCCGCCGACATCGCCTCCGCCATGCTCATCCCGAAGCCCTCATGCAAGCTCGCCTGAACGTAAACCGATGCGCGCCGATACCAGTCCGCCAGCGCGGCATCGTCCACAAATCCGGTCAATTCAACATTTGTCCCCGCCGCCGCGCGCAAATCATCGATGCCATCGTAGCCTTTGCCGACGACCACGAAGCGCCAATCGGGCAGGTGTGCCGCCGCTTGGACGAAGGGAAGCAAGCCTTTACGCAGCAGATTTTCGCGCCAGATGCCGCCGACAGTCAGCGCGATTTTCTCACGTTCGGGCGCGCCAGACGGCGTAATCGGCTCGATGCCGTGATAAATGACGGTGATTTTACCATCGGGCGCGCCCGTGTTCGCCAGCGTTTCGCGCTTGGCGCTCTCGGAATTGACGATCAGCCGCGTTGCCGCGCCGATAATCGTCCGCACGATGCGCCGGCGCAGCCCGCCGCGCTGCGATCCGTAGCCCGCTTCGGGGACGTTCGCGGTATCGTAGCCGCCGACCACGACGATACACGGTTTGCCGAGCAAGCGGGCGAACAGGGCTGGAAACAAGCTGTGCCAACTGGCGAACCAGCAAAAGACCAGATCGGCGCGGCGCACGTCGCTCCAAACCGCGGCTGGATTGATGCGCTTGGACGATTCATACCGTTCATCGACTATCCAGCGTTCGCGCAGCAGCGCCAAATCGATACGGACGAACGATTGCAGTTGATTGTGGACGAACAAAATCCGATTCGACCTCACCCCCCAACCCCTTCTCCATGTGAAGAGGGGGCGTCACGCTTCAGCCCGAAGCGCGCCACGCCCGCCCAGAAGCCCGCGCCATAGGCGAAATGGAGCGTGAGGAACGACAGGGCGATACAGAACAGCTCGCCTCTTTTCACCTCACCCCCCGACCTCCTCTCCACTGCGTGGAGAGGGGGAGACGTGCGCGCCATGTGCCAGCTTGCCGCCAGATTCCCCGCCGCATACAGCGTCAGCGCCAGCGCATACAGCGCGCGTAAAACATCGCTGACCAGCGCCAGCGGCAGCCCCACGACCACGCCCGCGACAAACAGCGGCGGGATGAACTGGCGCGGACTCATCTGGCGCGGATGCTTTTGCAGCACGCGGACTTTGTAATAGCCGTACTGGAAATACTGCCGCCACAATTTCGACAGGCTGGCACGGTTGTAGTACGTCGATTGGATCGTGTCCGAGAGCAAGATTTTGCCGCCCGCCGCGCGCAACCGATAGTTGAATTCGTCGTCCTGATTCCGAATCATTTGCTCGTCGAAGCCGCCGATCCGGTCAAACGTCTCGCGCCGCCATGCGCCCATGTAAACCGTATCGACGTATGCTTCGCCCGTCGCGTAGTGAAAGCGCGCCCCGCCGACGCCGAACGGCGAACTGGTCGCCAGCGCAATCGCGCGCGCCCACGGTGTTTCGCCCACCGCGTCCATGCGTCCGCCTACATTGTCCGCGCCCGTGCGCTCCAGCGCCGCCACGCACGCCGAGACGTAATCTGGCGCGATCAGCGTGTGTCCGTCCACGCGCACGATGATATCGCCGCGCGCGGCTTGCAATGCCGCGTTCCAGCCCGTCGGCACGATGCCGCCCGGATTATCAATGATCGTGACCGGAAACGCCGCAGTACGTGCCGCAGCCTGTACGATAGCGCGCGTCCCATCGGTGGACATGCCGTCCGCGACCAACACGTCCATGCGATCCGCCGGATAATCTTGGGCGACGACCGCGCCTAAACTGCGCGCGATGAAGTCGGCTTCGTTGCGAATCGGCATGATCACCGTCACGAACGGACGAATTTCGCTCACTTGAACAGCACCCCGAACGTGCGCAAGATGATTTTCACGTCCTCGATGGGCGTGGCGCGCGCGACATATTCCAAATCGATGGCAATTTTCGCGGGCATGATCGTGCCGATGTACAGCGTTTCCCAATCCGCGCCGCTCAAAAGCGACTCCTCGTCTCGATAGGTGACCGACGCCAACGACGTGATGCCCGGACGGGCGTTCAGCACCGCGCGCTGTTCGGGCGTGTAGAGCGCGACATAGCGCGGGTCTTCGGGACGAGGACCCACAAGGCTCATGTCGCCCTTCAGCACGTTGAACAACTGCGGCAGTTCGTCCATTTTCGTCTTGCGCAGCAGCTTACCGACGGGCGTCACGCGCCGATCTCCGGCGACGGTCACGGCGGGACCCGCTTGATCGGCGTTGGCGACCATCGAGCGAAATTTGTACAGCTTGAACGGCGCGCCGCCGCGTCCCACCCGATTCGCGCGGTAGAACACGCCGCCGGGCGACGTGAACGCCACCGCCGCCGCGAGAATCAGCAGCAGCGGCGATAGCACGAGCAGCCCGCCCGCGCTGAAAATCACGTCGATGGCGCGTTTGATCGCGTCGTTCATGCGTCGATCACCGTCCGAACGTCTCGACCACATTCAGCACCGCGCCGATCACGTCCTCGATATCGCCCTCGCTCAGATTCGAGCGCAGCGGCAGCGAGAGCGTCCGCTGAAATTCGCCGTAAGCGACCGGGAATGAATCCGGCGTGTAGCCGTAGCGATCACGATAGTACGGATGCAGATGCACGGGGATGAAATGCACGCTCGTCCCGATATTGCGTTCCTTCAGTTCGTCGATGAAGCGCGCGCGGTCAATTGTGAGCGCCTCAAGATTGAGCCGCAGAATGTACAAGTGCCATGCGTGCTGCACATTCGCGCGCGCCGTCGGCGTCTGGAGCGCGGCAACGTCCGCGAAGGCGGCGTTATAGCGCGCAGCGACGGCATAGCGGTGCTGCTGCATCGTTTCCAAGCGGGCAAGCTGCGTCAAGCCGAGCGCCGCTTGCATGTCGTTCATGTTGTACTTGAAGCCGGGCGCGACGACCTCGTAGAACCATGAGCCGCTGGCGCTGTAGCGTTTCCACGCATCGCGGTTCATGCCGTGCGAACTGTACAGCCGCGCCTTATCGACGTATTCCGCCTTGCCCGTTAGCATCCCGCCTTCGCCCGTCGTCAAATTCTTGGTCGCGTAGAAGCTGAACGCGGTCACATCCCCAATGTTGCCGATCATCTGCCCCTCGTAGCGCGCGGGGACGGCGTGTGCGGCGTCCTCGATGATGCGCAAATCATGCTTGCGCGCCAAGTCTTGCAGCGGCGCGAGTTCCGCCGGGTGTCCCGCGATGTGGACGACGATGATCGCTTTCGTGTTCGGCGTGATCGCGCGTTCGACGGCTGCCGGATCGAGATTGAGCGTCTGCGGGTCAATGTCCACGAGGACAGGCGTCGCATTGACGTGTTCGATCACATTGACCGACGAACAAAACGTCATGGTTGTGGTGATCACCTCGTCGGACGCGCTCCCGCCTGCGTTCGCGCCAATGCCCATGGCGACGAGCGCCAAGTGCAGCCCGGCAGTGCATGAGTTGAGCGAGAGCGCCGCTTCCGAGCCGATGAACGCGCCAAATTCGCGCTCGAACTGTTTGGTTTTGGGACCCGCTGAAATCCAACCGGAGCGCAGCGTATCAACAACGGCGGCGATCTCCTCTTCGCTGATGTCTGGGGGCGAGAAGGGCAAAAACTGCGCGCGCGGCGCATACGCCCGGAGTGCTTGCGGTAACACGTTCATCGCGGTCATTCCCAGATTCCTTTTCGCTCACCGTAGCGTTATTTCGTCGTATCTTGAATGCCGATGATACTGGCATTCGCGCCGCTTTCACATGCCCATGCCGAACCGCGCTTGCGTGGGTTACCACTTCGGCGTCGGCTTCTCCGGTGGCAGCGGGGGCCAATCTTGCAGATGATGATTTTTCTTGACCATTTCCCGCTGTGTATTGTAGGGAAACGTGTGAAATTCCTTCAAAATATCGCGCGGAATGTAGAGATGCTGGAACGAATGATGAATCAGCATCGAAACATTGCTTCCCATCGCTTCGCACAGCCATTTGTAGTAGTCCTCGTTCCACGGTTGGAACATTGCCAGTTCCCACAGTTTGGAGTGGATGTGTCCCCAACGTTCCGCACAACGGCTGCTGATCAAATACCGTTGGTTCAAAACATCAGCGAACATCAGGTCGCGGACATCGTGAACGGTCAACCCTTCGGGCGGATTCGGTACGGGTCCGTGTTCATGATAGTGGCGTGTGCCGGGACTTTTATCGACTTCCAAGCGCGGCTTGTTGTAAACGTTTTGCCGCATCCATTCTTCGTGGGCAGCATCTTCCTTGGACATTCGCTTCGGCTTGTGGGTGTAGGTCGTGAATTCCTCCGAGCGTCGATTCAAGTCGTCGTAGTCGATGCGTTTCTTCTGAGCGAGCGCCGCACGTTTTTGTTCTTCCCACATGTCTTGGACAATCGTTTCGAGGAACTTCTCGGCGTACTTCCATGTGAAAGGTCGATGTTGCACTGACGCCTCGAAAGCTTTTTCATAAGCGGCGGCGTCCATCTCGTCCAATAGCTTATAAATGCGGGTCAACCTTACCGGATCAGCCTCGTACTTGTGAAACGTCGAGTTCCCGCGCAAGCAGAACGCCACGAAGTCGTACATGCGTAGGTTTTGTCCCACGACCGGGTATTTCTCTAGCGTCGCCTTTAACTGCGCTTCGCGGGCTTTGATGAAGCCGTCCGTTACTTCGTCGGGCGTGTCTCGATAGAGCGTGCGGTAGTGCCGTGCTGCAACGTCGGGCAGTGCATCCATTCGGCTTTCAAAGTCGTTGCGGGCGTCGCTAAAGGAACGCTTCCCTGCGCGACCAGAATCAGAAACCCCGGGCGTTGGTTTAATGCCAATGTCCTTATCATCATCCTCATTTTCCCGCGACGGCTTCAAGATTGCTAACGGGGGAGTCGCCAAGCTAGTGATTTCTGATTCATGATTTTGATTCTTTGTTATAGGGATTACTTCTAGAGATTCTTTTGTAGATATACGTCCCCAAGTTTGTGGGGGGTTGTGCGGCAAGTTTGTGGGGGGTTGCACCCTAAGATTCGACCCGGTTAAACCCCGTATAAACTTAGGGTCATAGGTCAAGTTTATGAACCCATCACTCCAAGTTTCTTGGGGGTTCACCGGCACTGATTGGGGGGTGTTCGGCGCAGTTTCTAGCTGTACGTCACGGAGAACGGTCAAGTTTGTGGGCAGTGCGCCGACAGTTTCTTGGGGTGCGTGTGCGGTCGCGCCGTTGGGATGGGTCGAGCTGCTGTCAGGGATACCGACAGTTTCTTGGGGTGCGTGTGCCGCTGGCGTTGTCGCGGTGTGCGCCGGAAAATTCGGGCGGGGCGCGACGAGCGGCTTCATGCCCTCAATTTGTAAGGGTGCCTCTGACGTGACCAATGTACTGATGGCGGTATAGATTTGTTCGGGGGTGAGGGTGCTGGCGCTGCCCAATTCAGCGTCTGCTGTCCCCATTGGCACGCTGTCGCCCGCTACGAATTGCGTCTTAGGCAGGATGCCGAAGCGCGAAACATATGCCCGCACCGTCGCCTTGAGCGCAGCGAGGTTGACTCGATAATACGTGACCTTATAGGGGGTGGTGAAGCTGCCGATCTTCAGCCGTTCGAGCTTGACCTCGACGCCCATGCCGCACAGCGTCATCTCTGTCGATCTCTTTTTCCCGCCCAAACCATACACGAGCCGCTTGACCTGAAATTCGGTCAGGTTCAGTTCTTCGAGCCACTGCTCATGTTTGTGATAGAACCAGCCGTCCCAGTTCGGGTTTTTGCCCGCCCAATAATCCATCCATTGCAGCGTCTTGAACAGCAGCAGCGCCCCGTCGTTGCTGCCCAACATCTTGCTGTAGAGTGGGTGATAACTGCTGTTCATGCCATAGATGCCGGTCAGTTTGTGCGCCAAATCGACCATCTCGCGCGCGTAGCCGGTGGTCGTGATCGGAAGTACGGGCGCCGGTGTCGGCAGGTTTTGCTTTATGAGTTCCATGATGTTGAGGGTTGTAGCCAGCATCAATACACGGAATTTTAACCTTTATCCGGTTGACATACCCACGTTGTTCGCGCTATCCTATAAATCACTTGCTGGTATTGCCGTTTTTGTTTGGATAGCGCTAGGCGGAATATCACCCTAAACTTTGTTCCTCTGAAGTCACGGTTTGTTTGAACGTGACTTTTTGATTCCCGAACGCTTGGGATAACGATCCACGCAAAGCAGGTTGCTGGTTGTTTCCCGATGTCCCCTTTCAGGATGCAAGTAAAATTTCGATCAAATGATTAACCTTATTATGGGGGATTTTTTGATTTTGGCAAGCGGCATGAAAAGACAGCACTGAGGTTGAAAAACTCAGGACGCAGCGCAAGCACGAAACCCAAGATTCAAAGGGGATAGGGGACGAGAAGCACGATCATTGGCGCGGTCAACTGCTCCTCAGTCTTTGCCCTTAATCAGTCCTCTCTCGTCAGTCCACAATGTCTAGGTCCCAAAGTCGTTGAACAGCTTGATAAACCAAGCCTTTTTTGAGCAGAAACGCCTGCATCGCCTTGACGCCGCCGGGCAGTTCTGCGAAGTCGAGCGCCTCGTTCATCGATTTTCCGCTGTGCTGGCTGAACGCATTAATGGTAGCGACCCGACGAACGCGCGTCGCCATCGTCCGACAGCCGGATTTGCAGTACTTCGCCCCTTTGCCCGCGTGCGCCCAAAAGTTTTTGCCGCAGTACAGGCAGGTCACGGGTTCAAGCTGCGGGTTGGCTGCCGGGTCAAGCGCCGTCTTGGGCTTATGCTTCTTCTGCTTCGCGCGCCACGCCCGACGACAGCACGCCTCGCTGCAATAGATCGTCCCGCGCCGCGCCGGACGAAACCGGGTGCCACATGTGGGGCATTTGTGCGGGCGGAGCAGGGCGGCATCGGCGTTTTTTCGGTTCGCGTGAACCCGCTTGATTGACCTGCCGTTGTCTTTCGACATTGGGCTCCCGCTAACCCCACTCTTTGCCATTTCAATGGCTGGTGACAACCCTAGCGCCTTTTTGACCCGTTTTTTAGCCATTTGAGACTCGTCCTTCTCTTACAAAAGGGATGCGTCCCCATTATGGAAGTTGATTCTAACGCCTTAAATTCATTTGAGCAAATTTTTATCCAATATCATTCTTGCAACTTTATTTTAAATCTTAAGGCAGCTTGTAAGATGAAAAACAGGGCTGTTTTTAGCATAAAACGAGCGTTTACTGAAGGTTTGTTTTAGGTTTTAAGGGTCGATTTGATGTTTGCCTGTGGCGCTTCATTTGAGGTTTTGGAGTTGTGATAGCGCGTTTTTCCGAACGTTGCTTTATGGCTGTTTTAATGTAAAATAACTTTAATCATGTAGTTTGCCATCTTTTGAGCTTTTCAAAGCTGACTAATATCTCCATGCAAAGCTGCATGGATTTTCTTACAAATTTGAGGACGGGGTAAAATTTAACTACATTCGAAGCCATTTGAGCCTTATTTCATCAAATTGCAAAGGTCAGACATGAAACCCTCACAAATTGGAGACCTTCTTAGTGTAACTGCCAGTACCATTCGCAACTGGACGCGCGATTACAGCGCCTTTTTCTCTCCCAATGCCGTCCCGTTGGGCGGGCGACAGCGCGAATATACCGAACGCGATACCGCCATTTTGTATTACATCAGCAAGGCTAAAATGGCGGGCGTGACCCTCGAAGAACTGACGCTGGCGCTGACGGCATTCCAAGAAAATGACTGGGCGACCCTGCCGCCGATCACACAGCCAAGCGTGACCGCGCGCGTTGCGATGGTGCCACGCGCGGCGGCGGATGCCTCGTTGGACACCGAGCGGCGCTCGCTCACGCGCGAAATTACCTTTTTGCAAGAGCGCATCGCTAAAATGGAACAACAAGCGCAGCAAGAACGTGAGTTGGTGCTTGATTTGACGCGGCGTTTGGCAACCGCCGAAGCTGAACTGCGCATGTGGCAGGACGGGCGTTTAGAGCGCAAATAGGGTCAATGATGGAGGAAAAAATACAGGAGATTAAAAAATGAGCGTTCCATTAGAGAATCGGGTTTTTTCGCTAATAGAAACGCTTACACATTTTCGGATTATAATCCGTTACTTGTCGATAAATGAAAACACGTTACCAGCGCGTCAGCCGTTTAGCGTCCAGATAGTGTAACCCTGCCGATGCCCAGACCACGAGATCGACCAACGCGAAATACGGAATGCCGATCAACAAGCGGATGAGATGTGGGCTTCGGGTCAGACGCGCGCCAAAAACCGCATAGCTGATGCGTCGCAGCAGCATGTGAATCAGGATGAGCAGCCAGCCCACGACCATCAGCGGACTGATCAGCAGTCCGAACGGGAGCGCGACCAACATGCCAATCCCGATCAGCGTGGGGGTCAAGCCGTTCAGCACCTCGTTATGCGCGCCGAAGTGCGAACCATGCACGACCAGATTTTTTAACCAGCGCGTTTGCTGACGGCGGTAATCTTCAAAATTGGCGGTGTAGAACGTCGGTATCGCACTCTGGCGCACAAAGCGGATGCGATTTCCATGTTTAAGCAGCATTTTGGCGAGAAAAAAATCCGTCCCGGTCGGCACGTCGGTTTGAAATGCGCCGCTTGCCATCAATGCCGCGTGGGACAAGGCGGCGTTGCGCCCCAAAATGCCTTGTGTGTATTCGCCCCATGTGTTCTGGATATACAATTCCTGAAACCACTGCTGCAAGATGAACGGTTGGTTCATTTGCTGCGGGAGCGGACGGCTCGACCCGGTTGTGACCGTCTCGACGCCCAAAATGAGCGGCGCGATGAGCGGCTCGACCACGGCATCGGACAGCAAACAATCGGCGTCCGTCAGATAAATCAGCGATCCGGTGGCGTATTCCAGACAGCGCCGCAGCGCCCGCTGTTTGCCCTCGCCGGGCTGCTGTTCGATGACGATAATTTCTTCACCCTCACAGCGCCGCGCAATCGCATAGGTTTCGTCCTTGCCGCCCGCGCATAAAACCAACTGTTTATTGGGATAGCGCAGCGTCTGGAACGAGCGGATATGCGCTTCGATTAAATCGGCTTCGTTCCATGCCGCGATCAAGAAGCTGACGGGCGGCAAGGA
>Ga0163149_10008529_pt1 | contig 10093 bp, 7 predicted proteins | sample OliLakLV19MP5G1_FD_148604 | JGI IMG/M metagenome (GOLD analysis project Ga0163149, IMG submission 148604) | Freshwater microbial mat bacterial communities from Lake Vanda, McMurdo Dry Valleys, Antarctica - Oligotrophic Lake LV.19.MP5.G1 | ecosystem: Environmental > Aquatic > Freshwater > Lake >...
ATTCCACAGGGAATAAATAATTTTTCGAAAATTCTCATTGTTACGTCTATTTAGTTAAAGACTTTAGGTGCTTTAAATTATTTTGATTTCCAGGCAACCTTTTTTTTAGCGTGCGTCATATATATAAATCATAAAATAACTCCCATGCAAAAACTTATACTCTCTTTAACCATTATTCTTACTCTTGCTATTGAAGGCATGGCACAGGATCCGGGGTTTACGCAATTTTATGCTAACCCTTTATACCTAAACCCGGCATTTGCGGGAAGCGCAATGTGTCCAAGAATATGTCTTAACTACCGCAACCAATGGCCCGCACTTAGTGGCACCTTTGTTACGTACAGCGCGTCATACGACCAATATGCGGATGCTGTAAAAGGAGGTTTGGGCCTTTTAGTCACACGCGATGAAGCAGGTCAGGCAACAATAAACACTACAAATATAAGTGGCATTTATGCATACCAGCTTGCACTATCACCAAAGCTTTCATTAAGAGCCGGCTTCCAGGCTACCTATGCGCAGAAAGTATTGGATTGGAGTAAACTAACTTTTGGAGATCAGATAGATCCTAAACTCGGATTCATCAACAAAACAAAAGAAACTCCGGGCAACAACGTTGCGAGCAACCTAGATATTTCTTCGGGTATATTATTATTCAGCAAAAAGTTTTTCGGAGGGTTTGCCATGCATCATTTAACTCAACCTAACGAATCATTAATGGGAGGTGATAGCAGATTGCCAATTAAATATACCGCCCATGCCGGCGCTATGCTCCCCGTTGGCGGAAGAGGAACTGACACATATATTTCTCCGAATATTATTTATATGCAGCAGCAGGATTTTAAACACCTTAACCTGGGAATATATGCTATTAAGGGACCAATCGTTGGGGGCTTATGGTACCGAGCTGGGGATGCCTTAATTGCCTTAGTTGGATTCCAGCAAGGAATTTATAAATTTGGATATAGTTATGATATTACACTTTCTAAATTGGGTAACGTATCTGCAGGCTCACACGAACTTTCGTGCAGCATTCAGTTTAAATGCAAACCAGTAAAGAAAAAATTTACAGTGGGGAACTGTCCTTCCTTTTAAAAAATGATTTGAAAAATGCACAGGCTTGTTTTACTTTCCATACTACTCCCTGGCCTTTTTCTAAAATCTTATGGACAATACCTTGGTGCTTTCCAGGATTTTCGCGGCAACCTACAGGCGTTCGACAATGGATTTATCCGCCAGTTGGAATACCTTCCTACAAAATCATTTAAGATAGGAGGCAACACCATTGCTTATGTAGATAACATAGGAAATTTTAAAGTTGATTTTAAAAAAGAAACAACTTTACTTGCCGTAACTAAACCAGATGAATATACAGTGACCGATAACCTGGTTACCTATAAAATCGCCGGCAGTCTGCAGGTATTTGACAGAGGTAAGCCAACAACATTAGCCGGGTATTCAAGGCAATCCAGCACAAACGACAGTATTGTAGCTTTCCTCGATGAGAATACATATTCATTCAATGTGTATTACAATAACAAGATCACCACACTTGAATCCTCATTATTAAAAAAATCAGATTATAATTTTAAGACAGGGGATAACATTCTTGCTTACGTATCGTCAGCAAATGTATTTAATGCATTTTATCAGGAACAAATTGTTAAGCTCGACGACAATGAACCTCTTAGTTTTGAAGCCAGTAAAAACATTATTGGTTATGTTGACAGTTACAATAATTTTTTCAAAACATTTTTCAGGGGAAAAATAATGACACTTGAAAAATTTGCACCTACCTCATATAAACCTGGAAACAATTTGATAGCCTATGTAGATAATATAGGTGCATTCAAAATTTTTTATGAAGAACGCGGTGGCACATTGTTATCTTATGCACCTGCCTTTTACGAAGTGGAAGATGATATTGTTGTATATGGCGACAACACCGTTTTTAAAGTATTCTATAAGGGAAAAGCATATACACTGGAAAATTTTATCCCAACAGAATATAAATTTGACAACGGCATGCTTGCCTATACAGATGCTGCAGGTTTTTTAAAAGTGTTTGACAAGGGTGTGACTAAACAAATATCACAGGCAGTAGTAAGCCAATTTGACATCAACAGAAATGTGATACAGTTTGTAACACTGCACAACACCATCAACTTTTATTATGATGGCAAATTCGCCACAAACTAAAACAGTTTGATTAACCCGCTCCTAGAAAAATAAATTGAATTATTCCTTACCGTAATATTTTACTCTAGTAACTGTGGTAATTGTATAAGGAGGATTTATACCTGTATTATCGAAAGTTTTTACCACCTTCCTTGCACTATCACCGGAAACAGTTGTTCTTGCATGCTCATATTCCTCACCACATAATTCAGTAGAAACACTATCTCTTGTATTTGGATACCCTGCTTTCGCGGGAACTATATTTTTTGTTATTTCGTAATGAACAACGCCACATTTTTGGCAGGAATAAAGTCCGATTGAACAAACTAATAAAAAGATCAATTTTTTCATATGCTTATAATAAAATAATTATAGAAAAACTAAGGTAGGGATTATTACTATTTCCTCCAATTTTTACGCCTTAAACCGACAAAAATCTTCGTTTTTTCGTAAATTTATACATTATGTTTGCTTTATGAACCTGCCTGAATCACTCCATAATATAATAAGATCCCTTCCCTCCAACCCAGGTGTGTATCAGTATTATGATAAAGAAAGCAAGTTAATATATGTTGGTAAAGCAAAAGACCTGAAAAAAAGGGTTTCATCCTATTTCCAAAAAGATGTCCATGAAAATGGTAAGACCACCGTACTTGTTTCTAAGATCGTTGATATAAAATATATTGTTGTAGAAACAGAGTTCGATGCATTGCTGCTCGAGAACAACCTCATAAAAAAATACCAGCCGCGGTATAATGTTTTACTTAAAGATGATAAAACCTATCCCTGGATATGCATAAAAAATGAACGTTTCCCCCGTGTCTTCACTACACGCAATGTAATCCGTGACGGCTCTCAATATTTCGGGCCTTATGCTTCTGTAAAGATCATGAACACCATGCTGGATCTTGTAAAACAATTGTATCCTCTTCGCACATGCAGCCTAAATCTTTCACAGGAAAATATTGAAAAGAAAAAATTCAAGGTGTGCCTGGAATTTCATATCGGGAATTGTAAAGGACCCTGTGAAGCGATTCAGAGTGAAGAAGATTACAATGAATCCATTGCACAGGTAAAAGATATTTTAAAAGGAAATGGCTTGCATGTAATAAAATATTTAAAAGAACTAATGCTCAGGCATTCTCAACAACAAGAATTTGAAAAGGCGCAAGTAATAAAAGAAAAAATTGAAATGCTTGAAAATTTCCAGAGCAAATCAACTATTGTGAGCCCCACTATCCATAACGTCGATATTTTTTCTGTTGGTTCAGATGAGAAATCGGGTTATGTAAATTTTTTAAAAGTGGTGAATGGGGCCATTATACAAGGGCACACCATTGAACTAAAAAAGAAAATGGATGAAACGCATGAAGAATTATTGCAATTAGGAATTGCAGAGATGCGGCAACATTTCGGTGAGGGTTCTGATGAAATTATTGTTCCATTTGAAATAGACCTTAAAATTGAAAACACAGTATTTATTGTTCCCCAGCGCGGGGATAAAAAAAAGTTATTGGAACTTTCTCAAAGGAACATTGAGTATTACATGCGAGATAAACAAAAACAGGAATTATTAGTTGATCCGGAAAGGCACAGCAAACGTATTCTTTCTCAAATGCAAAAAGATTTACGACTTCCGGAAGAACCTAAATACATTGAGTGTTTTGACAACTCAAACATGCAAGGCACTTATCCTGTCTCTGCAATGGTGGTATTTAAAGATGCCAAGCCAAGTAAAAAAGATTATCGCCACTACAATATAAAAACAGTTGAAGGCCCTGATGATTTTGCTTCCATGGAAGAGGTGATCCATCGCCGTTATAAAAGATTATTGGATGAACAACAACCCTTGCCACAACTTATTGTTGTTGACGGCGGCAAAGGACAACTAAGCGCAGCTTTAAAAAGTCTTGAACTACTTAACCTTAGAGGCAAGATCAGCATCATTGGCATTGCAAAAAGATTAGAAGAAATTTATTATCCCGGTGATTCGTTACCCATGTACATTGATAAAAAATCGGAGACACTTCGCATAATACAACACATGCGCAACGAAGCACATCGTTTTGGAATTACACACCATCGGTCGAGAAGAGATAAAGGGACTATAAAAACAGAGCTAACACTGATCAAGGGAGTGAGCGACAGTACCGCGCAAAAGTTACTACAAAAATTTAAATCGGTAAAAACAATAAAGGAAAAATCAGAAAAAGAATTAACGGAAGTGATTGGCGATTCTAAAGGAAAACTGGTCTTTAATTATTTTAACAAAAAAAATTAATCATCTCCTTGGAGATTTATTCTCTTTTATCATTTCAGCAAAAGGACGTTTTTGAATTTTACCTTCGATCCAAAGCAGAAAACTAAAATACCTCTCGGCTGTTGATTCATAAGGGTCAGCATAAATTTTCTGCACCTCATTTTTCAATTCAACAAAAACTTCTTTATGTGAGCCTCCTTTATTCTCCTGTATTAAAATCCTCTTAAAAAAAGAAATGAATACATTTTCAAGTCGAAACAGCTTTTGCTTTTTACTTAAAAAACGATAAGTGGAATTTATAGTGTTCATAAGTAAATCCAGCTTATTCATTTCAAAATAAATCAACAACAAAATAATCCTTACAATACATTGTACATCGGTGCGTGTATCTGCTAACGGGTTATTATAAATTTTGTTTAAAATCGCATTTGATTCTTTATAGTGTTTTAAAATAAATAAAAAGGAACCCAAAGTATAATAATAGGTAATTTCGTGGGCCGCATTATCTTTAAAATCAATTTCATTGTTCCGTACCTGATTGTAAATAGATAACACAATCGGCTTTGCCTCTTCCATTTTTCCACTCAAATACAATGCTTCCATTTTTCTGAGACCAGTGTGAAGCAAAACAAAATTTTGAATGGTTTTATCCTTGACCTCAATTTTTTTAATTTTTTTAATTACGGTGTCAACATCATCGTACTTTTCAAGGGCCGTCCATACCAAAGCCGAATTAACAAGTATTGTAATATATCCCTGTAAATTTTTTTCTAACTGAAAAGGATTCGCCTCATAGAGGTCAGTCAATCGCTCATTATATTTATGGGCCTCCTTAAAATTGCCTTTTACGTTATGGTAAATATATTTAATAGTGTTAAAATTAACCTTAGCGGCGAATGTATTTGCTGCATCTTCGCTCTTCAAAAGACTATGGTCAATTATCTTTTCCAGGTACCTTCCCTGCCCTTGTTCCCGAATAAGCCCTCTTCTATTCAACTTAAAAAATATAACATTAGAAAGATGTCCATAGCTAACTTCATTCAGGTGATGCATAAGCGCCATTCGTACCCCATTATAATTTTTATTTAAAAGTTCCCTGTCTACTCCGTTATAGGACATTAAATACGCGCATCTTCTTTCCAGGTTAAAAAAATCCGCCAGCATCAAATTCAATTCGTATTGTTTAGATAGTTTTATACCTTTTGAAATAATTCTTTTTGCCTGAATAAAAAGATTTTTTTCCAGCAATATCTCCGCCTGTCGGCTCAAACTCATTAATTCCGATTTAGTGTTTTTATGATAAAGCTCCATGCTCTTCAGCACCAAATCATATAAATACTTTTTTGCGCTCCAAAAGTGAAGCAGCATTCTTTCTCCTGCAAACTTATTTCTCAACTTTTCATCATCATAATTTTTTTGTTTTTCAATGGCATCAAAAAGTCTAATGTAATTATTCTCATCACCCAAAACATGCAGTTTACCAAATTTTTTAAAGTATGCCTTTTCAGTGCGTGACAATGATTTGATCAACTCAAACAGATCTTTGGATGGCGTTTTCAATACTTTGTTTTATTGTATAAATACAATTACAATATAATAAAATTTAGCTTATTTAACTTCTTTGTTATGAGGTACGTTTGATAGTAGTGAAACAGAACACCATTGTTATGTAAAGTGTTGAGATAAATAAAAAATTATCTGACAAGCGAAATATTCCCTTTTTGGATCAGCGTTTCTTTGCTGAGGAAATAGGCGTTCATTTGGTAAACGAATACTGCCGCATCCATTAACTCTCCTTTATATTTTCCATCCCATTTAAAAGCAGGATCGGTTGTTTCGAAAACCTTATTTCCCCATCTGTCAAAAATTGTAAATTTAAAATTGACGACGCAGTTGGAGTTCACATAAAAATAATCGTTTTGTCCATCGGCATTCGGAGAAAATGCTGTGGGCACAAACACTTCACCACCCGCCATATCAACTCCGATCCATACACATGCAGTATCAACACAATTATTTGTATCTGTAACAGCAACACAATAGCCGGTTGATTGGTGTGGATCTGCAATCGGATCTGCACAAGTAATGCAACCTAGTCCTGTTGTGGGTGTCCAGCTATAACTTACCCCGCCAGATGCGGTTAACATATTTCCGCCTCCGGTTGTAATGCTTGCCGTTGGATTATTATTTACCGTTACCGAAATTACTTCTATATCGTAACAAGGATTATTTGAAACTGTTACAGAATAAACAGAAGAAAGTAATGGTGAAATATTTATCGAAGACGTTGACGAAGCATTGTTCCAAAAATAACTACTTCCACCTGAAGCGCTGAGCAACACACTTTCTCCCCTGCATATAATTGTATCATTACTTGCCGCAGCCGTAGGTTGCTGCACAACGTTTATCATAACAGACGCGGAATCCCAACATATACCCGATGATACTGTTAACGTATACAAACCAGAACCGCCAGGAATTACATTTATTGTATTTGTATTAACACCTGTGCTCCATTGATAATTTCCACCTCCAATAGCAGTAAGGATTGTACTATTACCACTGCATATATTTGTATTACCCGAAATAGCAGCAAAAGGTGTTGCAGTAAATGTTATGGAAATATAAGCTGTATCATAACAATTTCCGTTTGAAGCAACAACTGTGTAAGTTGTATTACTTGTTGGTGTTACCTGCAGCGTGGCGGTATGAATAGACGTCGTGCTCCAGCTATAAAAGGCTCCACCGGATGCAGTTAACATTAATGTAGTTCCCCCGCATACAGATGTATCGCCGGTTATAACCGCTATTGGCGGCACCATAGGTGTAATAGTTACAAACGAAGTATCATAACAGGATCCCAAAGTTCCCACTACAGAATAAGTGGTAATGAGTGTTGGAGAAACTGTTAGTGTAGTTGTTGCAACGCCAGTACTCCAAAAATAACTTGCAGCACCTTGTGCGGTTAACGTTGTACTATCACCGGTACACACAACTGTGTTTCCGGCAACTGACATAACAGGACTAGCATTTACGGTTATATAATTATTCAATATCATAGAATCTGTTCCACAGGGTGTTGTGACTACCAGTTTTACCGAATAATTGCCAGCAGTATTATAAAAAACATTTGCGGGATTTTTTTGTGTTGATGCTGAAGGTGTGGCACCAGCAAAAGTCCACTGATATGTATCTTCTGTTGTATCACATGATGCATTTGAACCTATGAAATTTGTTGATTGGCCCGCACAAAAATTTGTTTGAGAAGCTGATGCAGACAAACTCATCAAACTAAGTCCGCAAGTGTTTCCACACAATTGAACTAAAAAAATATCACTCTTAAGTGCCCAGGATGTCTGGAATGCACCAGGAGTTGCGGGCGTACTCTTAGGACCAATTACTGCCATGTACACAAACCCTCCGGCCACCGAAAGGTTCCCGACACTTTCCATTTCGTCATGATCATTGTCTCCTAAAAAACCGGCGCAGATTCTATTCCCATTCGGATCAAATTTAATAATGTAATTATCCTCATCACCACCGAAAACAGGCTGATAAGAACAATTGGTTGTAGGGAAATCACTTGCATAAGTATCTCCCATAACAAAAATGTCATTCTTGGAATCAACAGCAATTGTAAAAGATTCGTCCTGATCAACACCACCATATAATGTAGACCACAACAAAGTTCCTGTTGGACTGAATTTAGAAATATATGCATCTGCTTCCGGCCAGGTACTCATGTATTGAGTTTGGAATGCACCGGGTGTTACAGGAAAATCTGAGGAGCGCGTCATACCCGTCACAACAATATCTCCATTTGCATCTGCATCAATTCCAAAACCTTCATCCTGTTTTTGTGTACCAGAAAAATAAGTACTAAATACAAGAGCGCCGGATGGATCGAATTTTGTAACATAACTTGAGCCATTCATAAAACCAACATTTGCTGTTTGGAAAGCACCCGTGGAAACCGGCATATCAGTTGATATTGTATTTCCATGTATGACAATATTATTCAAGTTGTCAGTCGCAACATCCTTTGCAACATCCATACCACTACCTCCAAAAAAAGTTGCCCACTGAATAGCACCCGCCGGAGAAAATTTAATTAAATAAATATCTATTCCTGATAACTGACTCTGAAAACATCCTGTTGTTACCGGGAAATCAGGAGAATTTGCGTCTCCATGGACTACCACATTGTTTGCTGCATCAACATCAACATCAACTCCTGACTCTCCCACTGTTCCGCCAATATATGTTGCCCAGCTTAAAGCACCTGCTGATGTAAATTTTGCCGCATAAGCCATAGTGCCCGCTATCAGCTGTGTTTGAAATGCTCCTGGTGTTACAGGCAAATCGGGGGATGCTGTATTCCCGGTGATAACAATATTTCCAATTGCATCAGCAGTTACTCCCCATCCTTGATCGTCAAATGACCCGCCATAAAAGGTGCACCATTGGCGCACTCCAGTCTTATCAAATTTTAAAACAAATGCATCTGCATCTGTTCCATTTAAAGCAGTTTGATAAGCGCCAGGCGTAACCGGAAAATTGGGAGACCTTGTCAGCCCGGTTACAATAACATTTGCATTTGCATCGCAGGCATTGCTATACGGTTCATCCGGTTCTGCACCACCGTAGTATGTGATCCAGGGATCAATAATTAAATTGTAAGATCTATTATAAACAGGCACATTAAAAGATACTTCCCCATTCACCATTTTATAGGCCGCATTCACTTTTATTTTTTCTCCTTCAATTACCTGGTAAACTTCTGGCATCCACTCTTCTATCTCACCAAACGGACTTGTGACTGTAAGTTTATTGTTCGCAAGTACGATATCGCTCGCTCCACGATATTTGAATTTTATGTCTGAGATATTCCCGGAAGGTTTAACTATAAAATCGTATTCAAACACACCCCTTTCATTTGTATAATAAGCGACATCAATTTTTTCATACAAATTTTAAAGTGTAATTTTTTTATACGCTTTTACTCCTTTTATTCCTTCTCTGCAATGCCCATAATAATAATTGAATTCTCCAGGCAAAGGAAATTCCTTTCTAATTTCCGCTTTTGCATTGGCACCAATAAAATCAAGATCTATTCTATAATATGTGTTTGCCTTGGTACCAGATAATTTATTTTTTATACCATAAATTTGGGCTATTTCAAAAGAAGACTTTTCTTTCCTTTTATAATCAGAAAAAATAAATGAAATCCCAGTTTTAGCTATATATATATTTCCGGAACTGCCTGAAGAAGAAAACAAGATATCCATCCTTTTGTTCTTGTTCATGTCAACTACCTGACCCATATTTTCAACAAACTCGAAGGATGATTTTTTCTGTGCTTGTAATGGAAGCAAAAAATGGAGTAAAATGAAACAAGAAAGAAATTTCAGGGATGTATTATTAAACATCTAATAATTTATCAAATTTGTTAACTACTTATTCTTTCATATTGCTCTATTAAGTTAGTAAAACAAATTGATATCTGCTTATTCCTCAAAATTAACACCGATTAAAATAATACAAGGGAGGTTCTATTAATTGATTTTAACAAATGTAACCGTATTTTTTTTTAGATTTTAATTTTTGCGGAAATATTTTTGTCTGTTTTATCTCGAGGAGTATTTTTGCAGCTCT
>Ga0163149_10008531_pt1 | contig 10092 bp, 7 predicted proteins | sample OliLakLV19MP5G1_FD_148604 | JGI IMG/M metagenome (GOLD analysis project Ga0163149, IMG submission 148604) | Freshwater microbial mat bacterial communities from Lake Vanda, McMurdo Dry Valleys, Antarctica - Oligotrophic Lake LV.19.MP5.G1 | ecosystem: Environmental > Aquatic > Freshwater > Lake >...
CTCATTGCGCTACCATCGTTATTGTACCGAGCTACTGTACTACAGTAGTCTAGATAGGCCACGTACCGAACCTTGAACCGACCTAAAGTTTTATGGAAGAAAGAGTAGGGCAATAGAAGCCAAAAGTGCGTCGATAATGTGTCATAGTATTCTTTTTCCTCGTTGGTGACTTCGGAAAGGTAGACGTCTGATTCTCGAAGTTTATTATGTACAGTACTGTGTATACAAGTGGTAAGAAGGACATTTTAGCCTTCTTCAAATTCCGTCAAAGAACAGAGAAGCGAAGGGTTTGCTAGCTGTGACAGAGAAGTTCCAACGAAACCTGATCCTTTTGGTGTACTACTTCCGGTATCTTTCAGAGTACAAGTACGGTAAAAATGGTAGGTGTAGTACCCGTAGAAACTCCCGTATACAGACTACCAGTACTGTACGTCGTACCTGGTCTGGTATCCATGACCAACGTGTTCATTTGCCGCTTGGTTGATAAAAACCTACATATTCTGACCTTTCTCACTTTACGTACTTGGCACGACTATCTCACTTGTTTCCTTTCAAAAAGTCAATCGATAAAGCATTCTAGGTTCATGCCAGTACTAGTAGTAGAAGCACAGTTTGGCCACTACTGTACTAACTAGTTTGTCCAGTGAGAACAACAACTCACTTTTCTACACCTCGCTCTGCACCAGAAGTCACAGGTAACACTGTAGGCAAAGGCACAAGCACACGAAGAAGAAACAGAGGGAGGGCTTCGTCTCGTCACCTACGAAGTACTAGCAGACACAACAACACAAGACGACAAGGAAAAAGAAAGATGAGCTTGACGGTTGACTTGGATATCACCAACTGCGTGTTGTTTGTCGTGACCGTCTTGGCCACACTGCTCACAGGAAGTAGCCTTCAATGGGTAATTGATCAAGGTGGATTGTCCTTTCTTCGCTATCTAGGATGTATGGGTTGTTGTTGTGGAATCTCGACCGAGCAACTGATGGAATTAGAAGCTGAAGAAAGCCGAGCTCTTTCCGCGAGACAACAAATCGTGCAAGCGAATTCTCAAGGCCACGTGCACGTCAAGGGCATTGGAAGAATAGATCTTGCTTCCAAAGGAGCTACGTCTTACAATACGCAACGGAGTTATCGCGAAAGGTTGTTTGATGGCATACAACTCACGTGGCAAAGCACGGCCTTGGTCCTCAATAATCAAAATCAACAATATTATCTCATCGTGTCAGTTGCCGCCATAACTTCTCTCATTCAGGTATGTACTTTTGTGGTTTCTGAAAGGAGTGCCGGTTGATCACGCATGCACTACAGACTCCTGCATGCATACATTCGTGACTCAAACTTGATTCTGCCTTTCTCGTCCTCATCTCTCTGTCCCTCTCCAAACAGACGGTAACTTGCTTTATCAATTCCCTCATGGCCCCCAATCTCAACTTTGGATTCATGACGTACATTGTCATCAATTGGGTCGTCATGACCCATTCTTCCGTCATGCTCGTTTCCAAGAAACTCTCGTGCACCTACATGAAAGACTCTACCAGTGTGTGGAGGCGATTGTTGTGGATCAACATACTCATGTTTCCATTGTCGATCTTTACCTGTATCTATTGGACGGTGTCATGGAACTTTCCGGGCCATTCCACATTGGAACACATTAATTCCATCATGGAACCCATTCAAATTGCCCTCTGGGGATTGATTGAGTTTTGCCTCTCCGGAATGTTCATTGTTCGATTGTGGCATTACCATTGGAATGTCGTGGAGCGATTGGGCATTCTGGTATTGGTGATTGTGGCGTGCTGTGATGTTTCCACGGTCCTCCTCAATCTATTTTTGGGAGATTTGGAATCGACCTGTGTCAAGGGATTCGTCTACTGCCTCCGCATACGACTGGAGATTTCCGTCCTCAATGCCATGGTCGATTCGGTTCGCAAAAAGCAGTACAGCAGTGCCTTTGCGACCGGGGTTGCGGCGGTTCATGGATCGGGGGACAAAATGGATCCCAATATCGTGGCATTCGAGGAGGAAAGTGTCTCGCCATTTGATGACATGGACACTATCGATGATGACGTGGAGCAAGGACGAAATCATATCCATCAACACGAGCACAGCCACAACCACTGCCACAAGCACAGGCACAGGCAGCAGCCGATTTCTAGTATCAGCGAGGAACCTTCAAGCTATACTTCACCTGGCCCAACCAAAAACACCCTACGAGGACGGGCTTCCTTTTCAAGCATTACTTTGACGACCGATGTGGAAATCATGCCTACACTCTACGAAGACTGCTGTGAGTTATGTCATCCTTCCATGTTAGCGTCATCGTCGCCCGAGACCCCCGATTCAGCACCCAAAGCCCCCCTGCGACTTTCCAACGACACAGAATACGAGACGCCCGATACCAAAATAGCACCCGATTCGGCACCCAAGGCTCCTTTGCGCCTACATAATGACACCGAATACGAGACACTTGTAGAGCACGAACACGACTACGAATTCGCCGACTGTGAAAATCATCCCCACCATCAGCGTGCACATGAAAACGAAAATGACCGTCATGATCGTGAAGAAATCGCATCGAGGGCTCTAGACACCAGCGACAAAACAGCATCGAGTTCTACAGATCAAATGAACAATACGACTGGCGTCGTAGACGTGGACGCGATGCCTCCGCTGTACGGGGCATATGATGTTGATGCCAATGTCGATGATGCGGGTAAAAACTACTGTACGACCTTCCAGCTTGCACTTCCTCCTCTTCCAGACGTACAACCAGTTTCTCTGGACCACCATCTAGGTTGTCACGAGCCACGAGACTCCAAAGTACCAGCCACTCTTGACCATCAGGATTCGTGCGGTCGACAACACAAACATGCCAGCCTCCGTGCTTCCACTGGTTCCAAAGACTCTTGCGACTGCATGCCGAGCAAACCGAACCGGTATGACTCGGAATCTGATTTCGATTTTGATCTCTTCGATGATTACTCTGAACTGACCGGCAATAGCGCTAGCAGTCGTCATAGCCACGACCCCTGCTGTGTTCATCAGCCAACGCCGACAAATCCGTCACGTCTGTCTCCTCGGCAACCACAAGCATCACCCAAATCAGTATCCTCTGCCTTGAGCTGCTCGGTTCCACCAGCGCTCCGGTTGAACACACAGCACCGACGAGCTTCCCTCCAGTCGTTTGTGTCTACCGACTATGCTCCGTTCAAACCACAGCGCTTTGAATCGGGTGCGGCATTGGAGGATGATACAGAGCGCAACGATGATGAGGACGACGATACAGGCCACAAAGATGACGATGGTCTTATGGAAGGATATCTGGAGGAATTCACTGTATGAGTCAGACGGTCCAGTTTCCTTCCCAGTTTTGCTTACATTACATACCAAATCAATTTTTTCTTCAAGGCCAAGAATGTCGAGATGCGATTTTGTGCAAGAGGCCATGTCATCGTAGTTTTGGAGGTGGATCTTTGCCAACTCCAAGCTTAGCTTGCTTGCCCCGCATTCGGTTGTACTTAATCCCTTTTTATTAGTAGCTATCATTTTTGCATAAACTACAGCTAGTCACTGATTCATATCTAGCTAGTACCATCCCGTAGCTAGTAGAAGTTGAATGTTCAATCGGTGCTGATTGCACTATGCTTTTGCAGCTCAATCTAGCTATGAGTACAGTATGTTGCGGTTACCTACTATATACAGCAACTAGCAGTAGTAGCCGACACTGCAACACTCGAGTAAGAGGTGTTTCTGCCACCTCGGTAGAACTGTTGCTACTAGCTAGCTAGAATAGCTATTAGCTGTCTGTAACAGCGACAGTACGAAGCAATGGTTTTTGAAGCCCCTAACTATTGCTAGCCTGCGCTGGGCTAATCCCGAGGAGAAGTGATGTGCGTTCGAATACATAGATTAATTCGCACACGGGCTCCTGTGTGCAAACGGAAGATGCAAAAGGTTATGAATCAAGCAAACGAACATCCAACATCCACACTGTCCATTGATGTGACAAACATCTAGCTAGCTACTAGCTAGCTAGAGGAAACTAACCGGGCAGTCAAAACGAGCATCACAGCGTTGTCAGAAGCACTGCCAGTGCGACGTGCTGCCAGTGCGGTCATTCCCGTGCACCGGCAACAGGAACAGAGTGTGACACAAGACAAGTCCCGAGATAAGTCGTGCATCTGAATCAGTGTGCGTCTGCAGCGCCAACCCTAACAGGGATGAATCTGTGCATTGCATTCGCCCCCATGGCAATCGTCGTGAAAGTGTGCATTCATGTTGCACATGTGCACATTTGAGGCCTGGAGCTTGAGGAAGTTGTGAGACACTCTGGAGCTTTGCGGGATGTCAAAGTGCCATGCACGTGGGTTTGAACAGGATTGATCAGATGTTCAATGTTGAATGGACAGCTCCACCGTTTTCATCGGCGAGCTTGACGAGCTTGACAGGATGATGGTCATCCACTTGAGTCATCCCACAAGGTCCCTCATTTTGATTGTGACCATGCTTGCAATGCTTGCCGGTTTTGATCACAAGGACATCACCAACTTGATGTCCATGTGGAATTTGTTTCATGTTTTTGCATTCATCATTTTGAGTGATGAGCTTCTGCTTGCACTCCTTCACATGTTGTCAGTCGGATTCGAACAACACATTGAGCTGACAGTCCATTGAATCAATGCTCGGGATCAAGATCCGTCTTGTTTTTGATTTGGGAAATCCTGATCATGTTGGCAACTGTCGGATGACAGCTGTCAATCATGGAGTTTGCTTGCGCTGGATCATGGAGTTCATTTGCGGATTGCGACTGGCAATTGTCTTCCAATCAATGCAACATTTGTTCTTCAACAAGTCTTGGACTTCCAAAGCAAAATCACCTCCTCTGTCAATGTCAATTTCTGTTGGCCATGGACATCATGAGACCAAGCGCATGTCCAATTCATTGGCCGTGCAATTGGCGAGCTTGCCAATGACTTCACATCAGTCAAAGAATCATGTTGAAACATGAGTCATGGTGGAAATGTGTGGCTCTGTGCAATTCTTCACATTTTCGTCGTTTTCATCCTTTTCGCCAAAGCTGCATCAACCAATGAGATGCATGCAGAGAGTGTGCCATGGAATCAATTGCGGTGATGACTTGCATGGGCAGTGAGCGCAGTTCTTGTTCTTTTTCTTCTTTGCTTCACAGATGTGTTGATGCCTGTTGATTGATGTTGCTCAGAAGTGCAACGCAGTCGACACCCAGACGTCGGCGCAACTAAGGCCTGCATGACACAATGGACACTCAAATGAAACAACACAACAACCCGTTTAGGGAGTTTTGTTCTGTTTTGTTGACATGGGCTGTCGTTGACAATGACATGACAAAGGACGCAGTGCAACTTGGCCAATGTCTGACGCAGAAGTGAAGCACAGTTCACTCCAGTTGAGAGTTGACCATGCCGAATGATCTTTTGCCGCACCTCTCTCAAACATTGCAATCATTTTGGATCAGTTCCAAAGCCCACAATTTTTCATTTGCAAACACTCAACAGTTCTGTGGCTTTCAGCGCAGCGCAAAAGCATGACCCCAACAACAAAAGACAACAACAACAACGTGGGCAATTTCATCAAAGTGAAGATGATGACACAGCAGTGACAAATCACAGAAATTGCTTTTGTGTGAATTTTTTCTAGAAAAAACTGCATTGATCTTCAGACAACCTGCTGCTATCAGTGCAGCAGGACTCGCCATTGTCCACAGTTGCTTCCATGAGAATCTTCATGCAAAAATAAGTTTGGCGTGGAAGCATCTTCTCAACGGATCGTTCCGTGATTGATCTTAGATTGCAGTATCCGTTAGTTAGTACGTCGTACGAATGTACCAGCAAAGGAATGCGCGAAAGATCTTGTCATTACACGGAGATAACATGTTGTACTAGCTAGCTAGCTAGAGTAGCTAGTAGCATGCATGATCTGTATCCCATACGGCATGCATCTATGGCAGTGGGTCCACTACTAGCACCACCTATCCAGTTCCATTGATTCCTGGCAGGCATATCCACGACACGACTGTTCCGTACAACGCAATTCTCGCCGATACCCTAACAACAACAGCCACAAACAAGAACATAATTTTTTGAACGATCCAAAAGGTCCTTTAAATTTATAACAAACATAACAAATAAATACTTTATCAAACCATGGTAGTTGTGACTGTATTTTTGGAAAAGGTCTCCGACCTCAAGGACACCGATGGAGCGATGAATCATCCAGATCCGTATGTTGTTTTCACTGTCAAAAAAGATAATTTTGGACCCTTCGATAAAGAGTTTGGGAAACAAACTTCCACGAAGAAACAAGGAACGTGTAATCCAGAATATGGTGAAACATTCGTGTTCAAAGATGTTCCCAGTATGGAAAAGTTGACTTTGCATGCTAAAGTATGGGATCAAGATATTGGATTGGATGATGGCTTGGGACACACGAGTATCAATTTGGAAAAGGAATTGACGAAGCATGGAGAATTTAAAGCCTTTGAAGAAAAATTGTCATGGTCCGGAAAAGGCATGATCAAGAAAGCTGTGACCGGTACTCCTACGATCTTTCTGAAGATCAAATACGAAGAATAAACAAGACAACTTTGCTCGGTACTGTATATGTATCTTCCATGGAAGGAATGAAGATATATTTTGCAGATGAGAAACCTTTCTATAGAACATGGGTGGAGGAATGCTTGCTGGCGAAAGACTTCTGTGTGGATTCGGTTGCTTTACGAAATAAATAAATAGTACAGTAAGCGCTTTTTTTGCTGAAACTCTCTTTTTTCATATAGTTAGCTAATACTAGTAGAGCGAAGGGAATGCCTGACTCAAAAGCACACACAAAATGTATTCCATACTACAATATTCATTTTACCACTCTTTCGCTTTTGGATGTTCCTTATAATGTAATGTAGATTTGAACAAGTGTAGTCGCAGCAATCCAGTGCACATAATTGCAGTGCTGCTTATATTATGTCTTCGTTATCCAGCTATTCCAACTCCGTACTTCATTTCTGTAGCAGTTCTGGCTTCATCCGCTTTATTTCCACTCTCACCTTCTGTAACAGTTTTGGTACACTGGCATTACTTGCTTTCTACTTTAGTAGTCTAGTAGCCTGGCGGTCGGATTCGTTGTCCCAGCCAGCGGTAAGCCGTCGTTGTCTACTCACGAAGGAGAAAAAGCGTGGAATGAATTGGCGCTTGCTCTACCCTGAGTGCCCTGGAGCGTGGAAGAACTGGTAGGGTCCCTACTGTAGCACGTTACCGCGACGGACCAGCGTTCACTGGCAAGATGGACGAAACGCAGGGACGGAGATCCGTCAGTCTTGGTTCACTTGGTTTTGGTGAATAGGTGTCAGTAAAGTGCTTCAAGTTACTTTTGATTCTAGCCGTACCTGAGACAGTCACAATACTGCTTCCGCGGCGGCGGCATGCGCACAGTTTGACCACAGCGAACTAAGAAAAGATGGACTGATACTATGTAGACCGACATAGTTAGGCTCTGAGAAGACCTGACTGAGCGGTTTTGTACCAGCTGTCAGCCGCCCGCTGTACATGTATTTGGGGCTACTGTACAGTATTTGGCAAGTATATTTAAACACTAGCTAGCTATCTACGAACTTAGAGGAACGCCATTGCATCGTCCGGCTACCTATTGCTCGTTTTCCATATGTTTTAGCGTCGGTCTCTAAAAGGTAAGCGCCAGCAAAAACCTAATGATCTAGCTATTCCTAGCTACTGTAGCTAGGTGCACGGGAATAACTGCACTGGTAGATAGTGCTTCTAACGATACTAGTACTACTAATCAAAACCGAGACCGTCACACCCCAAATACTTTTTTATTTTCTGTTATTACATTCAACTAAACTATTGCTATAGATCTGAACTTATATCCGTGTCAATGAATGAACGAATTCATAATTGCGGGCGAACGAAACAAGAGCAATAATAAAAAAGTGTTTTTAATTTTCTGAAACTCCATACAAACCTAAATAATAATACCGACAAGAGGATTTTGCAATCAGTGGCCATAAAACCCAAACTCCGTAACGTAATATTACTATGCGACCGAAACGACAGTGGAGACCTTTCCAAGCATCTTCAATCTGTTCGAGTCCATGACGGCGAAACGTCCAAGAGCGGCGCATGTCTCAAAGGGTTCCAAGAAAAGAGGAGCGGTGGGCTCGAATTCGACTTCGGCGGATTCGAACTGCGACAATTCGGGGGGGTTATCGACCTTGGCACCTCCGGTCTTCTTGGACTGCTTCCACAAAATCTTGGTCATCTTGCAGGCAACCTTGGCGGTACGAGAAAAGATCACAGGACAGTACCCAGGCTTGAGGACACCGGGATGCTCCTGGACAGCGACGAAAGCAGTGAACGTCTTGACGGGCTTGAGGATACCTTCCTTCTCAAGGTAGATAATGTCACCGGGTTGTACCTTTTCGTCCTTGGCAATACCCTTGATGGACATACCGATGGAGTTTCCGGGTCCGGCCGAGTCCAAAACCTTCTTGTGCTGTTCAAGGGAGAACATCTTCTTTCCGGAAAGACCAGAGGGAGCAATTCCGACGACATCACCGGGACGGAGGGTTCCTTGTTCAATGGTTCCGCAAATGATCTGACCGACTCCCTTGATATTGTAAATGTTGGAGACGGGGAGACGAAGAGGAGCATCGGGGAGACGCTTGGGGGGAACAATGAAATTGTTGAGGGCTTCGTAAAGAGTGAATCCAGTAATGGACTTCTTGGGGTTGATGTTGGCAGTCCATCCGGTGTACCAAGGGGCCTTGTCGGACTTCTCAACGAGATTGTCTCCGTTGAATCCCGAGTAGGGAATGAAAGGGACCTTCTTGGGCTTGAAGCCAATGAGCTGAAGCATCTTGACGAATTCGGCCTGGATTTCCTCGAAACGGTCTTGGGCCCACTGACAGGCGTCCATCTTGTTGACTCCGACAATGATTTGCTCAACTCCCAAAAGGTACAAAAGACGGGCATGCTGACGAGTCTGTCCTTCTTCCACTCCCAACTTGGGGTCGGCCTTGGCAATGGCAGACTCGAAACCTCCCTTCTCGGCGGGCACCAAGAGAAGACCCACATCAGCCGTGGCAGATCCGGTAATCATGTTCTTAATGTAATCCTTGTGGCCCGGAGCATCGACAATGGTGTAGTGGTACTTTTCCGTGAAGAACTCCTTGGTGTTACACTGAATGGTCACACCACGTTCGCGCTCTTCCTTACAGGTATCCAAAAAGTACGCAAAGCCGAAGGACGACTTTCCCTTCTCTTCGGCTTCCGCTTGCAACTTGGCCATCTCACGATCGGAGATTCCGCCCAACTTGAAGATCAAGTGACCGCAAGTGGTCGACTTACCGGCATCGACGTGACCGCACACAACCAAAGACAAATGCTCTTTTCCGTTCGACATGGTGATTGAATAGGTATTAGGTTTTGTTTTGAATTAGATTGCTACAAGAGAAAACTAGAAAGAATCACAGAAATACAAGAGTATTGTTGTTATCTGTGAAATTATGCGGAGTGCGGAGTGGATGGTTGGTCAAGATCAACTACTGGTTGTTCGTTGAGAGGCGATCTGAATGCCTCTTCCGTCTATCTATCACGCTAGTAGCAACTACCGTAAAGGTGAACGTAAACTACGTACCAGTCGTGATCAGCACGTAGAACTTAGTACGACAGGTAAGTAGGAGAAAAAAATAATAATCAAGAATGACCATTTCGGCTGACTGACTGACTGGCTACCGTAGGCGTTGAACCAGTCTTCCACCTAACAGGTTATTTCTTCGTTGCTGATCGCTGTAGATCGGTGATTCAAACCTGCACGCAAAACGTCGCGCATTGTTGATTGGTGGGAGAATGAGTGGTCGTCATTGGTCCTTGCGAAGTAAATGAATGGCTTCGGAAGCGTTTTGCCTGGCCATCTACCGAGATTTCTCACGAAGATACCTGTCGTGCGTAGTTTTCTACGACGCTAATGCGTAAACATGGGCCAGCGGCAATGAATGACGTGGTTTTCCAACCACCCGTCATCCTGTCTCACCCAATGACA
>Ga0163149_10008532_pt1 | contig 10092 bp, 4 predicted proteins | sample OliLakLV19MP5G1_FD_148604 | JGI IMG/M metagenome (GOLD analysis project Ga0163149, IMG submission 148604) | Freshwater microbial mat bacterial communities from Lake Vanda, McMurdo Dry Valleys, Antarctica - Oligotrophic Lake LV.19.MP5.G1 | ecosystem: Environmental > Aquatic > Freshwater > Lake >...
TAGGACGACAGCATCAACAATACGCCACCACCGTCGCCCCCGCCACTGCCACAGAGGTCGAAAGGCCAGAAAGCACTTCTTCCTTTGACCAGATTCCCGCGGCAGATACTGAAAATAGTGAATCTTCCACTGTGGAGTTTATTGCAGTGGAGCGATGGAAGGTAGGAGAAAGTAGCGCAGATAGCTATCATCAACCGGCTTCGTTAACGATTACATCAGGGATCAAGTTTTCCAGTAAACACCAGTCCCCTCACCAATCACCCCATCAATTACCTCGTCAGCCCCATCAGCAGTCCCCTCAGAAGCCCCCTCATCGGCCCCGTTCTCCTGTTCGGCAATCTCCTCATCAGCCCAGTTCTCCTGTTCAAATCCAAGTTACGGTTGATGACCATGACCACCACAGCAACGAAAGAGCCACACCCCACAGCAACAATATCAATAATTCATGGATGGTAGATCCAAACAATCCAGGGCTTCAAACCGCTTGTCATTTGGTGCGAGATATCTATGAGCAAATCACACTACATGATTCGCCTGCTGTCAACGAATGTCATGCAATTCGAGAATGTTCCCACTACTTGGAACAGCCATCCCTACTCGTGACTACTCCTGCTTCAGCAGCTACTCCTAGATGCAAAATTGTTGGTACCACATCACCAGCGGCTGCGAACAATGCGACAAAGGCCTCGAGTCAGCGACACGACACTGCCAATAGCGGTGCTCTTGCCGTTGTTGGGGGCGGCAGAGGCGAACCGACCAGCGAACCGTCTTCCTTTGACGATACCGAAGATACCAGTAACCCAAGTCAGCCCGTGGATGGCCGAAGAGATATGATCATTGTTGGGTCCACCATCCGGGAAAATCCATACGCCCATAGCTTTTTCCGTCATTTGCAAAACCAGCCACAGAGTAAAATGGGACACTTAGCGCTCGGGACCATGTGTTCCTGGACCTTGGAGAAGCTAGAAGGCACCGCGCCTGTCATCAATACTCATCCAGCAACCAACGTCATGAACCACCATCTCATCAACAACAGAAATCGGCAGCAACAGACCCCTCCTTCACGTCCTGCCGTCCCCGCTACAACTAAGACAACAGCGGAAATGCACCCAAAGTCGGGCAGTGCTGGTAACAACGCGAAATGGAAGCTCAGGTCGCCGTGGAAAAAGAAGAAGAAGGCATCCGAGGGTATCCATATCGAAGAAACAGATGATTATATGAATGAGAAGTCCCCATCCGCATTGGTTGTCTCAATTCCAAATGATTTCGATATAGATGAGGAACATGCTGTCGACGACGACAGATATGATGGATCCACTTATCACGAACAGCCACAAGATGAACCTGGATTACGATACCCAGCAGCCGGTCGATCACCAAAAGGTTCCTTTCCAGTGGCATCATCTCCTCGTTTGCAAATGTTTGGTTCGGAGTATGCGCGGTACTTGTCCACAAGCGCACTAGCTCCCAAAATCAGAAGTCCTCGAATGCCGAGCAAAAGCGCCTCGAGTCGATATGGACCCTTCTCGGCAACTCGTACTGGTCGTCGCACAGGAAATGGCAACATCACTGCTGGCATTCAACAAATCATGAGCTCTAGTTCCTTTGGCAGCATGCGATCCAAGAACCAGAGCAAAAATTTGTCATGGAATTTGGAAGACCAAGACAATGCGATTTTGACGGGTGCCATTGTAGATATTTGCGTGACCAACGGTGCAGATACACCGCCCCCCAAAGGGTATTATCGAATATCTCAAACTGTGGACGGGGAAGAATTTCGAGCTTTACGTGCTGGAGGCTCGGCGTCCCCTCGCAAGAAAAGTTCTACTTATATCAATGTGAAAAAGGAACCAAACTGGCATCGCGCTGCACAACGTCCCTGTGTGACGGCACTGACTGTTATTTTCCCCGACCGCCACGAATTTGTGCCACCTGGATTTTGCGTCGTTAGAGAGCATCGTCGCTGTCCTATACAGCAGCAAAACCAGTCCAGCAAGGCTAGTGCTAAATCATCGGGCGATTCTCTTTCGAAACAGGAAAGCGATACGACAATTAAGGATCAACCGGCGAATTTTAACACGGGTGTCCCAGATGGGGAACGCGTTTTCCTCTGCTTTCGTCGCTCTCGCGAAGGAAATCCTTTTACAGGGATTCTTCCATTGCAACCGGCGTATGATGAAGCCATTCCTGACGGATACACGGTCCTCGAACGAACCCCACGCAATTTTATTGCCAGTATCAACCCCAAGAACGGGTCTCCTGTCTTTTTGGCTTATCGTCAACGCTTGGCCAACCTCGAACCTCTCAGACCACTTCCATTGCTATTATCAGTACCAACAGTTATTCTTGACGAAGAAAATAAGTCTGTTCTCGGACGGCAACAACCGAAGAATGCCAAGCCAAAGCTATCAGCGTACTATTGCACTGGAGGAACCGTCGTGGAGTCAGATGTTGGGCGATATCATATTATGGACCGATCCACGCACGACCTGTTGAGTCCTAGCTCGGTCTCGAATCGTCTCTCGCTTATCGAGCTGTCCCGGCGGAAAGCAATGCCGCAATTAGCGAGCGAGTACGAATCCATCATTCCAATGAGCGAGAAGCATAAAAGGACACCAGCGAAAGCGGGAAGTTCTGCAGCTGATTATCCGTCGCCAATGGTGCCTTGTGATACATCAGCTGGAGTACAGTCAAGCCACAACTCGGTTGCTTCTTCAAATGCGGACAAATCAAATCTGAATTTGAGCTTCGGTGCAAATAGCAGCATAGCGGAATATCCACACAACCCTAATTCATCCTTCAGTTCCAGGGAGTCCTCATCATCGAGGCATAGCTTCGGAGCGGAGGAGGACGCTGGCGTCCCTTCCATAATTTTGTCGATGTTTCCATCTTCACACAACAACGCCGAGGGGTACTACCAGAAATTATACGACCCTGAACTAAAGCTCAACCACGACGCTTTGAACTTTATTCCTGTAGTAGAAACAGCGACGCATCCTTCAAAGCTTGAGCCTCAGAGGAATCTTCGAGCTAGAACTGCTCTCCTGACGCCTGTTCTCACGGCATGTTATCAGAGACACGGAGGTGCCGCATTGAAGGCAGTGGAAGGTCTAACCAAGCTCATCACGGAGACCGACTTTTTTGAGGATGATGTAGATTGGGAGAGCAAAAGCGCTAGTACACGTTTGACTCTATTGGATCTGGCTTTACAAGTTGTGTGCGACGTCGCTACGGGCGGTGCACAAGAAACTACCTTCGGAGCATGTGTAGAATTTGTCGAGAACGCAGTGCAATACAGCAAAGGAAATCTGAACACGCGAAGCGTTGGATATATACTGCGATTTTATCTTTTTGTCTTTTACTTCGGCGCTAGTGTGCCCGCTAACAAAGCATTCCCCAACAACAATTGGACAACACCTGGCGCAGATTTCGCCAGATATGACGGAATTATGCCTATCTTGTTTGACCCACGGACTGGCAACAGCGGTTCTTATTTGCCAGGTGGGGCACCGCAGTCAGCTGCTATCGCTTTTAAGGAATTGATCACACATTCAATTAACCGACTACAAAGAGCATGTTTATCAGCTTCTGATATTCGACTGTTCTCACATGAGGAAGGCATTGAAATGGAAAGTATGAATAGGTTCATGGGGGGAATCGTTTCGTCTCTTGTTGATGGAGCAGTTCACCGCGTCGATGTCGCAAACTTTACGCAAATGGCAATCCACCAGATCCACCGATCAGGAGGAAGTGAGCTCTTCTGGCACGACATGATTACATCATGTGGGCTAGGACTATTTGGAAAAGATCCCGAGCTCAAACAGGAAGCCCAAAGCATGTTTATAACAACGTTTGCAATCTTAGCCAACCTTGTCAAGGTGGCTTCCGGAAAAATCCGTACCAATGCTATTACCTTCGAAATGAGGCCACGGGACGTTTCAAGCAAGTTAATGTCGCTTGAGCTTATTTTGCACTTTCTTGACCTGTACCACGAGGAGCACGGGCTGTGGTTAGACTTAGAGCACCCTGCTCAGCACCAACCAGTTGTGACGTGTGTTGAGACGATGATATACTCCATCCGTAGGCTGGTAGTGCCATGTATCCTAGCAAATACAAGAGCCGGGCTGGAAGACCCGCAAGTCTTTCATCGTTTGATGCAAATCATGTCATTCCTTTGGAATAGGCCTATGTATCGAGATCGAATGAAAGGAGAAATGGGTATGCTGATTGAACATTTCGCTTTAAGAACTTTGAAGCTCGGACCTCAATACCATCAGACACGTCCAGCAAATCACAAAGTATCTGAGACCGATGGTCTGTCTTGTCCTCTTCTCCTCCAACAGCTCGACCTTTTAAAACACGTCAAACACTGGTTTTCAGTCGACCCAAAGGCAACCATCGAGATGTACTTAAACTTCGACACGGACATTACGTCACAGGCTGAAGGCCCTATTCCACTTTTGCCTGGGACGCAATGGAAGGTTTTCCAACGAATTTGCGCCAGCTTGTGCAACCTCACCGAACAGTGCGGGGAATTAATCGGAGAACAGATCAGACAAAGCCAATCCATGGCCTCTGAAACAACCAGAGTTAAGATTCCCGGTTTTGCCGAGATGGCCAATGAATCACAAGTCTTCGACAGCAAAGAATCAAAAGCCGTAGAAATGAAATCAATTCGAGAGGGCGCCCGTCGGCTTCGTAAGGCAGCCCTGGACTGCATTGTTCAGATTCTGAAGGTGAGCCCACTACTCCATCTTCTTCGCTTGATTCGTCCATCTAAGTCCTTACCGATTGACTCAATCAAACCTTCTTTTCTGTCTCCTTACAACTCATTTTCAGTGCCTTGCTAGAACAGCAGCAGTGGCAATCGGAAAAGAGTTTTACGCTCTTGTTGCTTCATGGTCAGCCTCAAGTGATACCGACGCGTTTGACGTTGAGAAATTATCCACAACAGGCCACGGAAACAATGGTCGCCACGGTAACTCAGACCGACCGGGAGGACCAGGAAGCGTCCTGAACTTCTGGCGAAATGAAATGGCTTCACATCGAACGGCTACCAAAACTGTATCGTACAGTTTTGACAACCAAGCCGGGTTGCTCAATAGTGTGACTCGAGAAACAGCATTTGAAATTGCGCAAAAGAAAAGCATTAAAAAGGCAGTTGACTATCTGATTGCGTGCAACGCCTTGTCTCCTTCTCCAAGGGATATTGCATCATTTTTGAGAGTGCATAAAGATCAACTGGACCAAGGAGCTCTGGGCTACTACCTGGGGGAAAGTGGTATCGATGGGCAGGAGACGGAGTATTGGAATTTGATTAGATTCAGCTATGTTCGGGCAATTTCATTCGACGGTTTGAACGTAGAGGAGGCGTAAGTTTTCATTTCCGATGGTTTTGAAGGATAGACTAGTTAGCTTTGGTCTCACCATAACCTGTCTCACCTCCGGTCATAAACAATTTCAGTCTGCGACACTTTTTGACCAATTGTGGCTTTTTCCTTCCTGGCGAAGCACAGAAAGTGGACCGAATCATGAGCACGTTTGCACAATGCTATTGGGAAGACAACGCAGGAGATACCAAGAACTGCCCTTTCCACGATCAAGACACAGTTTACTTGCTTTCTTTCGCCATCATTATGCTGAACACCGATCTTCATAAGACCAACCCCCTATCAAACAACTCACGAAGCGGTAAGGGCACCAGAAAACGGATTACAAAACAAGAATTTTTGAAGAACCTGTCAGGAGTGGAGGGAAGCGAAGAGCTGAAACGCGAGTATCTGTCTGCCGTGTATGACTCTATTGAAGCCAAACCTATCATCATGGTACAGGACGAGTTGGGGGCCCATAAACCCACTATTCCTGCAGAAGGAAGAGAGAGAATGCTAAAAAGTATGCTGTGCAACGTGCGATCCGCAGACGCTCTCTTGCGTGGTCTATCAGTTCATGATGTCAAGTGGGCGTCCATGCAGGATTTTAGCAGCAGTCTTGAATACGAAGGAGCCGAAGCGTTGGCAGATCTTACACAGTCATGTATTTCTGAGGCTTGGCATCAGTTTCATGGTGTCGTAAACACAGCACTTGAGACTGCCCATCTCGACCCGCAGGGTCTAGAACCGTGCGTCGACTTGCTAAAATATGCACTGGTAGTCACAATTTGTCTCGATCTGCCAATGGAAAGAGCTGCCTTTTTAAGTCAACTTGGACGTTTCAAAGTCTTTGAAGGGAACAACCGAAGCGGTACTTACTGGGTACCCGACGAAGAACAAGGACGCCAGCTCTTGCTGCAAGGAAATCCCGCATTTGATCGCGCCATCGCTGGACCGTTGGACGAGGAGAGCAAACTAAAGGCATTACAAGTTCACGAGGCAACGCAAGATCTTCGCTCCGCGCTGAAGGTCGACATTGAAGTTAAGGAAGAAATGACACGAGCCACTAGTTATCTTGTGGATGGAGAGTATCTATTAAACGACCCTGGTCGATCATATGTCCGGATGGGAGATTTGAAAAAGAAACAAAACCGATCGGGACGATGCACCGAATATAGATTCTTTCTGTTTTCGGACGTTTTGATCTACGCCAAGCAAACGACATCATCTGGCAATGAATACCTGCAACAAGGTGGCTTTGCTGAAAACAAAGCAGCGGAAAGTGACATTGGGACTATCAGCAGTAGAGAGTATAAAATCCACGAAGAGCTTCCCTTGCACCTGATGAAAGTCGTGGACTGGTTCCCTCCATCTACAAACAAAGATGTCATGAAGAAAGCCTTTCATGTACACCATCCGCGAAAATCATTTCTCGTATTTTGCTCGTCGGCGGAGGAACGTGTTGCTTGGGTCTCCGATATTCGCGCTGCAATTAACCGTGAAATCCGGCGCAAAGTTGAAATGGAAGCTGCACGCATGGCTGCTTCCGAGCTTCCGTCCATGGTGTCAGAAATGATTTCATCATCTTTGAACCACTCCAAGGTGCAATGAGTACCCCCCCGTCCAATTGATCGCTACGCATTGGGCATATATAAACTACGACCCTTCAATATTTTTAAACCTAGATTGTAATGGTATAGCATTAGGACCTGGACTTGAACTTGAGGACCTGGAATTATTTCGAATGGTTTCTGGATGGTGCTCTACAAGTGGTGGTGGTAGCTCAGCGAGTGTATCTCCTTGGCAAGAAAGTGAAACTACTCCAAGAACAGTGGGGGCGACAAGAACTGCCGAGTGGTACCTCTTCGTTCATTTTTGATGTCATGAGTACTGGGCCTTGTTGCTACGGCAACTGTAGGGAGGACGGCCACGGGCAGACGACAAGTTCTGGCTTGCTGCATCTCATAGTTGCCCTTTCTTATATTGAACAAACCGGGAGGCGTTCAGAATTGTCTCTTTCCATTGTTCGACTTCGACCAGGTCAGCATCAGGAGCGTCTTCTGATCGTTGCTGTCGCAACTTTCTCTCTTGCTCTTTTAATTTAGATTTCAATGTAGGAACATATCTTTGAAAATGACTCAATACTTGAAGTGATTCAAAGACACTCGGGTAGCAGCATCCGTCGTCTTCGTCGTTGCCATACATATCCATGAGGACATTGAGAACCTCACACTGGATCATGAAAGAGTCCGAAAAGTTTGTCATGGCTTGCAAGAGTCCAGTGCACACTTGTCGATTCACTTCTATCGGATGAGGTTCCAATGTGCACAGAAGACCTAACATATTAATGACATCCCGACGAACCGACATATGATTGCTTTTCTCCTCTTGCCTGTGATTTGTGTCCTTATTGCTATGTTGTAGAGGCAGTGGCTGCAATTCATGTAGCCATGCCGACAAATGCTCGGGTTTCCATTCCTTTCGAAGGGAGGGATAAGTTTTCAAAGCAATCACCATGGCACTGACCACTGCTTCTTTTCCTAGTCCGGTCGCAGAAGCTGTAGCTTGTTGCAATTCTTGCCACGTCAAATCGATTTGCGGCCACGCCTCGACATTTTCCCAGCAATTTCCAAGGCAGGCGAGGGTCTTGGATTGCAGGTCTTCTACATCTTGGTGCGATTGCTCAGGAAAAGTGATTGCTGGTGGTATGTGGTAGACTTGTCGAAACAATTGCAAGAGCCGTTGTGGCAATTGGCTATGCACCAAAGATTGTTGCAGCGCTTTGTCTCCACTACTGCTAGCTGCTGATGTTTGTAGTTGCTGCTTTTCTTGCTCTTGTATCCACTGAGCTTCTTGATCGGCGCCCCACTCCATCATCATGTCATCATCATCCTCGTCATGATTTCCGGTAGGAGAATTGCTGTTGCTGGTCAAATTGGTAAGTAACTCCAAGGACAACTGCAGTGGCAACAAAAAGTCATTCCATGCTGCACGAGCTTGTTCCAACGCCTCTCGCGTTTCTACTTGACTGCTGTTGTTGTTATTATTATCTTCTTCCATTCTGTCTGGGTCTTCATCGTCTTCGTCCATCACAGGTTTATTGCTCGTATCATTAGCAGTAGTGGAATTGTTTTGTTCTAATTCTTCCGCCGCGTCCCGTTGTGCTTTTTGTCGTCTCGCAATGTCTCGTGCTGGTTCATTTCGATCTTTTACTTTGCGAATGACATCACGTTCCATGGCATCATCAGCTTGTTCTTTTTCCCATTTGACCAATGTGTCTTGATAGGTTGTTAACAATGACTGGATATTGTTTGTCCAGCTGGACTGCTTGCTGTTGGGAAGGTATCGCTCCAAGAGTGGAATGACTACCTTGTGCGTCGTCTCGACCAAGGCTCCTTGTGGACTACTAGTGGCCATCAAGCCAACCATAGTCTGACGAGCTGCAAGAAAGGCCCCAGTGGCGTGCAATTGTGCCACGACGGGAAGTCGGGGTACACGGAGTCCTGCTTCTGCTGTGATTGTTGTTGTTGCTGCTGCTGCTACTGGCGGTGCTGGTGGTGCAGCAATTACTGCTACTGGTGCAACTGCCGCTGGCGTTGTTGGCGCTTGCAGAATATCTTGCAATAGTTTGACGGCACGTTGAAAAGCCTCAGGACAATCTTCCATCCATGGCAGTAACAAATCGGCATTATCATCCCATGCCGAATGCAAGGTTTGTGCCGCCAAGGTCATAATCTGTTCCAAGGACAAACTAACCATGTCATCTTCTTCAATTGACGATGATATTTGCTGCAATCCGTATTGCAACCATTCCAACAATGTTTGATGAAAATCTTGTCGTGGCGTCTTGTCCAGAGATGACACCGTCAACCGTCCCACAGCCTGTGGATTACTTTCCATCAAGATACAGAGTGCTCGAAGACATTGAACGGCCAAAGCCAACCATTGTTTTTTCTGTTTGGTGATACTTTTGAGGTTGTTGTTATTGCTACTGCTGCTTTTGGTTTGGTTCTTGACATGCTTCTTTTTCTTGTCAGTAGAAGTGTTTCTTGTAGCGTCTGTAACAGTAGTAGGATCTATGGGAGTGATATCAATATTGCTGAGTTGTGTGACATGCTGATAACACTGCTGCAAACGCCCCACCAAAACAAGGGTCCATCCGGCCGTCATGGCTTGTGCTTGTTCCACGGCACTAGTACTACTGCTAGTAGTAGTATTCATCATGGAAGCCAACAGAGTGACATAATTGGCCAAGCATCCAGCTGCCACTTGACAAACATCCAAATCCGAATCCAAAACTCGTTCTCGAATGGATTGTAATAACGGCGGCGTCAATTTGGAACTCAATGATTTCGATGATGGGTCTAACAAAGTATTAGCGACAGCTGCCAAGGCTGCATGACGAGTCCGTGGATCGGCATGACGAATGCGTTGTAACAATACCGAAGAAGGTTGTTGTGGATCATTATTGTTGGCGTCTTCAAGACCATACGGAGAATTGTTTGGTTGCTTGTTGCCTTTGGATTGTCGCTTATTGCGACGATTTCGATGTTTCCCCATGCTTCTTTATTATTTCCTTGGTTGGGCAAAGAACAATAATTTAAAAAACTGACCTCGACTCGGTTTGATTCGATTCTTCTTGGGTAAGATATCTCCTAGCTAGCTAGAATAGAAACAAGGACCAGCAAACAAACTATGAGCGCTATTGCAAGCAGCGTAACAT
>Ga0163149_10008533_pt1 | contig 10092 bp, 10 predicted proteins | sample OliLakLV19MP5G1_FD_148604 | JGI IMG/M metagenome (GOLD analysis project Ga0163149, IMG submission 148604) | Freshwater microbial mat bacterial communities from Lake Vanda, McMurdo Dry Valleys, Antarctica - Oligotrophic Lake LV.19.MP5.G1 | ecosystem: Environmental > Aquatic > Freshwater > Lake >...
GCGCTGGATCGTGCCCTTCACGCCGGGCCGGTTGTCGATCACGAACTGCTGGCCGAAGGCCTCGCCCAGCTTGGCGCCGAACAGGCGCCCGATGATGTCGTTGGAAGCGCCCGGCGTGAAGGGCACGATCCAGCGCACGGGCTTGGTCGGGTAGTCGGTGCCACCTTTTTGCGCGTGGGCGGCCGGCATCGTGGCCGCCAGCAGGGTACCGATCAGTATCTGCACGAATTTCATGGATATCTCCTCTGCTTGCTGCTTATTCGGGACGGACATTAGCCGCTTTCACCACCTGCGCCCAGCGCGCCAGCTCTTCCTTGAGGAAAGCGCCGAAGCGCGCCGGCGTGCCGCCCTGGGCTTCGAGGCCCAGTTGCGCGAAACGTTCCCGGATCTCGGGCAGCTTGAGCACGGCGTTCATGTCCGCATTGAGTTTGTTGATGATCGGCATGGGCGTGCGCGCCGGCACCGACACGCCGAACCAGATCAGCACGTCGAACCCGGGCAGGCCCTGCTCCGCGGTCGTCGGCACGTCCGGGAAGATGGCGAGTCGCTGCTTGCCGGCAACGCCAAGGACCTTAAGGCGGCCACCGGCGACGAGCGGTTGCACCGACACCGGCGTGCTGAAGAACAACTGCAACTGTCCCGCCATGACATCGGTGAAGGCCGGTGCCGCACCCTTGTACGGGACGTGCAGGATATCCGTCCCGGTCTGCAGCTTGAACAGTTCCAGCGCGAGGTGGCTGCTGCCGCCGGTGCCGGACGACCCGGCAGACAACTGCCCCGGCTTCGCCTTCGCCAGCGCGATCAGGTCCTTGACATTGTTCATCGGCGCCGACGCCGAGGTCACGGCCATGATCGGCGACCAGCCGAGCAGGATGACCGGTTCCAGATCGGCCTCGGTATACGGCGTTTTCGCGCGCAGCGCGAAGTTGATGGCGTTCGCCCCGGGGTTGGCCATCTCTGCGCCGACCATGCCCCCCGCTCCGCCCCGGTTGTCGATCACCACCTGCTGGCCCCAGCGGTCGCCGAGCTTCTGCGCGAGCAAGCGCGCGACGATGTCGTTGGAGGCCCCGGGCGCGAAGGGCACGACCCAGCGCACGACGCGCTGCGGAAACTCGCCCGCGGCCGGCTTCGAGGACTGCGCCGCGGTTGTGCCGGTGGCGCACAGGAGAACCGCACATAAAAGTGTTTTCATGGTGTCAGTCCAGCCAGCCGCTTTTCTTCACGTCCGCGAGCACGCGGTCCACGATCTGCGGCGCGTGGCCGACGTAGGTGGTTGGGTCGAGCGCCGCCTTCAGTTCGGCATCGGTCAGCGCGGCGCGCACCTGCGGGTTCTCGAACAGCGCTTTCTCGAAGGTCATACCGCCCCCCAGTCCCTTCATCGACGCCTCGTAAACAAGATCGTGCGCCGTCTGCTTGCCGACCTTGCCCGACAACGCGAACATGACGCGCTCGGACAGCAGGAAACCGCCGAGCAGGTCGAGATTCTCGCGCATGCCCTTGACGTTGACGGTCAGGCCCGCCAGCACGTACTTCATGGTCGCCAGCATCATGCCCATCATGAGGCAGGATTCCGGCAGCGCCTTCCATTCGCCGCGCCAGGCCGAGCCGTCGCGCTCGTGCTCGATGATCATCGATTCGAGCATGAAGGCCGCGTTGTAGCGGATGCCGCGGCTGACGCCGACCACCGCCTCGCAGGACGAGGGGTTGCGCTTGTGCGGCATGGTGGAGGACCCCACCTTGCCGGCGCTGAAGGGCTCGGCGAGTTCGTCGATCTCCGTGTGCTCGAGGTTCACGACCTCGTTGGCGACCTTGCCCAGCGTCTGGCCGATGATGGCGAGCACGCAGACGTATTCCGCGAAGCGGTCGCGCGCGGGCTGCCAGTTGATGTCGGCGACGCTTAAGCCCAGACGCTTCATCACGCGCTGTTCAAGCTCGGCTGCCTGCGGGCCGTAGGACGCCTGCGTACCGACCGCGCCGACCATGCCGCCGACGAAGGTGCGCGCTTCCAGCCCGCGCAGCCGCTCGTAGTTGCGGCCCATTTCCGACAGCCAGATCGCGGCCTTGTGGCCGAAGGTGATCGGCAGCGCCTGCACGCCGTGCGAACGGCCGACCATGGGCGTGGCGCGGTGCGTCTCGGCCAAGCGATAGAGTTCGCGGCCGATCGCCTTCATGTCCCGCAGATAGATCGCATGGGCGTCCTTGATCTGCAGCATCGTGCCGGTGTCGAGCACGTCCTGCGTCGTAGGCCCGAAGTGGATAAACTCGCCGTGACCGTCCTTGCACAGCTTCTCGACGGCTTTCAGCGCCGGCACCAGCGGATGCTTGATGCGGCGGATTTCGGCGGCAACGCCCTCGATGTCGACGTTGACCATCTTGCACTTGGCCGCGATCTCCTGCGCCGCAGCCTTGGGGATGGTGCCCATGTCGCCCTGCTCGAGGGCCAGCGCGGCCTCGAAGTCGTACCACTTCTGCACGCGGTTGGTATCGCTGAAGATCGCCCGCAGTTCGTCGGTCGACCACAGGTGTTTGATCAGGGCGTCGTCAAAGACTCCGGACGGCATGTTGCAACTCCTCCTTCTGATGACTTGATCGCCCCGCGGACGCGGAACGGCAAGACGGGCGGCCGACGACCGCCGCGCCTATTTCTTGTCGTCTAGCGTCACGCCGCCGGTGGCCCAGTGGCTGCGCGGAATTTCCTGCACGATCACCGACGTGGCCTCGGGCGGTGTGCCGAGGGTTTTCGAGATGGCTTCGGTGACGGCGGCGATCATGGCTTTCTTTTTCGCGTCGTCGCGACCGGGGGCGATGTAAATTTGCGCCAGGGGCATGGCATTTTCCTCAGGTGATGGGTGATGGGTGATGAGTGATGGGGTGTTGGCGTCAGTCTACTTTCGCGCCGGAGGCCTTGACCACCTTACCCCACTTCTGTGTTTCGCTTTTCAGGAACACGGCGAATTGTTCCGGAGTGCTGCCGACCGGTTCGGCGCCGTCGTTCAACAGGCGCTCGCGCACGTCGGTGTTCTTGACCACGTTGGCGATGTCCGCTGAAATCTGCTTCAGGATCGCCGGCGGCGTGCCGGCGGGCGCCATGACGCCGCGGAAGGCATCCATTTCGTAACCGGGCAGCACTTCGCTCATCGACGGCACGTCCGGCATGGCGGCCGAGCGCTTGCGGCTGCTCACCGCGAGGCCTTTGAGGCGCCCCGCGCGGAGATACGGCGCGGCAGAGGCGGTCGTCGTCATCAGCATCGTAACGCGCCCCGCGATCACGTCCGTGGCCGCCTCGGGAATCCCCTTGTACGGCACATGAATCATGTCGACGCCCGCCATGCTCTTGAACATTTCCGTCGCGATGTGCGGCGCCGACCCCGCGCCAGGCGAAGCGTAGGTCAGTTGCCCGGGCTTGGCCTTCGCCAGCGCGATCAGCTCCTTGATGCTCTGCACGGCGGCCGTCGGACTGGTCACCAGAATGTTGGCAACCGAATCGATCTGCGTCACCGGCGCGAAGTCCTTGACGGGATCGTACGGGAGATTCGCCCGCAGGCTCGGGTTGATGACGAAGGTCGTGGTGATCACCAGGAAGGTGTGGCCGTCCGGCGTGGCCCTGGACACGAGTTCGGTACCGACGACGGTGCCGGCGCCTGGCCGCGTTTCGACGACGATGCTCTGTCCGTATTTCTCAGTCAGCTTCACCCCGATCGCGCGCACCATCACATCAAGCGTGCCCGGTGTGAACGGCACGACGAAGCGGAGCGGCCGGTTCGGCCAGGCATCCGCTGCGTGAACGGCAGGCGCCGCAACGGCGGCCAGAGCGACGGTCAACAGAACGTGTTTCATCACCAGGCCCCCGCGTAGCCTTCGCGCCGCGGATCGGCGCCGGCGTGCTTCAGTCCCGTCTTCGGGTGCGCCATGATCGCGCACACGCCGGCGTTTTCCGCCGGGAACTGCGGCCAGACGTCCACGTCGTGCCCCATCCCGCGCAACGCTTCGATGGTTTCCTTCGGGAAGCTGTCCTCGATGTTCAGGCGCGCCGGCAGGTAGTTGTGCGGGGCGAAGGAATTGGGGAAGTTCCAGCTCGAGATGCGCGGCGCTTCCACCGCGGCCTGCACCGGCTTGTCGAACTCGACGATGTTGAGGAACACCTGCAGCATTGCCTGCGACTGCGTGTCGCCGCCCGGCGTGCCGAAGGTCATGAACAGCTTGCCGTCGCGGAAGGCGAGCGACGGATTGGGCGTGAGCCGCGGGCGCTTGCCCGGGGCGACGATGCTCGGATGGCCGGGCGTCAGGCGCGACTGGCAGCCGCGGCCGGACAGCGCCACGCCGGTGCCCGGGATGATCGGCACGTCGTACTGAGGATCGGACAGCGTCGCGGAATAGCCGTTGCCGTCGCGGTCCATCACGCAGCCGTAGATGGTGCCGGGCTGCAGCGCGCGGTTAGCCACGCCGCGCTCGTCGCCCTGCGCCTGCCCGTGCAGCAGGTACGGCTTAGGGCCGCCCTCGGGATAACCCGGATCGGGAAGATTGGGGAACGCCTGCTGGGGATTGATGCGGGCGCGCTGCCGCGCCGCGTAGGCATCGGCCAGCAGGCCGGCCCGCGGCATGTTCACGAACTTCGGATCGCCGGAGTAGGCCTCGCGGTCGGCAAAGGACAGGTTCAGCGCCTGGTTGACGGCGTGCACGTAGGCGATGGAATTGTGTCCGAGCGCCTTCAGGTCGTAGCCCTCCAGAATTTTCAGCGTCTCCAGCAGCACGATGCCCTGGCACCAGACGTCGCAGCTATGCACCGTGTAGTCGCGGTACTGCACGGAAATACTGTCTTCGACCGGGACTTCGAAGCCGGCGAGGTCATCCTTGGTGACGAAGCCGCCGTGCTCCTGGTGGTAGTCGTGCACCTTCTGGGCGAAGGGCCCGCAGTAGAACCAGTCGTGCACCGCGCGCAGCTTCTTGTCGCGGTCGCCGTGCGCGGTGCGCTCGGCCTCCATCATCGTGAAGATGGTCTTCGCGAGATTGGTCTGCTTGAGGATTTCGCCCACCTTCGGCGACTTGCCGCCGGGCTGGAACACTTCCGCGTTGTCGGGCCAGCGCTGGAACTTCTCCGCCGTCCACTCGATGTTGCTGGCGAGCAGCGGATACATGGCGAAGCCGTCGCGCGCGATTTCCATCGCGGCGGTGGCCGCCTGCGTGAAGGAGATCGTGCCGTAGCGGCGCAGCGCCGCGATGTGGGTGGCGGGCGCCGCCGGCATCACGGTGCGCAGCAGCCCTTCCGGCACGTGCTGTCCGCCTTCCTTGCGGAGGCGCTCGATGTCGGTCTTCGCGGGCCAGTAGCCGAGGCCGGCCAGGCTGATCACGCGGTCTTCCTTCTTCAGGTAGATCAGCGTGGGTGCGACACCGGCGAAGCTGACCATGTCCGGCTGCAGCATCGCCAGCGCCATCGCCGCGCACACGCCGGCATCGACCGCGTTGCCGCCACCGTCGAGGATGCGCATCGCGGCGCAGGTGGCGAGGTAATGTCCGGTCGCAACCGCATGATGCGTGCCCACCACGGTGGGGCGGAAGCTCGGCGGTTGAATCGCCATTTTGGATTTGCGTTTGGTCGTCATGAAAACTCCTTCGACAGCAATCAGATGCGGATCAGGTGCGCTCGAGCACGTGCAGGCCGCGCACGCGGTCGAGCAGGTACAGCAGCCCCTGGTCGTCCACGGTCACGTCGTTGCTCTGCACGCGTTCGGAGCCGGGCGGCACATCGGGCATGTAGAAGGCCACTTCCTTCGGCGCGTGCGGTTTCGCCACGTCGATGATGCGCAGGCCGTGGGCGAACCAGGCCACCGGGATTTCGGTGCCGGTGACTTTCTCGCAGGGCTGGTGGCAGCCGGTCATGTACGGCTGCTCCGTGTCCGGCATATCGTCGACCTGGAAGGAGGAAATCGGCACCGGATGCTTTTCGTCCGTGACGTCCACCACCCACAGGAAGGCCGCCGGATACGGCGGGCAGCCTTCGAGCCGCACCACGTCCTCGTCGGAGACGACGGCGAATTCGCGGTTGCCGATTTTGAAAGGAATCTTCAGCACGGTGTGCGTGGGCCAGGGGAACGGCGGGCTCCAGTCCACCGCCGACACCATTTTGGGCTTGCTCATGTCGTCGATGTCGAGGATGACGAAGCCGCCGTGCCAGTAACTGGTGTAGAGCCGGTTGCCCTGCCGCAGCGGATGGTGGCAGCGGTGCGCGGAACCCTTCCACGTCGGCGTCTCGCCGCCGCCCGTCCACTGTCCCGGCATCCACCAGCGGCCGACTTCCTGCGGGTTCGCGGGATCCTTGAGGTCGAGGATCATCATGATGTTGCCCACATAGCCGTCCCAGGTCGGCGAGATGTAGGCGTAGCGGCCGTCGAAGTCGAAGCGGTGCACGCCGCTCGCGCCAGCACCAGTGCCCGGCGTGTCGGTGGTGTTCCAGTTGGTGATGAGCTTCGGCCTGGTCGGATCGGAGACGTCGTAGATGCCGAGGCCGCCGCGGTAGCCTTCCGGCGGAGTCTCGCCGCGCATCGCGCGCGCGGCCAGCACTTCGCGATTGGTGACCATCAGGCCGTTCGCCACCCGCACCTTGTGCGAATGCGTGCCCGAGGGCATCTTGACCTCGGCGACCGGCTTCGGATGCTTTGGATCCCTGACGTCGATGATCGTGGTGCCGTGCGGGTTGCGCATGTTGCCGACGTAAGCGTAGCCGCGGTCTACGACCACCTGGCCACCGCCCGCGCAGTCGAACCACGACAGCGGCTGGATCTGCTGCATGCCGCCCAGCTTGACGCCGCCGGCGCCCTGCCGAACATCGACGTATGCGACTTCCTTGATGCCTTTGGATTGCGCCACGGTTGCCTTCCCTGTTTGACTATTTGGTCGCGTCGAGGCGGATGTTGGCTTCGCGCACGAGTTTGGCCCACTTGGCAACGTCCTGCCGCACATGCTCGGCCAGTTGCGCGGGTGTGCTCGCCACCACCATGCTGCCGTCCGCCGCGAAACGCTGGCGCACGTCCGGCGACTGCAGCACGGCGACTGTCTCGCGGTTGAGCTTGGTCACGATCGCGGCGGGTGTTTTCGCCGGCGCGAACATGGCGTACCAGCCGCTGACCGCGTAGCCCGGCACGCCCGCTTCCGCGAGCGTCGGCGTCTCGGGCAGCACCGGCGAGCGCGTGGCGGTGGTCACGGCGAGCAGGCGCACCTGTCCGTTCTTCAGCAGCGGCAGCGTGGAGAGGATGGTGCCGAACTCCATCTGCACCTGATTGGAGATGAGGTCGGTGTGGCCGCTCGAACCGCCCTTGTACGGGATGTGCACGAGATCGACACCGGCAAGGCTCTTGAAGAGTTCCACCGCGAGGTGCTGGATGCCGCCCACACCCGAGGAGAGGTAGTTCAGCTTGCCCGGGTTCGCCTTCGCGTAGGCGATGAACTCCTTCACCGTTTTCGCCGGCACCGCCGGGTTCACGACGAAGAGGAAGGGCTGCTGGGTGACCAGCGTAACGGGCTCAAAGCCGGTTACCGGATCGTAGGAAAGCTTGTAGAGGCTCGGATTGGCGCCGTAGCCGCTGGACGCCCACAGCAGCGTGTAGCCGTCGGGCGCGGCGCGGGCGACCAGTTCCGTGCCCAGGTTGCCGCCGGCGCCGGGCCGGTTGTCGATCACCACCTGCTGGCCCAGACGCTCGGTGAGCCGGGAGGCAACGGCGCGCGCGCTGATATCGGCGCCGCCGCCGGGCGCGAAGGGCACGATGAACCGGATGGGCTTGGAGGGGTAGGCCTGGGCAAAAACGACAGGCGCTGCCGCCGCCGTCAAAGCCAACAGCGCCACTAATACCGCTTTGCCACCTTGCATGCTGGAAGCCATCCGTGCGGAGTGTTAAAAACCCGTCCGACGGGCCGCCGGACTGCCGAGAAAACCCTGCTGATTGTAACCGCTCCGCAGCGGCGGCGGCCCCGCCCTTCACTCGATACGGATGCCGGCCTGCATGATCACTTTCGCCCACTTGTCGCGCTCGGCGCGAATGAAATCTCCGAACTGCTGCGGGGAATTGCCAACCGGGTCCGAACCCTGCGCCACCAGTCGCTCGCGCAGGTCGGGCTGCTTCAATACCGCGACCATCTCCCGATTGAGACGCGCCACGATGTCCCTGGGCGTCTGCGCGGGCGCCAGCCAGCCGAACCAGCCGATCACCTCGAAGCCGGGGTAGCCCGATTCCGCCACCGTCGGCAACTCCGGCGCCACTGCAGAACGCTGCGCGCTAGTGATCGCCAGCGCGCGCACGCGACCGGCTTTCACCTGCGGGATCGCGGTCAGCGCAATGCTGAAGAGTGCCTGCACCTGGCCGCCGATGACCTCGGTGAGGGCCGGCCCGCCGCCCTTGTAGGGCACGTGCACGACATCGGCGCCCGACTGCAGCTTGAACAACTCCAGCGCGAGATGGCCGGAAGTCCCGTTGCCCGCAGAGGCAAAAGCGAACTTGCCGCCGCGCGCCTTCGCGACCGCCACCAGTTCCTTCACGGTGGCGGCCGGGACCGAGGGATGCACGACCAGAATGTTGGGTACCGTGATCCCCAGCGTGATCGGCGCGAAGTCCTTGACCGGATCGAAATGGGCGTCACGGTACAGGCTCGGGTTGATCGCCACGCCGGCCGCGACCGCGGCGATGGTGTAGCCGTCCGGTACCGCGCGCGCGGTCGTTTCGTAGGCGATGTTGCCGTTGGCGCCCGGCCGGTTGTCGATCACCACGTTCTGGCCCAGCGATTCCGACATTTTGGGCGTGATTAGCCGCGACAGCGTGTCCGCGGGGCCGCCGGGCGGCACGGCGACGATCATGCGGATGGGTTTGGTCGGCCAGGACGACGACGGCGGCTGGGCCGGCAGTGCCGCCGACGAAAACAAAAGCAGAGCACAGGTCAATGCTGCTGCACGCATGGGACTTCCTCCTATAGGCATTGGCGTTATTATCGCATCACGATCCGCCAGGAGGCCGCATGAACCCGCCTATTGCATCCGCATCCAAAATCATCCCGCTCACCCAACTCGCCGCGCGCATCGCGCCCGGCAGCATGCTCGGGCTCGGCGGCAGCTTCCTGCACCGCGGGCCCTTTGCATTGGTGCGCGAACTCGCGCGGCAGCGCATCGGCGACCTCGAGATCATCAAGCCGTCCCCTGGCTACGACCTCGACCTGCTGTGCCGCGCGGGCCTCGTGCGCCGGGCGCGCGCCGGCATCGTCGCCATGGAGGGTAATTTCGGGCTCGCACGCGGCTTCCGCAAGGCGGTCGAGTCGCAACGCACACAGTTCGAGGAACACGCCTGAATGTCGCTGGTTTCGGGGCTGCGTGCAGCCTCCTACGGCGTGCCCTTCCTCCCGGTCGCCGGCATCCACGGCAGCGACCTGCCTCAGGCTAACGGCTGGAAGAAGATCGCCGATCCGTACGGCTCCGGGCAGGAGGTCTACGTGATTCCCGCCATTGCGCCGGACGTGACCGTGATTCATGCGAACGAAGTCGATGCCGAAGGCAACGCACGCGTCTACGGCACGCCGTTCTGGGACCATCCGCTGACGCGCGCGGCGAAGCGCGTGCTAATCACGGCGGAAAAACTCGTTACGACCGAACACCTCGCCCGGCAGCCGGAACTGACGCTGGTGCCCGGCTTCCTGGTCGAGGCCGTGGCGATCGTGCCCAACGGCGCATGGCCTGGCTCCATGCACCCGTATTACGAAATCGATTATCCGGCGGTGGAACGCTACGTGGACGAATCGCCCGGCGCGCTCGAACGGCATATGGCGGAAGCGCCTGAAGTCAGGGAAATGGTAAATCGGAAATAGGAAATCGGCAGGCCCCTATCACCCATCACCCATCACCCATCACCCATTCCCCATTCCCCATCATGTGGACGTCGTTTTCCTACCTCGTCATCAACCTCGCGCGCCAGATCCGCGCGGACGAACGTACCTTCAGCGGCGTCAACTCCACGTTGCCGATGCTGGCCTGCCTGCTCGCCAAGCGCGCGTACGATTTCCCGTTCACCTACCTCAACGTGTCGGGCGGCGTGAACCCGTTGCCTTCAAAGATTCCGC
>Ga0163149_10008540_pt1 | contig 10087 bp, 8 predicted proteins | sample OliLakLV19MP5G1_FD_148604 | JGI IMG/M metagenome (GOLD analysis project Ga0163149, IMG submission 148604) | Freshwater microbial mat bacterial communities from Lake Vanda, McMurdo Dry Valleys, Antarctica - Oligotrophic Lake LV.19.MP5.G1 | ecosystem: Environmental > Aquatic > Freshwater > Lake >...
CCAAGCTAGTGCTGTTCGCCATGGTATTGCTCGGGCACTGCTTGATGTAAATCTGGAATTTCGCCCAACCCTGAAGAAGGCGGGATTACTCACACGTGACCCACGTGCGAAGGAACGGAAGAAGGCTGGCCTTAAGCGAGCACGTAAAGCACCGCAATACACCAAGCGTTAATCTTCTTGAATCATCGGGATTGGGTTAGAAGTACAAATTGCCAGCAATACCACTGCACTTTGGCGTGGTATCGCTGGTAGTTTTGGTTTCCTGCTCTTCGTTTAATCGCGTGGGTGAATAACGGCTCGTAATCGATCTAGGTGTTCTGGCCCTGCAGCAAGTACTGGTTCTGGCAGTAGCGAACCATCCTGAGCCATTGCAGGAAGATCGGGCATTTGGCCTGATAATCCAATATATATTCCGCCTGCTTCCCGAAGAATCGATAACCCGGCGGCAAGATCCCAGATCGCACAGCGAGTAAGAAGCGTGCCGGTTGCTGATCCTCGTGCAACAAAACACAGATCGGCAACCGTACTGCCAAGGCTGCGCACTTTACCGCTAAAGTTAATTGTGTAGCGGCGATGGCTGTTGGATGGAACACTGATCCAACTCTCGTTATCCCATTCGCCTGGGCCAGCCACATGGATTGGCGTATCATTGAAGAATGCACCACCACTAGGCACGCTCCAATACATCTCATCCGCAATTGGCATGTAGAATACGCCTAAATAGGGCAGCCCATGACGCAAGAGTCCGATTGAGACGCCCCAACTTGGTAAACCAGCAACAAAACATGCCGTACCATCGATCGGGTCGATTGCCCAGACATATTCTTTGTTGAGCGCATGACGAGCCTTCTCTTCACCAATGATTCCATGATCTGGATAACGATCGGCAATTCGCTGTACGAGCATCCGTTCGACTTCGATATCACCCTCGGTGACCCAACTACGATCTGCTTTGCGACGACCGATTGTGTTCCGAAAGTAGCTGCGTGCGATTGCCCCGCCTTCGCGAGCCCATATGCGTAGTTCGCTCAGATCGATCTCCATTATTCGCTCCTCAGCTTTTGTGACATTGAACAATTGCATGCACCGCATGTGAATGCTATCATACCCTAATGAATGAGCGTACAAATGAGCGTTTCATTGACTTAATTCAGAAGGAATGCCCGTGGAGGTTGCTGAAGGAATATACCAGATCCAGTTGCCACTTCCATTCCCACTCAAGATTGTGCATGCCTACTTGCTGCGCGATGGTGATGGATGGACGATTGTTGACACAGGGCTGAACTATTCACCTGGCAGGGCCGCTTGGTCTGCTGCGTTTGAACACTATAATATCGAACCACAGGCCATTCGGCGTATTGTGCTGACCCATGCGCATCCTGATCATTATGGTATGGCTGGCTGGTTGGCTGATATGTCGGCGGCTCCCGTGTTACTCTCACCAATCGAGCGCGCCTTCGTTGACGCAACCTGGATGGCAACTGGAGATCAAGAACATGCGGTTGCGAATTTCTTTCGCGGCTGTGGTGTGCCAGATGAATTGTTAGAGGTAGTCGATGCGGATCTGAGCGCATTGCGGGCAATGACACAGCCACATCCCACGGTGATGCAGGATTTGCTGGAAGACGATGTGTTGACAATTGGCAATCGGCAGTTTCGGATGGTGTTTTCGCCTGGGCATAGTGATGGGCATCTGGCACTCTATTGTGAGGCGGAACGTCTGATGCTGTGTGGTGATGCCGTATTAGTGAAGATCACACCCAATATTGGGCGATGGTCGTGGGGTGATGTCAATCCATTGGCGACATTTCTAACAACACTTCACTATCTAAGGACGATTCCTGTCGATCTGGCGTTGCCTGGACATGGGCCAATCATCACACAGTTTCATGAGCGAATAGATCAGTTGATTGTTCATCATGAAGAACGATTGATTCAAACTGAGCAGGCAGCCGATGGCACAAACGCCTATCAGATCTGCATACAGATCTTTCCTACACACGATCTTACGTCACACCAGTTGCGTTTTGCCATGGCAGAAACGCTTGCCCATCTTGAGTATCTGATATCGGTTGGGCGACTGGTGCAGAGCGAGGATTCGGTTATACGCTATCAGCGCCCGGCGAATGATACGATTATGCGATATCGGCACTCGTATGACGTTCTGTAGTAGGTGGATTGTTGACCTTCTTGAGTCCGATATTCTATAATACTCACGCATTCTCATACAATTGCACTCTGACAGTAGGATGGACACAGATAGCAATGGTTCCGACCATACGCCCTTTGCGCCAATGGCTTACGCATCTGCATGAGAGCGAGCGCCGTGTGATTGCACGGTATTGGGCGCTTCCAATTGAGGTAGCAAGTTCGCCTGATGATCTCGCACAGGCACTACTTACACCAGCCGCAGTTACACGCATGCTTGAAATGCTTGGGCCAGATGAGCGCAGGGCATTGGAAGCAGTACAGGCATATAGTGGCGAGATACCTGTGTTGATCATGGAGCGTGAGTTTGGGCGATTGCGCGTTCCCGATAGTTATCCTAATCCGCGCAGCTACCTTCTAGCGCTTGAAGAACCATCTTCCGCAACGGAGCGTCTGTATATACGGGCATTGTTACAGCGCATTGCTAGCGGACGAGATCATCGGTATAGCATTCCGCATGAACTTCTGGCATTATTGCCGCCAGTTACACGCCGATCAGTACATCTTCAACTCACCGAGATCGATACACCTTCCGCAATGCTTGTGAGTGATATTGGTGTCCTTGAACGCTATATGCTTGAGTTGTTGACGCTGGCGCAGGAAGGGCAGCTTGAGGTGGTTCATCAGGGGGGCTTAAACAAAGCCAGCCTGGTTCGCCTGGCACGCCGATGTGACCCGCAGGCCAAACTTAACGGAATAACTCGTGAAGAACACTGGCCATTTGCGCGTTTCCTGCGTTGTATTGCCATTGGTGCCAACCTTATACGAACGGGATCGGATGGGTTGATGCACCCAACTCGTGAAGCATTGGCGTGGATGCAATTGTCCACTGGTGAGCGGCTGCGGAGGCTGATGGAGGGATGGATCGTATCGGATTGGGACGAACTGACAATATTCTGCGGGCTGCGTATCCCAACCACGTTCCGACGCGATATCCGTCATGGAAAACAATGGCTGCAACAGCTCGTTGCGCAGATCCCATCTGAAACCTGGTTTTCATTCGATAATTTGATAATGGCGATCCAGCAGGCTGAACCGGACTTTCTACGGCCAGATGGCGATTATGATAGTTGGAGAATCACTGATCGAACAGGGCAGCCGCGCAATGGGTTTCAGCATTGGTCTGGTGTCGAGGGGCGTTTAATCTATGCTGTTGTTGGTGAATCATTGCGCTGGTTGGGGCTTGTAGACTTGGGGTTGGAGGAACAGCGCCCGATATCATTCCGACTGACGGAATTGGGGGCTGCTGTGATCCGAGGCAGTGAGCTTCCGCATGGGCAACCAACAGAACGTTTGGTGCTTCAGCCAAATTTCGATGTGATTGCACCGCCTAGCTGTTCATTGTATGGTCGCTTCCAGATTGGCCGGATTGCAGAGCAGGTATCGAGCAATGCAAACCAGGAAGCTTCCATTTTTCGGCTGACAAAACGAAGCATTCATGGGGCATTTGGGCACGGTATTGGGATAGTAGAGATTCTCTCGTTTCTGGAGGAGCAGACTAGCCGAGATGTGCCGCAGAATGTGGCAGCAACAATCCGCGAGTGGGCCGGTGAGTATGGCCGTGTTGGGCTACGCCAGGTGGTTCTGCTTGAAGCAGATGATAGCACAACACTAGAGCGAATCCGGCGCGATAAGCGTGTGCGGCTGCCAGCAGTTGAGCAGATCGGGGAGCGGATGTGGGCTGTTCCTGATGGCGAGGCCGCAGGGTTTGCAGAGCGATTGCGGCAGGCGGGCTATGGCCTAGCCGGGGAGATCGAAGAGCCAAAATCGCCATTTTCCGAGCGTGAGCTAGCAACTATACTGGCAGCATTAACATTCTATGCTGAGGCGAGTGGATTATTGGCCTTAGAAGCCGATGTGAGCAGCAATGTGCGGCGGCGGGTGATGCGTTTACTACCAGATCGGGTGGTCAATCGATCCTACCAATCGAGCCGTGAAGCTATCGAACAGTTGCGAGCACAGCTTGATCGAAATCACACAGAGTAAGAGTGAGAAGGAACACGCATGCGTGATCGTGTCTACCGAGCCGAGGCGGTGATTATTCGGCGCAGCGCGTTCGGGGAATCGGATCGGCTGCTGACGATCTATACGCCACTGGGCAAGCGGCGGGTTGTGGCAAAAGGCGCTCGCAAGACAATCAGCCGATTGGCTGGGCACATTGAGCTTTTTACGCATGCTCAATTGATGTTAGCGGTTGGCCGTACGTTGGATATTGTCACCCAAAGCCAGATCGTGCATGACTACCCACAGCTGCGAATGGATCTCGAGCGGATTGGAGCGGCTTCCTATGCAGCCGAGGTGATTGATCGACTTACTGAGGAGGGCGATGAAAATCCGCAGGCCTTTCGTTTATTGATTGCAACACTTGGCGCACTTGATACGACCATAAGAATCGATCTAGTATTGCGCTGGTATGAGTTGCACCTGCTCGAATCGCTTGGGTTCCGCCCACAACTGAGTGACTGTGTGATCTGCCATACGGCATTGACTGAAGAGGCTGATCATTTTAGCTCAAGCGGTGGTGGAGTGCTATGCAGCCGCTGTGCGCCAACCGATCCGACGGCAATAACCATGAGTCTTGGCGCATTCAAGCTCTTGCGTTACCTCCAGGCTCAACCGGTGGAAGCCATTGATCGCCTGAATTTATCGATGCCATTGCGCGAAGAAGCCGAGCGTATGTTACGGGTATATGTTCGCCATATTCTCGAACGCGATCTCAAATCTGTCGCTTTTCTGGATGAGGTTCGCCTGGGCTGAGGCCTAATATCACCATTCCAGCCGTCACAAGGAGCAGATCATGGCCTACATCGACGATCTTTTGGCGCGTGGCGAGCGAATTCGCTACATTGGCCGTCAGCACAGTTTTGTGCTCGTCAGTAATATTATCACTGAAATGGTGTTGATCGGTTTGTTGATTGCGGCTGGAATTGTGTCACGGGCTGCATTCGAGCAACGCAGTATCGCTGGGCAACCAATTGGCATTATGATCATGGCCGCCTGCGCTGTGATTAGCCTGCTGGTGCTGGTGAGTGCTGTATTAGATTTCTATCGCTGGAATAATGAACAGTATGCTGTCACCGACCAGCGTGTGATCCATGTGCGTGGAATCTTCAATAAAGCGGTGAGTGATTCGTCGCTTGAGAAGATCAATGATGTCACCCTGAACCAGAGTTGGATCGGGCGAATATTCGATTTTGGTGACCTCGAAGTGATCACCGGTTCCGATATTGGCGCGAATTACATGCGTAAGATCGCCCATCCGATTGAGTTCAAGAAGGCGATGATCGAGGCAAAACAGCATTATAGCCGTGGCTTTGGCTATTTGGATCCACAACCGGTAGCGGCATATGTTGGCGTTGGAGCGGACCAGAACCCGCAGCGGGCGCATAGCGTTGAAGATACGCTCAAATCGCTCACCGATCTGCGTGATCTGGGGTTACTTTCTGCCGATGAATATGAGAAGAAGAAACAGGAATTAATGAATCGTAGTTAGTTGCATTACATGCCTTTCGCCCATGGTGTTGGCGGCATCGCCGCCAACACCATGGGCGACAATATGCGGGGCAGCTTGGCTGCCCCGCACCCCCTTTATTCTGGCGCTGAAGCAAACGGGCATATAGAATTTACAGGGCATGAAGCTGCCGTGCATCCGAATTATTCTAGCAATAAAGTAATAGGAAAAACTATGAGTGATCTATACGAGAGAATTGAAGCAGCCAAGGCTTTTATTGAGGCATTTGGTGCTGTACGGCCACGGGTAGCGCTCATTCTGGGTTCGGGGCTTGGTTCATTGGCCGATGAACTATCGGAAGCGGTGACGATCCCATACGCACAGATTCCTGGCTTCCCAATCTCGACTGTCCACGGGCATCGTAGCGAATTGGCGATTGGACATCTGGCTGGGCAGGCCGTCGCTGTGATGCGTGGTCGCTTTCATTTCTATGAGGGATATTCCATGGAACAGGTCACATTCCCGGTGCGTGTGCTGCGCGCATTGGGCTGTGAGTTCCTGTTTGTTACCAATGCGGCTGGCGGATTGCGCCGCGATTGGGCAGTTGGCGATCTCATGCGGATCAATGATCATATCTTCCTAACAGGGATGGCTGGTAATCATTCGTTACGTGGCCCAAACGATGAGCGGCTCGGCACGCGCTTTCCGGCCATGCTGGATGCATATGATGCGGAGTTAGGCCGGGTCGCCCATGATGTTGCCCAGCAGCAGGGAACGACATTGCGCGATGGAGTCTATTTCATGCTCTCGGGGCCAACGTTTGAAACAGGCGCAGAATTGCGGATGTGTAGTGCCTTCGCCGATGCCGTTGGGATGTCGACTGCGCCAGAGGTGGTGGTTGCACGGCATGGTGGCATGCGTGTCCTGGGGGTTTCGCTTGTCACAAATCTTGCGCTGCCAGATGGCACACCAGCCAACCATGCCGAGGTGCTTGAGGCTGGTGAGGCGGCCAAGCCAAAATTTGCGGGGTTGCTGAAGGGCGTGTTGGCGAGATTATGATCTTTTTGACATGGTGACACAGTAAAGGGGGTGACACGGTGAAAAATGCTCAATCAAAGCAGTACCACACTAATCAAGCACTGTCACCGTGTCACCTCGTCACATTGCCACCGTGTTACGGTTGCAGGGTGAGGCGTTCGGTGGTTGCCTCTTCCACCTGATTGCGGTTCCAGGGCATTGGGTGGTATTCGACGTTCAGCCAAGATTGGATGAAATCGGCATAATGGCGACTGGCCGGGTGCCCCGATTGGCCTGTCGGGTGGATGCTCTTGCTCCGGTTCCAATCGGCAACATCGAGAATCTGGCGATATGAAGGCGCGATGTAGTAGGGCTGGCTCGCGACGACCTGTGGAAGATTGCCCATACAGACGGTATCGATATCGCCGCCTGTTGGAAATGGCCCACGGTTGAACAGCTTCCCTAAAATCGGAACCCCACCCAGCGGATGGCCGATCGTAAGCGTGTGATCGCGTCCATAGCGCCATTCAGTAAGAACATCACCATATTTACCACGCAGCTTGGTCAAGGCTGCCTCCCAGGCTTGATCAAGCAGCAAATCCCATGTTTGCCCTGCTGGAAGCCAGGTGTCGTCCTGTTCTGTTGCCCGCCACAGGATCGATGGCATGGCACGATTGAGCACATCCTGCCCAGGAATGCTGGCGAACGCTCCCACGCCGACACGGATTTCAAACAGGCTCTTTGCTTCGGCATAGGCAGCAGATTGCAGGCAATCGCTGAACGCCGCATAGATGGTTGCAGCAATGCTATCGCTGTTCATCTCGCCATCCCAGGCAGCCAGCGCATCACGAGCTGCTTGTGCGATTGGGTTGCTGGTTGAAAGGCGGCCAGCGAGCGCAGCAAGGGCTAATCCAGGCAGACTACGCTTGTCTGCATGAATACGAGCGAAACTCTCGGCAGTATGGCGATCAGTCTGTTTGATCAGGGTACGGATGCGTGAGGCACGATAGCCATTGAGATATTCGCCAGCGATTGTGTGTGGAAAGGCATCGCTCACAATCTGATTGTTGGCGCTGATAGCGAACCCTTCGTGTGGATCGAGCATGTGTGGCAGTTCGGCGTGTGGCACAACGCCTATCCATTCATATTCGCCGGTCCAGCCGGGAACAGGCAGCCGCCCATCGCCCTTGGCCCGAACGGGAATATCGCCGCCGAGAGCATACCCAATATGACCATCGATATCGGCATAGACGAAATTCTGTGGTGGCACATGCCAGTTGTTCAGCGCGGTTCGAAAGCTGGGCCAATCGCTGGCACGATTGATGTCCAGAATCGATGAAACAATCCTGCCCGATGGTTCCAGGGCCGTCCAGCGCAGAGCGAGCGCTTCTTGGGGCACAGTTTGGCTGTTGAGGGCTTCATCGCTGAGCAATGGCGAGATGATCGGGCCGTGGCGGGTAATGCGTACCGTTTCGATATGGGCTTGTTCCTGGCCCTTGATGCGAATTTCCTCACGGACAATTTCCGCCTGCTGCCAGGCATCCTGGAAGCGATAGCGTGCAGGATCATCTGGATCGAACCGTTCCAGGTAGAGATCCTGCACATCGTTCATGCCGTTTGTCACACCCCAGGCGATCCGTTCGTTGTGTCCAATAACGACGCCAGGGGTACCGGGGAAACTCGCGCCGGTAACATGAACAGGGCCGCCACACAGGTGATTTTCGTACCAGACCGATGGCATGGCAATTGAGAGATGTGGATCGTTGGCCAACAATGGTTGCCCAGTGGCAGAATGCTGCCCATTCACAACCCAATTATTACTGCCCTGTCCGCCGCCCTGCTGGATGAAGGCAGACGCGCCATCGGCCAGACGCAGAATATCTTCACCGAGCGTTGCTTGGTAGCTCGCACCTTGTGGAACGATCAGTGGATGATCGGATGGGTAGCCTGGATCGAGTTGGGCGGCACGTTCGGCACCCAGGGTAGCAACCATGCGGGCGCGCAGGATTTCCGATGACCAGTTCCCCGACAGATTGAGCGCCATGATCTTGGCCCACACGAGTGTATCAGCGATCTGCCATGGTTCTGGTGTGTGCTGGAGAATCGTAAATTCGATCGGCAGGCGGTGTATATGCTGATCGATATAGGCATTAATGCCTGCCGCATATGCCTGCAAGGCATTCTGAGCATCCGGCGGAAGCAGACTGACTTCGCGAGCAGCAATCCGGCCAAAGCCCATAATGCGTACATAGCGATCGGTATCGAGGGCAATTGGGCCAACGAGTTCGGCGAGGCGGCCATTGCCGATTCGGCGCTGAAATTCCATCTGCCACAGCCGATCCTGGGCGTGAACATAGCCCTGGGCCATATAGAGATCGGTTGTGTTCTCGGCATAGATGTGTGGAACGCCCCAGCAATCGCGTAGAACCTGCACAGGCGCTTGTAGCCCCTTTAGGCGCAGCTTACCATTCGTGCGCGGTAGCGGGCGTTTGAGAGCCGCCAGAGCCACCCCAGCAACACCAGTCGCTAGCCCAGCGGTGATACCAGCAACAGCACGCAGGGTGCGAAATGATGGCATACGCATACGCGGCATACACTTTCTATTGTTCTGGTGGCAGCGATGTTACAATGTCATAAACCAACACCTGGACATCCAGTCCCTCGCTCATCAGCAGGGCGATACTGACCTCTTGAGTAGCGGATTTGATTGCTGCCTCGTGATCGGCGGGGGCATAGGCTCGAATCGCAGCCTCTTCGGCAGAACGCCGCTGCGTACGGATCACCGCATTCGGGCTAACATCCTTGATCCGGGCTGTCAAGTCGGTAATGGCTTCATCGATTGTCATTGGATCCTCCTTCATCGAGAGATTGACGGTTGAGTGTGCGGCGTATTCGTACAACAAGTTCGCTCAGCATGAGTGCTGTCGCACCCCAGACTTTATGGCCAGCGATGGCAAAGAATGGAACCAACAGTTCATGCCCACGGAGCGTCCAGGGTTCAATAATCATGGTGATTGGGTCAAGCAGATCGCGTAGTGTGACGGTAATGACCGCACTCACCTCATCGCTATTTGGGAATAGATCTGGTAGTGTAGCGATGAACCCAACCACCGGGGTAATCTGAAAGTTACTCGGCGTAATATAGATCGATGTCAGCGAGCCCCATATTGTCACAAGTTTTGGATCGACACCAAGCTCCTCATACAGTTCACGCAATGCTGTGGCTGGGAGATTGAGATCATCGTTATCGGCTGCACCTCCAGGAAGTGAAACCTCCCCGCGATGGTTGGAGAGCCGATCGCTACGAACTGTCAGCAGCAGCCGAAGATCGCTGCCATCTGGGTAGAAGAGCACAAGCACAGCACCAATTCGCGGCGTCAGATCGGGTGGTGGCGCAAGCGGACGAACAAT
>Ga0163149_10008547_pt1 | contig 10079 bp, 7 predicted proteins | sample OliLakLV19MP5G1_FD_148604 | JGI IMG/M metagenome (GOLD analysis project Ga0163149, IMG submission 148604) | Freshwater microbial mat bacterial communities from Lake Vanda, McMurdo Dry Valleys, Antarctica - Oligotrophic Lake LV.19.MP5.G1 | ecosystem: Environmental > Aquatic > Freshwater > Lake >...
CACCCTGCACTGCACTTTTCACAGTGCGCTCGTTGCAGGCCTGGTCAGCGTGCTTCTGTGGGCCTGGCTGCACTCGCTGTGGCTGCCGCTTGCGGGATGGTGGTCGCACGTAGTCATCGACGTATTCACCCATTCGGCCGACTACTATCCATCGCCGGTGCTGTACCCGATCACGCGCGCGGGTTTCGACGGGGTAGCCTGGAACACGCCGCTGTTCATGTTGATGAACTACCTGGCGCTGGCGGTGGCTTGGCTATGGTTGTGGCGGGAGTGGCGTCGAAAGTGCCGTCGGACCTGACGGTTCGCGCGCGCCTCAAGATGTTCAACGGCGGAGCGCCGCGTGCTTGGGTGCGGCTGTCAATCGCGTGGTCTGGAACAGCACGCTCAAGGGGCTGCTGATCACGCTGTCGCCGGGCGGGTAGACGACGTCGATGGCGATGACGATCGTAGCACCCATCGCGCGTGCGGTGGCGGTCGGCGGCGGGCTTATCAGGCCGCCGTCGACGTACAACCCGTCGCCAAGAAGCACCGGCGCGAATACGCCGGGCACGGCGCTTTAGGCGCGCACTGCCGCCCCGGTGTCGCCGGAGAGCACCAGTGCCAGCGGGCGCGGCGCCGTTAATGGTCGCGGGGCTACGGCTTGCGGTTCGTTCCCTATCGGCGCCGGGCGCGGCATCCGGGCAGTGCAACCGCACAGCGCCCACGCGATCGCAGCCAATGTCGCGCGCGAAAGCCACGTTGTGTGGCGGGGCGCGCCACTGGTCGCGCTGCGGGTCCGGCGGTCTTCGATCATTTGCCAGGATCCATAGCTACGGCGGGTGCCGCTGCGGCGCCAGGCGCCAGCGACGGGCCTGGCGGCGCGATGGCCGGCGACATCGCCGCCCGATCGATCTGCGTTTGCGCGCATGGCTTTTCACCACGCGCCAGGCGGTAGCTGATGTCGTCCAGCGCTTTCGCGATCGCACGCTCGGCGCGGGCGGCGTTTTGCTGCGCGCCGGTGTACTCCCGGTTCTGGTTGATTAGGGGTTGCGGCGGCGCGTCGTCGGTGACGGCCAGTTCACGCTCGACGCGGCGTTCACGCGGGCAAAGCACGCTCAAGGTAAGTTCGATCGCGCTCAACATTGGCGGGCCGTCGGTGGTGCTTTTGGCGCCAAGCCAGGTGGTGTAGCTCTCGATGTAGCCGCGCACGCCCGCATCGACCTTGTCGGCGATGGTTTTTTCGTACAGCACCAGCTTGACCGGCCGCAAGCGCAGGATCACATCCGGCAGCGGCGCGCCGGGCAGCGCCAGCAACAGGGGATCGGGGTCGATCAAGTTGAAGCAGCGGCTTTGCTCCGCCAGCTTTCTGGCGGTGGCGTGCCACGCCGGTATCTTCAAGTACCGCCAACGTTCGGCGGCGTCGGCCGGCGTGTTGTACGGGTCGTCCGTCACCATCGCGGTCAGCAGGGGCGTGGCGCAAATGGCGCTGCGCGGCGGCGCGGCAGGCGCATCGATCTTTACCGGTGGAGCCGCCGAGGGTGTGTCGGTAAAAGTCGGCTGCGCCGACGCGGCACAGGAAATCGCCAGAACATAAAGCCCGCAAAGGAATTTCATGCCACAACTCCTCCCACGGCCGGTGCGACCGCAGCCTCGATGCTTGTTCGGCGCCGCATCAGCTTGTACGCCGCGGGTATCACGAACATGGAGAGCAGCGGCGCGCTCAGCATGCCGCCCACCATCGGCGCGGCGATGCGTTGCATGATCTCGGCCCCGGTGCCGGTCGAGAGCATCACCGGGATCAGGCCGGCGACGATGACCGCGATGGTCATGGTCTTGGGCCGCACCCGCTGCACCGCGCCGGCTTCGATGGCGGCGTCGAGACTGTGCGCGTCGAAGGCGCCCGCGTGGCGCTCGACGGCCTGCTTGAGGAACAGCAGCATCACCACACCGAATTCGGCGGCGACGCCGGCCAAGGCGATGAAGCCGATCGCGCTCGCCACCGAGAAGTTGTAATCGAGCGCCCACATCAGCCAGAAACCGCCTGACAAGGCCAGTGGCAGTGTCGCCATGATGAGAAGGGCCTCGCCGGCGCGCCCGAAGATGATGTAGAGCAAGACGAAAATGATCAGCAGTGTGAACGGCACCACCACCGTCAGGCGCTCCTTGGCGCGCTCCAGGTATTCGAACTGGCCCGACCAGGCCAGCGAATAGCCGGGGGTCAAGGCGACCTCCCTGGCCACCGCGCGCCGCGCATCGTCGACCACCGCGACCAAGTCGCGGCCGCGTATGTCGACGTAAATCCAGCCCGACAGGCGCGCGTTTTCGCTCTTGAGCATCGGCGGGCCGTCTTCCACCTTGACTTCGGCCACCTCTCCCAGGGTGATGTAGGCGCCGCGCTCGGTGATGATGGGCAACTGGCGCAGCTTTTCGACCGAATCGCGCAGTTCGCGCGGGTAGCGCAGGTTGACCGGAAAGCGCTGCCGTCCCTCGATGGTCTCGGTCACGTTTTCGCCGCCGATGGCCGCCGCGACTATGCCCTGCACATCGGCGATGTTCATGCCGTAACGCGCGGCCTTTGCACGATCGATGTTGATGTCTACATAGCGCCCGCCCGAGAGGCGCTCGGCCAAGGCCGAACTCACGCCCGGCACGTTCTTGACGGCACGCTCGATATCGGCGGCGATGCGGTCGATCTCCTTCAAGTCGGCGCCGGCCACCTTGATGCCCAGGGGCGACTTGATGCCGGTGGCGAGCATGTCGATGCGGTTGCGGATCGGCGGGATCCAGATGTTGGCCAGGCCCGGCAGGCGCGTCACGCTGTCGAGCTCCTCGATGAGCTTGTCCATGGTCATGCCGGGTCGCCATTCGGACTTCGGCTTGAACTGGATCGTGGTCTCGACCATTTCCAGCGGCGCCGGATCGGTCGCGGTCTCGGCGCGCCCGATCTTGCCATGCACGCTCTTGACCTCTGGCACGCTTTTGATCAAGCGGTCGGTCTGCTGCAACAGTTCGGCGGCCTTGGAAGGGGAAATGCCGGGCAGCGCCGAGGGCATGTAGAGCAGGTCGCCTTCGTCCAGCGGCGGCAGGAATTCGCCGCCGACCCGGGTGGCCGGATAGAACGTGGCCGCTGCCCCGAGCGCAGCGAGTACCAGCGTGGCCTTCGGCCATGCCAGCACCGCGCGCAATACAGGCCGGTAGACCGCGGTGAAAAAGCGGTTCAGGAAGATCGCGTTCTCTTTCGGGATGCGCCCGCGGATCCAGTAGCCCATGAGCACCGGCACCAGCGTGACCGACAGCCCGGCGGCAGCGGCCATCGCATAGGTCTTGGTATAGGCCAGCGGGCCGAACAGGCGCCCCTCTTGTGCCTCGAGCGCGAACACCGGCACGAACGAGAGCGTGATGATGAGGAGCGAGAAAAACAGCGCCGGCCCGACTTCGGCGGCGGCATCGGCGATCACGGTCCAGCGTTCTTCGCCGGCCGGTTTCGCACCCGCATGGAGCATCTCCCATTCTTCGAGGTGCTTGTGCGCGTTCTCTATCATCACGATGGCTGCATCGACCATCGCGCCGATGGCAATCGCGATGCCGGCCAAGCTCATGATGTTGGCGTTGATGCCCTGGTGGCGCATGACGATGAAGGCGATGAGGACGCCTAACGGCAAGGTGATCACCGCGACCAGCGCCGAGCGCAGGTGGTAGAGAAACAGTGCGCAGACGATTGCTACGACGATGAATTCCTCCACCAGCTTGTCGCGCAGGTGCGTGACCGCGCGCTCGATCAAACCTGTGCGGTCGTAGGTCTCGACGATTTCGACACCTTTGGGCAGCGAGGATTTGAGCGAGGTGATCTTTGCCTTCACCGCCTTGAGAGTTTCAAGCGCATTCTTGCCCGAGCGCATCACCACGATGCCGCCGGCGACTTCACCTTCGCCGTCGAGTTCGGAGATGCCGCGCCGCATTTCCGGACCCACCTGGACGCGCGCGACGTCCTTGAGCAGTACCGGCGTGCCGCTGTCGGACACGCTCAAGGGAATGGCGCGAAAATCCTCGAGCGTCTTCAGGTAGCCGCGCGCGCGCACCATGTATTCGGCTTCGCCCAGCTCAAGCACCGAGCCGCCGGTCTCCATGTTGGCGTTGCGTATTGCAGCGACGATTTTTGCGTGCGGCATGTTGTAGGCGCGCATGGCGGCCGGGTCGAGCACGATCTGGTATTGGCGCACCATGCCGCCGATGCTCGCCACTTCGGCCACGTTGGGCACGGTTTTGAGCTCGTACTTGAGAAACCAGTCCTGCAGCGCGCGCAGTTGCGCCAGGTCGTGCGCGCCGCTGCGGTCGACCAGCGCGTATTGGTAGATCCAGCCGACCCCGGTCGCGTCCGGCCCCAGCGCCGGCTTGGCCTGGGCCGGCAGGCGCGCCTGCACCGTGTTTAAGTATTCGAGCACGCGCGAACGCGCCCAGTACGGGTCGGTGCCGTCGTCGAACAGCACGTAGACGAAGGAGTCGCCGAAAAAAGAATAGCCGCGCACGGTCTTGGCGCCCGGCACCGACAGCATCGTGGTGGTGAGCGGATAGGTGACCTGGTCTTCGACGATTTGCGGCGCCTGACCTGGATAAGTAGTGCGGATGATCACCTGGGTGTCCGAAAGGTCGGGAATCGCGTCCAGCGGGGTGTTCATCACCGACCACACGCCCCAGGCGGCGCAGATGAGGGCGGCGATGAGCACCAGGATGCGGTTCGCGATCGACGCGCGAATGAGCGCGGCGATCATTTTTTCGCCTCCGGCCTGGCGGGGGGCGGCGCGAGTGGCGCGATGCGGGTGATGCGATAGTCGCCGTCCTTGTCTTCGACGAAACTGAAGTCGACCTTGTCGCCGCGGGCCACATTGCGCGGCAGGCCGCCCTTGGGCGCCTTGAAGTCCATGGTCATCTCGGGCCATTTGATCGACGCGATCGGGCCGTGCGACAGGGTGACGGCGTCGCCGGCGATTTTCTCGACCCGCGCTTCGCCGCGATGCTCGGCGCCCTTGGGCGGCGGCGTGCCGGCGGCGGCGCTTTTGGTGGCATCGACCACGGGCGCGGCGGCCGCCCCCAGACCCTTCAAGCTGGCCTCGGAATCGAACAGGAACTGGCCCGACACCACCACCCGTTCGCCGGCCGAGAGGCCGCGCACGACCTCGGTCACGTCCTGGCCGTCCACGCGCGCCTCCATGCCGGTTTCGATGACGCGCTGGGCGAAGCGTCCGTCCGCCAGCGCGAGCATGACGAGCTTGCGCGCGCCGGTCGCAATGACCGCCTCGGATGGCACCACGAGGGCGCGTCGCGCCGCCTCGCCCGTAATCGACAGGGTGGCGAACATGCCGGGCTTGAGAACACCGTCCGGGTTGGCGATGCGGATGCGCGCGCGCACCGTGCGGGTGGCCGGATTGACCTCAGGCAAGAGCGCGGCGACGACTCCTTTCAAGGTCTTGCCGGCCAGCGCGGGCGTGCGCAGCGTCACGGCGCTGCCCACGCGAACAGCCGCGATCGCAGCTTCAGGCACGTCGGCCAGCACCCACACGGTAGCGAGGCTGGCGATGCGAAACAGCGTCACGCCGGGCGAGACCTGCATGCCTTCGCGCGCGAAGGCACCCATGGCCGCGTTCATGTCCGTTCCCAGAGGCAGCAGCACACCGGCGGCCGGGGCGGTAAGCGTTACGCGCGGATCGGCGCGGCCGTCGCGTTCCAGTGCGGCGATGTTCGCCTCGGGAATCCCCAGGTAGATAAGCCGCGCGCGCGCCGCGGCGGCGAGATCGGCGTTGCCGGGCTTGCGCACGGCCAGGTATTCCTCCTGCGCGGCGAGCCATTCGGGCGCGTAGATCGCCGCCAGCGGCGCGCCGCGTGCGACCGGGTCGTTGGGGGTGCGCGCGTAGAGCTTTTCTATCCAGCCGGTCACGCGTGCCTGTACGATCTCGATAGCGCTTTCGTCGAACGCCACGTTGCCGACCACCTCGATTGCGCGCGCGAGTTGCGTCATCTTCGCTTCAGCCGTGCGCGCCCCCAGGCTTTGCGAAGCCTGCGCACTGATCTTCACGCCCTCTTTCGGACCCTTGGCGTCGCCATCGTCATCGGCGTACACCGGCACCAGTTGCATGTCCATGAAAGGCGACTTGCCGGGCTTGTCGAACTTGCTCTGCGGGACCATCGGGTCGTGGTAGTAGAGGATCTTCTTGCCCGGCGGCGTCGGTGCCGCGGCCTGGCGGTCGAATTCGCGCATCTGGGCCTGCATGTTCGCGTACCACCAGCCGCCAGCGCCGCCGGCGGCCGCGAAGACGAGTGCAACGAGAAGGATGACTACGAGGCGCTGTTTCATTTCGTCACTCCCGTGTGGGCGCCGTGCGCGAAGTACTGCAACTGCGCCCAGGCACGGGCCGCGTCCTGCTCCAACTGCAATTGCGCCAGGCGGGTCTCCAGCCACTGGCGGCGCGCTTCGAGCAGATCGGCGAGTTTGCCGGCGCCGCCCTTGTAGGCGGCCAGCGCCTGGTCTATGCGGTCTTGGGCGAGGGGCAACAAGGTGTCGTCGAAGCCCGCGCGCCGCGTATTGGCGGCATCCCAGTCGGCCAGGGCCAGGCTGATCTCCAGCGCGTGCTGACGCTCTGCATCCTCGCGCCGTTGCTCGGCCGCCTGCTTTTGCGCCTGGCGCGCGCGCACTTCGGGGGCGATGCGCTTCTCGCCGAAGACTGGCAGGTCGATGGCGATGCCGAAAGAGACCATGTCGGTGAATTGGGCGCCACGCTTCTGGTAGGCCACTTCCCAGCCCCAATCGCCCTTTTCCTGCGCCTTCGCCTGGGCAATGCCGTTGTCGGCCTGCGCCTCGGCCTGCGCGAAGGCGGCCAGGTGCGGATGGCCGCCGGCGGCATAGGCGTGCCGTTCGAGGCGGGCGTCGGCGAGCTGCCACGGCGCCGGCGGGCGCGCCGCCAAGTCGCTGCCCAGGAGGCGCACCAGTTGCAATCCCGCGCGCGCGGCCAGCCGGGCGAATTCCGCGGCGCGATCATCGAGTGCACGCAACTGCGATTGCGCAGTCACCGCTTCGATCGGTTGCGCGCGCCCGGCACGCACCTGGCCGATGAGCACGTCGTAGGCTATGCGTGCCTCGCCCTTGAGTTCGTTGATCAGGCCAGTTGCGGCCTTCGCGTATTGGCGCTCGACGAACGACAGGGCGGTATCGCGGCGCAGCGCCAGGCGCGCGTCCTCGAGCATGGCCTCCTCACGCCTGGCATCGAGTTTGTGGGCCTGGGAGCGCAGCTCGCGCTTTTCTTCGCGCGGCATGTCACGCGCGATACCGATGCGGCGCATGGTCATGAAGTCGCGCCCGGTCGAGAACTTGTCGGCGCTTTCAATCGGCCAATTGTCCAGCCCGATCTTGAGCTTGGGGTCGGGCAGGGCGAGGGCCGATTCGGCCATCGCCGCGGCAGCCGTGACTTGCGATTTGCGCGCGTCGATGGCCGGCGCGTTGCGTTCGGCCTGCTGCATCGCCTCGAATACCGTGAGGGATGGGGCGGTCTCGCCAGCCAATTGCGCGTGGACCGACAGTGCGGCAGCCAAGAGCGCGGCGCCGCTACATCCGCGCGCGGCGCGGACCGGTGAAATATGAAGCATGAAGACCTCCGCTGGACAACTCAAACGTGCCGGGCGCGAGCGCGCACCGGCCGAAACGTGTCAGCGGAAGATCAAATGCGCAGGCGTTGGGTGAGACGGAACGGCGGCGGGCCGAGGATGCGCGCCGTGTCCGCATGCGCCGTGGCGGGCGATGTCGTGGCCGCCGGCGGCGACACGGTGATACAGCCGGTGGTCGATAGCGCCGGCAGCGGCAGCGCGCCATCTACCCCCACGCCGGCGTCGCCCGGCAGGCAATGCTTGAGTACCAGCGGTGCCGGGGCCTGGCCCAGCATGTCGCAGGGCTCCCCCGATGGCATGGTCGCCACGCCTGTGCCGCGCGGGTCAGCCGCCAATGCTGCACAGCCCATGAACGCGGTGGCCGCCTGTGCAAACAGCAGCAGGGCCAGGGTTAGCGCTGCGACGGTGCTGCTGCGAAAGGCGGTCAACGACATGCACAAAAGTATACGCTACGGGCCGTGGCGCCGGGCCGATGTGCGACAAGCCCTGCGCTACTATCGATGGCGTTGCGCGATCCTTTGAGCGCATTTGGCGAGCCTGTGCAGCGAGAGCCCGCGTTTGCAAGGCGTTGCTGGACGAAGCAGCCGCCCTGTCTTTGAATCGGTTTGCCATGACCCAAATGCGATTTGTCTTTTGTGTGGTCACTTCCACGACAAGGTAACGCGTGGACTAATTTCCAAGAAGACGATCTTGGACGACTACAAATCGGTTCAGACTTCGGACGATGTCAAGCGGCCGTTCGATGCATTTGACCTGAACACTGCGGCACTTCGAATTGTGTTGGGGGCCAGTGCCTTCGGCTCTGCAAGGACGTTGATTGAACTGGATGGTCGGAATGTCCTGTCCAGTGAGCGGCCAGAAGACGGCGCGGCGTTTCCGACTCTCACCGGAATTTTTGCGGATCGCGAAGGGCTGCAGGAGGCGGATACGCTGGAAAGCCTGCAGCAACTGCCAGTTGCCGCCGGCGCCGGCTAGGCGTCGACCTTTCGCAGCACCTTCGGCAACAGGCAACTTCGCCAGGTTCTGTTGCAATTCAAGATTCCTGTCCGCAGGCAAGCTCGTGCGGGAGCGACTCTTCAAGCAGGATGCGCATCGGCAATCAACGAGGCGCGTGCTTGTTCCAGAAGAGCGACCGCTTGTTAAGAAGTGAAAGAGGGGAATTGTGGCCGTGCACAAGGTCCCGGTACCGCCCGGCGTAAATCCGAATACGGCACCGAGGGTGGGCAGCCCCTGCGTCAGAATAGTGGTCGCCTCGACACAATCCACAACCCTGGGGCGGCGATGAAAGAAGGAGATGGCACGATACGGACAGGCATTGCGGATCCCGGTGGATTGGTCACCAGTAGCAGCGCCCACCAGCAGACGACCCGCTACTTCACCGCCTCGCTGATCTCCAGCTTGATGCCGGCAGCGCCGATTTTCAGCGGGGCTGAATTCCCTTCGAAGTCGCCAGGCTTGGGGACAGGGTCGCCGGATTTGGAGATGCGCGCCGTGACAATCACCTCCGGCGCCGAAGACAGCTTGAACTGCGGTGCCATCGCCATGCTGTCGTCGAGCTTGAAATCGAACGGCAGATCCCTGACCTGCTTCTTCATTGCGGCCAGCGGCATGCGCGGCCCGGCGGCGGCGCGCGCGAAGATGAACACGGCATCGTCCGGACTGACGCGGCCTTGCAGCGCGCCTGATAGCGTGACACGGCCACTGACTGCCGCTTCACCTGCGGTCGCGACAGTGTCTCCAGCCTTGTCGGCTCCTGCTGCAGGCACAGTTGCCGCCTTGGCCGACGTGGCTGGCGCGCCACTCTTGGCGCTTGCTTCGTCGATGCTCTTCTGCAGCGAGGCGATCAGTTCGGTGTCCTGCGGCGCGAGGGATTTGACGCGCTCCCACAACGCAACGGCGTTCTTGTAGTCACCAGACTCGAAATCGGCGGTGCCTGCCAGGAGCAATGCCTTGATGTTGTCGGGATCGGCCGCCAGGGCCCGCTTGAGCAGGCGCAGCGGCTCGCCCTGCAGCTTGCGCTCCTGCGCCATCGCCAGGGCGTCGGCATAGTCCGCCAGCATCTGCGCATCCTGCGGCGCCAGCGGCTCGGCCCGGGCGTAGGCATCGGCCGCCTTGCGGTACTCGCCCAGGGCAGCGTAGGAGCGTCCCAGCGTGCTCCAGCCTGCAGCGTCCTGCGGTGCCTTGGCCAGGCGTTCTTCAAGGGCGCGAATGCGTTCGAGCATTTGCTCGATTGCGGCCGCCGGGCTCAGGTCGGCCGCCGCGGCCAAGTCGGTACGCAACGCCGCCGGCGCCCCTACTTTCCAGTACACCGGCAGGGCCAGCAGCGGAATGAAAAGCACGACCATGAGCACGGCGCGCCACAATGGCGCCGCTGCGCGCGGGCTCAGCGCCGCTGCCGGTGTGGCCACCACTGCCTCGAACAGGCGGCGTGCCAGCGTGTCACGCGC
>Ga0163149_10008548_pt1 | contig 10078 bp, 12 predicted proteins | sample OliLakLV19MP5G1_FD_148604 | JGI IMG/M metagenome (GOLD analysis project Ga0163149, IMG submission 148604) | Freshwater microbial mat bacterial communities from Lake Vanda, McMurdo Dry Valleys, Antarctica - Oligotrophic Lake LV.19.MP5.G1 | ecosystem: Environmental > Aquatic > Freshwater > Lake >...
ACTACAAAAGACCGTGGAGTCTCAATTTTGAAGGTTCGGTTTAGATCAAACTCCAACTACCGCGTCTCGTTTTTGCTGGCTCTCGTGAGTGTAAAAAGCGAACTGGGAACAAAAATCCGGCATAGTTTTTGTTCTTCCTGTTTCCAGTGCTTCTATTCGTCAGACATGTGCACTGTTCTCATTTTTCAACTGCTACCCTCAGAGGTCGTGGCAGAAACAAAAAGAAAATTATTTTGAAGATGACTATTATAGAATGCTAAGGAGTCGTGGAAGGCATTGCTGGGTCTTGGCACATGACGAACACGAACCCCAGTAATCGTTGGAGTTGAGCGTTTTAATTTTTCTTCCGCGCGTCTACACCGAAGCGAAAGCGAAACCATGACCCGAATGTTTATCAGTGGTTGTCGCCGTTTATCTCATACTGGCGCACGTTCTCCGCCGTGAGTCAGTGGTTCATGTTGGAGCACGAGAACCTAGCGGTATTGAGTTTCTGCGCTCATGACCTCTGCAGCTCCTGCCTTCATAGTTGAATAACGTTACAAAAATTTCAGTTGCAAATCGAGTAATAGCACAGTAATCCACAAAGAACCGGCGATCCCGAACCGAACAGTACGGTATCGTACAATAAATTGTAGTGGTACCAAACCGGTCATCCTCACGTACAGTGAAAAATTCGGACAAGCTTGTCGCACACAAGCACGACCGCAAATCAATGTTGCCGGAGCTGTTGAACTTACCCCTGGGCCGGGTCGGGGTCATGCACACGGTGCTTGTAGTAGATGTAGAATACTATTAGCTACTACTCCGTAGTACAGTAGTGTTGTAGCAGAGTTTTAACAATTACTTGTGACAGTACTTATGTGGTCTCCAAAATGAAGATTGCATCTCCAAGATGGCCTGCCCCCCCGGACCTCACTGCCCAGTCACGCAGGCACGCGGATATTTACAAAACAAAATCAAACCAAACCTCTTGCCCAAGTAAATTTGCTTCATTCCAATATCTAGTTATAACATTTTGAAGAATAGGTGTAATGCAAAACAATGATTGCAGTGATTGATTCACAAATTGTGACACACCAGCCATAACAGTGTAAACAACCCGCCGTGCCAAATTCCTGTGAGGTTTCGTGTGCATTCATTAGCAATGGTCACGGTCGCATGGGAAAGGAAGCTGTCTCATTGATTTTTATTCATCCTGGCAGTTGTAACTGCAAGTGAAAGCTTTGTTCCCCTCTTCTCGTTGTATCGGAACTCTGCTTGACCGACCCGCCTCAGCGCTTCGTAGCTTTGGGATCTTCCAAGGACACGACGCATGATCATGCTAGCCGAAAGCAACTCATTTTTCAATGGAAACGTTGCGCTGCGACTGTCGCATGATCGGGTTTTCGCTTCCAATTGTACGATCGAAGCAAGTGTTTTCATAAACTTCGCTTCGCACTGTCCAACGCTTCTGTTTCTCTCCTTCAGTTTTCAATTGAAACAAACACCGATGCTTGGACTCTTTTCAAACCTTCCTTTCCCGTGAAGGCGCTTATCTATCTTTACAACGCCTATCCACTGCTCTGATGCCAGAGCGAGGAGAGAGCCAAACCATTTGTTTAGGAACACTTGATTGAATTCAAATTTGGACCAAAACTGCTTCTATCCAAAAGAATGCACATTTGAAAAATATTTATTGCGTAGTGCAGGCGGCCAATCTGTGGCGACTGAGCTCGGATTGGCTTCCTGGGTGCGTAGCTATGCCGTTGCCATCCCCGGAAGCAACCGTCCTTTCACCCGATGGGTTGGTAAAGGCAGTAGATGCAAAAGCAGCCAGTGAAATGAAAGACCTTCCCACACTGTTCACGGCTCGTCTTGGAAGGCTTTCATGCAAAATTCATAGACTATCATGCGGAGGGATGTCACCATCATGGCTCTCCCTGTGGACGCCCCGCACCCTTTATAAAACGCTGATATACCCCCACGCTCCCATAGTCTCCGTGCAACTGAATGCAGTGAATTGTGCCCATGAAACCCGGGTGGCTCTTTCTGAATCAAACTTTTCACAGTATCAAATGGATACGAGATGACCCAGGCCAATCCCCCGGTGATCGATGACGTCAAGGCCACTTGCCAGATCCCCCCAGACTTGTCGTCGCCTTGATGATAATCATATAAACCAAGATAGGCCATGGTAAATGTGCCCTCTCGGCAAAGATTTGCAACATGTCCTCGAAATAAAATGGGTAGCGACATGCCGGTTTGTTGTAGAATATGTATACTTTTCGTTCCATACAATTGAGCTTGAATTTTCACGTAATCCGTGGGTGTGCTAATACAGGCAGTAGCAAAGCCGGATATGCAACCCGCCAACAGGGCAGAGCTTAGAGTCTTATCGTCTTCGCCACCCATGGATTTCTTGACACCCGAAAAGACCGAAAACATGACGGTATTCATAAGGACAGCATTGAACAATGGCGCACCAATTCCTCGGAAAAGAGCATTTTGACCAAGCAAGTAAGATGCGGCAGATCGAGTGCTACGAAACGAAGGATTGGTCTGCAGATGTACCTTGACAACGTCGAGTGGATGGCCGACAATCGTGGTAGCACATCCAGCTCCTGTTGCGGAGAGAATTTCTGCCGACAAGAATGGCATTTTCACTTCATTGGCTTGTCGAAAGCCTTAACGAGCTTCGTGTGCGTGTCTGTGTGTAAATACATGTAACATTAGCCAAATAGAGCATCAATAGCATCAGAGACTTCGTGATGGTGAACGAAGAAGGGGAAGATAGCATGCGTTGGAAAAAATGAGTGTGGGAAATAACATCTAAGAATCTTTATGGAAACAGGAGCAGAAGGGCTAGAGCTACCAAGGTTTCTCAGGTTATGAGGTTACCCTAGCCCTATCATTTGTTTCTCTATGACCATATCCGTTTTTCGCCATGGATTTAAATTGACACCATGCAAAAATGAGAGGATCAAGACAACAACAACCAAGGAGCAAAAAAAGTAGAGGTGACAAATCACAAACGATACTTACTGTACATAAAACCGCGAGCTAGACTACTCCTATCCAGGACCAATACTAACTGTAGCCCTTCTTTCACGCCAACAATTTCACCATTTTTCCCTTGCGAATTGCATCGTCGCGAATCAGCGGGAGCAACAGCCAACGTCTGTGGTTACAAGTGGTAGTACCTGTCATTCGTGCTACTAGTCATACAAATAGCAGCTACTCGACCACAGCGAGAAGAACTGTACATGCAACCAGCAAACGGACTTTTTGCTGCAACATGAGCGAGGAACAAAAAAAAACAGGTAGTAACAATGATGCTACTGACGGCAAAAACAAACACGATAGTGGCGAGAAGCCAACGTTCAGCGCCATTCAAGAAGGATCCATTACCATGAAGTATCCTGCCGACGAAGAATCGACTGTCTTTTACAACCCCGTTCAAGTACAGAATCGTGATTTGAGCATTCTCATGTTGTCCCTTTATGCGGAACGACGTACTCTGCGACACTTGCTTGCCATCAAGAAGAAGGAATTGCGAAAAGCACAGCCAAACAAAAAATTATCCAAGGAAGAACGATCGGAAGCCGAAAAAGCGATGCAACAACAATTGGACGAATATCAAGCACAGCTCACTAGTACACCTAGCAGTACTGATGGAGGTGATACTACTACTAGTGAATCGTTGTTGCTGACGAAAATGAATTCCGACAGCCACAAAAAAGAGGATGGAATGTGCATTTTGGATGCTTTGGCAGCATCAGGATTGCGATCCATGCGGTATTGGAAGGAAATACCAGGCGTCAAACACGTGACCATTAATGATCTAGATCCAGCTGCCGTCGAACGAGCACACATGAACATCCAAGAAAATGGATTGACAAATGCGCTCGTTTCTAGTAACAACAACAAAAATGAAGATGATCTCTGTTGGCAGCGTCCCCATGGCATTCAAGTGCAAAATGGTGATGCCAAAATGGAAATGTATCTCTCCCAACGATCCCAAAAGCTTTCCACGGTTCTCAATCCACAACTCGTCCATCAATCCACTCTCAAACCACAATGGGATGTCATCGACTTGGATCCTTACGGCAGTGCGGCACCCTTTTTGGATGCTGCCGTACAAGCCATTGAATCGGGAGGCATGCTTTGCATCACGTGCACGGACATGGCAGCCCTAGGTGGATCGCATCCGGAAACGTGCTACGGACGATATGCGAGCATGCCCATCCCCAATGCACGATATTTGCAAGAGGCGGCACTCCGTATCTTGTTGGGGACCATTGCGACCACAGCGGCCAAGTATGGACGCACTATGCAACCAATCTTGTCTGTGGGAATGAATTTCTATATTCGAGTCTTTGTCGAAGTAAAGGATGATAAAGCAGGTGTACGTATGCAACGTGCTGGACTTGGACTGTTTTAGTTTGCTCTGCTGATATTATTGTTATCGCGTTGTGTGCATGTTATTTTGTCTTCGTCCTCAAACTCACTTGGTTCAAATGACGCTTCCTGGGCATCCCTATTCTCATCGAAAAATGCACGCAATGAACTCAACGTGTCTACTTATCTAGGTCAATAAACTCTCCCTACAGATGGGATCTGTCTTTCAATCAACACAATGTCCATCCTTTCACATGGTTGCCCATGGGAGAATGGGTGGAAAGAAGGGCACTGTGTACCAACCAGAGCGTGCGCCACCGGTTCCAAAATGCGAAGAAACAGGTGCCGATTTTAAAGTGGGAGGGCCCATGTGGCTGGGACCTTTGCATGATACGGATGTTGTGCAAACAGCGCTGGAACGACTGCAAGGAAAAGCTACAACTTCCAGCACTTGTCCACATATGAAATGGATTGCGACACGAGACCGATTGGAAGGGCTCTTGACGAGCGTAAAAGAAGAGCTGTTGGATGTACCGCTCTATTACGGACTTCCTGACTTTTGTAAAACGCTGAAATGTTCGTCTCTGCCACTCTATTCGGTCAAAGCTGCTCTTATGAATGCAGGATATCGAGTCAGTGGGTATCATAAGGATCCTCAAGCAATCAAAACGGATGCTCCCAACTCTTTCTTGTGGGATATTTTACGAGTGTGGATCCAGCAAAATCCGAACAAGAAACAACCCGAAAAAGATTCTCCCGCGGAAAAAATCTTGGCTGTAGAACCGGTTTCCAAAATTGATTTTACCATTCCACCAGACTTGAAACAACAAATGGCAGCAAACAGCAAAAACGGAGGAAAGAAGGTGTCGCGTTTTCCCATGAACCCGGAGGCGAATTGGGGACCGAAAAAAGCAGCATCGGGCCATAAAAGAAAGGCAGATGAAACATAACGGTAGGCCTTCAGGTAACGAACTTTCTAGTAGTGGTCATTATTTTGATAGTTGTTGGTTTTATACAAATGTAGCCTTTCGCGATTCATGTCGACTTAGTTCCGTAGCACATGATAATCTCTAGCCAGAGAGGTCGCTAGCGGTTTTGAGTGTGCAGCTCTTGGACCGCAACGTGTCAAAGCCAAACGCATAAACAAGACCCGCTGTGCCAACCAGTGTTGCGCTGAGCGTTGATTTCAAATCAGAAGAAGACGAAGAAGAAGAAGATGAACCAAGCGCCACTGCACTCGCCACTGCCAAGAGACCACTGCTCACAATCAGAGGCATACGTCGTGCGCGGGTTTGGCGGCTGTAAGCTGCTTCGGTCCACTGCAAAATTGTCTCACAGACCTTCATTGTTCGATGATAAGAAGGATCAATCACACCCGCTGCTTTCTCCTTCTTCGCCTTGGCGATGATAGACGTCGCGAAAATGTAAAATGTCTCATGGACTTCATCGAGGTTGTTTGTGCGGAGAATGAGTTTGCAGGATGTACCCTTCCTAATCTTCACGACACCTGTGAACACGTCCGGGTTTGCATAGCATTTTTCAAGTGTTGCAATCGCCATTACCTGAGGAATCGCGCAGAATCGGAAGATTTCAGCGCACTGGAGATTGGACATGTACGTCAAACAATCAGGGACTAGCTCCAGTGCATCCGTCACGAGCTCATTCAGACATTCCAGAGATTTAACGCGTGCATCCGCATCCGATTGCTTTGCGAAGTAACCAAGATCACCTGTTTTAGAGTATTTTTTCCAGACACTCTGTGGCCAGAACGCACGGCCATCAACATAGTCCTCAAGGTAATCACGGATGATGTTTGTTTTCTGAAGGAAGAGGCCCATTTGATCGCTCAAGAATAGCTCCTTTTCTCCGAAGCTTTCCTTTTCCAATCCTGATTGCGCAAAGAGACGGCTAAGACCCTCTCCTACTAAACCAGCCACAAAGTGACTTGATAATTCCAAGAGAAAAGGAGAAAAGGTGAGGACAGCACCAAATTTGTATCATTATTAATTTGACCAACCACCTGAACGTACCAGTAGCGATTGTACTCGGGAATATCCTTAGTTCCTTGACCAAGATCTTTTGAAACAAACTCAGCCATGCCGTCGGCCATTCGTTCCGTGATATCATCAATAATAGCACGTGACTTGGGATTCAAGGCAGCGTAAATACGGTGACACTTTGGAAATTCCTGCAACAAGCGCTTTTCATCGCCCTCGCCAACTCCATCCATCGACCAATTAGGATTTCCTAGTGCATTGGCACGAAAGGATTTGAGCTCCTTAATCTTGATTTCGTTGCTTGCAAAGGCCGTGGTATCATCCTCGACAGTATCCAAGGCTCTCAGGACCAGGTAGAATATCATGATATCAACGAGCATGGTACTCGGCAATTGACGAATAACAGCCGCAAAACTGCGGGATACCTTGACCAAAATATCGTCGCAAAAGGACAAACCATCTGCGTCAAAAGTCTCCTTGATGAAATCTGTCTCAAGGTTCGACTCGAGCGGTTTCAAATACAAGAATGTGATGGCCGAAAAAACTTCATCGATGTGCTTCAATTGTTGCAGTTTGGACTCTGTGTGCACCTTAACTTTGCCATACGCTCCTTGCTTTTTGCTGCGTGTACGGCGTACACGTTATAGTATGAGAGAGGATGCATTGGGGATTTGTGAGATAGGGTCTTACTCTCAAGGTTTATAAAAATATGCACATAGAGAGCCTTCGCTAGAAATAGTCAAAAGAGACACTAACTAAATTGTCTATAGCGGAAGATACACTGCTACTTACGATTGATCACCAACAACTTCCTCGTCAAAGAGAGGACCAGCATCACCTCCACCTCCCAAATGTTCCTTTGGAGGATCAAAACGTTGAATATTGACATAGTCGCAATGTTTTTGTGTTGTCATGGTTTCCTGGAGATTTTCCCACCAACCGCCTTTGTTGAGCAACCACTTTTTGGCAATCAGACGGAACCATGGAGAGAACAAAAGCGACTTGTCGGCCATCATTTCCACCAATTTTTCCTTGGTAACCCACGCGACAGCATCGACTTCATCAGGATGAGGCTTCACAGTCAGAGCAGATTTGTTGGGGACACAGAAAAACAGGACGTAATCAATTTCGTGCTCCCCCCATGGACTTTAATGGATAGGCGAGGTTTATTTTGTTGGTAAAGAGTTTTGAACACACCATGAATTTTGAGTGAACCAGAGATAGCCCCAAGACAAGTTAGCAAATACTTCATTCCAAGTTCCGTAAACAAATATTGAAAAAAGGAGAACAATTAGAAAAATGCACATACCTCTTGTCCCCATGGGTGATAGTATCCGCAGCCCAATAATGCAATCGGGTCAAAAACTTGAATTTTTCAATGGGCAATTCGTTGCTGAGCATTCCCAATTCATGGTAGAGTTTACGAATGGCTGCATGCTTGGCGCCCACGACAGTTCCTGCTGCTACATCTTGAGGCGTGTCAACTTCGGCTGGTTCCATACCATGCAAGGGATGCGAGCAGCAAGTATTGGTCCAGACCTAAAGAAGCAGAAAAAAACAAGAGAATAGCATCGTTGTTAGCCAACCCAAAAAGAGGGTACCAAAATAACCCACTAACAATGAAAAAATCCACAGTCAAGGGGCTCACATTGGGAAAGGTAATTTTGGTCGAAGCGCGTTGCTGCAACAAAAGTTCACCCGTCGATTCATCAAACAAAAAGACCGAAAAAGCACGATGCAAGATTCCTCGGGGCGTCTTCGCCTCGAATATGTGCGACCCCTTTTTGGATTCGGAACCAATGACGTTGTCGTCGTGATCCAACACTAACACCGTATCTTTCTCCATCATGTCGGTCTGGGTCATCGCCGCCCCATCCCATGTTGTCTTTGGTGCTGCCATTCTTAGTTAATGTAGCTAGGAACTCTACTGTAGTATGTGTCTTGTACCTCGACGAAGCTGAAAAGAGGAGATATGGTACCGGTTGTCTAGAGTAGAGTGGAGAAGAAATGAATTTGGTTGCTTAGCTTGTGCCTTTAATTTCTCTCAAATTCAATCCAGCCAGTCGGAGGCAAACACTTCTCTCTTTGTCACAGAGTGAGACAGTGCTATTAGTATTTTTTAACGGTGAACATGGCAAACAGGGCGTTCAGGCGTCGCTCATTGGAACACGTCACTTCTCTCTCGTGCAATGCGAAAAATTTAGCGGCTTCTGACGACGTGCACGGGTTGGTGTGCGCGCAGTAACGGCACAAAAACTTGGTCCCCGTTTTGGCCCCAAATCCAATCGCGGGAATGGAAGCAACCGTACAGTAGTGCATTGTATTTCTGTACCAGCATTGTCCGCTAGCTAGCTACTTGACTAGTAGCTACTGGTAATAGTACAATAGTAATCTTTGACTAGCTACATGTAGCTCTAGCTAGCTAGCACGGGGCTCCCGCAACGAGAGAGCAACACCGTCCTTGGAACTTGGCTGAAAGGGTAAGAACGTTCTTTTTATCAACTATGGGTGCTCATCTAACATTTTTCTTATCAAGATTTGTTTTTGCTGCTGCACTTCTCTTTTGAGCTACAGCATTTACCTCACCTGGAATATGATTTTGATGACAAGTCAAATGCTTCTAGCACTGTTCTGTCTCGGCTATGATGAATGTAAGACTACCTACAGCTACCTAGCCCCAGCTTTCAGAAGCAGCTAACTTCTGCTGTCAACTACAATATATCCACGTTGTTCCAGATCCATTAAGCAATGCCGAAGAGTTATAAAGGTGGGGGATATCCAAATTACATGTCTAATCAGGTCTGGGCGTTCAAGCACAATCGCAAGGACAAGCGTATGGGCAATATATTTCATCGCAGTCAACGTAAAGCGAAAGCCCGTACCAGGAAGAGTCCAACGAGCAGATTTCTTCAGGGATGGCCCCACTCAAATTATTTGATGTAAGATTGAGGAAGGTCATTGACGTTAGCAATCCAAGCTCAGATGGCAGAACCAGTGAAGAAATTACCGGCAAGGTCCAAGCTCCTAATATTTGTCAGTAGGCCCACGTTACTTGGGATTGATCCGTAGAGCCCAGCACCTTGTAAATCTAAAGATGTTCTCGTCATCAACTCATCAAGTGGAAGGCCAAACAAAATATCGGGAGTTTCCATGTCATATTCCACAAGTTCTATATAATCCGAAGCGATATCCTGAAAACCACAATCACAGTCTTTCGGACATGACAGATTAGTCACGAAAAGCTCAAGGCTTTCCAACCTCCCCGAAGAGTAGTAAGAGGAGGAGCTGGAATACGTCTGAAGATCACATACGGATTGTGGCACTTCCCCATCCAATTTTTCATTTTCATGAATGTTTAGATTTTGCAAACTCCTCAGGTTACCGATTTCTGAAGGGATTGGGCCCGTCAGATCATTGCGATAAACTGCTAGACTGGTCAACTCTGTAAGAAGACCCAGCTCTGTAGGAAGACGCCCTGTAAGGTTGTTGCTATAAAGTTGTAGACTCGATAACTTGGTAAGCAGACCCAACTCAGTCAGTAGCCCCCTCAGGTTGTTGCTATCAAGTTGTAGACTCGATAGCTGTGTGAGCCGAGCGATCTCGGTGGGTATTTCCTGACTTAAACCTTGGTTGCTACCGAAAAAGGGCGAACGGCAATGCGACAACAAGTGAGACAATCATGGGACTATTCTGAAGCAACTAAG
>Ga0163149_10008549_pt1 | contig 10078 bp, 5 predicted proteins | sample OliLakLV19MP5G1_FD_148604 | JGI IMG/M metagenome (GOLD analysis project Ga0163149, IMG submission 148604) | Freshwater microbial mat bacterial communities from Lake Vanda, McMurdo Dry Valleys, Antarctica - Oligotrophic Lake LV.19.MP5.G1 | ecosystem: Environmental > Aquatic > Freshwater > Lake >...
GCTCTAAGGAGTTGAACGTGGTCTCGAATTTTAATGATTTACTGAGTGAAGAAGGATTTGTAGTAGCTCCTTTTCAGCCAGATGAACAAACGCCTATGGTGTTGATTAAGCCTGAACTTTTTGGCAAGTTGCAGGATGTGGAGTGGAATGAAAGCACACCTGAAAATGTAAGTTACACTGTAAAGCGAAAAGTGAGGGTGATGTCGAAAAAATCATTCAGGCTTTATGTAGAAAGAGCTAAGCGAAAGATAAAGAAGGAGAACTTTGAAAAGATTGTAGCAGCGCGTTCCATAAAGGTTGCTAAGCCGGATAATTTTCATCCCGTAAAGTTCTTTCAAAAGGTTTGCAATCAATATGAATGGAGTTTTGTGAGTTGTGTTTTTTTGCCAGGCATGGGTACTTGGATTGGCGCTTCGCCCGAATTACTGCTAGGGTTTGAAAAGGGTGTGTTCAATACTTATTCGCTTGCAGGAACACAGGCAAGCAAAGGCAGAAAGAAAGACAAAATAAATTGGGGCGAAAAGGAAAAACGCGAGCAGGAGATTGTGAGCAATTACATCAAAGAGATTGTTCAAAAGCATCCACAAGTGAAATTGACGCTGATAGGACCTGAAACAGTTGCGGCTGGAAATATTATGCACTTGCGCACTACATTTGTTATAGAAAATATTCCTCACTTTTACTGGACGGAATTGGTAGAAGCTTTGCATCCGACACCAGCAGTGGGCGGCTTGCCAAAGCAAGAAGCAATTGAGTTTATTAACCTTCACGAAAAGAAAAATAGGGCTTATTACTCGGGCTTTTTAGGTCCGGTGAATCTGAATGACAAAATAGATTTGTTTGTAAACTTGCGCTGCATGGAAGTGCAAAACAAAAATATTGTATTACACGTTGGCTGCGGCATTACCGAAGCCAGCGAGAGCGAAAAGGAGTGGGAGGAAACCAAACTAAAATCACAGACATTGCTGAAGTTGGTGAAGTAGTGTTTGCTTAATGATTGTTAATTGAGCTAAGTCATGTTTTTCAGCACCCGTATAGATTACTTTCGCTTCGTTGAAAAAATTCATCGCCATATTATTTGTTGCCATCTATTTGATTTCTGCTACAGAAGTTAAACAGTTGCTGAAGTTGCCGATACTGGTGCATCATTTTTTTGAGCATAAGCATCTAGCAAGCGATTTGACGCTCACTGATTTTTTATACATGCACTATGTAGCACATCACGTTGATGATTCTGATTATGATAAGGACAAACGTCTTCCCTTTAAAACCCACGACACGAATAATAATTTAAGTATTGGCGTATTTCATTTTTGTGAAACGAGAATTGGCGTAATTCTTTTTCCAACTTCATCCAATAAGCACAGTGCAGTAGTTGACGGATTGTATTCCTCGGCTCATCATGCCGCCATTTGGCAGCCGCCCAAACACGGTTAATTTTTTTGAGTGAAGTGCTAGGCTTCACGCGTGATTAAATGCAACAGTATTGCATGTGGCACTCCCTTTTCTAATTATTAATTGAACATTTTATGTTGAATAAAATCATTGAGTTTTCCATTGGGAATAAACTCATCATAGGGCTTTTTGTAATCGCACTGATTGGCTATGGCGTTTATGAAGTTACCAAGCTACCAATTGATGCAGTGCCCGATATTACTGATAATCAAGTCCAAATTATCACCACATCACCAGCGCTGGGCGCACCTGATGTTGAACGATTTATCACCTTTCCCATAGAGCAGGCAAACAGCAACATTCCGGGGCTTAAACAAATCAGAAGTTTTTCCCGCTTTGGTTTGTCGGTTGTTACTATTGTTTTTAGTGATGATGTTGATGTGTATTGGGCAAGGCAGCAAGTAGCCGAGCGATTACAAAAGGCACAGCAACAAATTCCAAAGGAGTTCGGTTTGCCCGAAATGGCACCCATCACCACAGGGCTTGGCGAAATTTATCAGTATGTGGTGCGTCCCGAAAAGGGATATGAGCAAAAGTATGATGCAATGGAATTACGCACCATTCAAGATTGGGTGGTGCGCAGACAACTATTGGGCGTGCAAGGAGTGGCAGATGTGGCAAGTTTTGGCGGCTTTTTGAAGCAATATGTAGTTGCTATCAATCCATCAAAACTTTTATCAAATGGCATTTCAACGCAGGATGTATTTACTGCATTGGAAAGTAACAATCAAAATACTGGCGGAGCCTACATAGAGAAAGGTCCTACGATTTTATTCATCAGAAGTGAAGGTTTAGTGGGCAGCATTGCAGATATAGAAAATATAGTGGTTAAAAATTTACCCAATGGAATGCCACTAATGATTCGCGATGTGGCAGAGGTGCAGATAGGCAGCGCAACACGATATGGAGCAATGACCTATAATGGAGAAGGTGAAGTGGCTGGCGCAGTGGTGATGATGCTGAAAGGCGCTAACAGTAACGATGTAATTGTGAAAGTAAAAGAGCGCATTGCACAAATTCAAAAAACATTACCTAAAGGTGTAGTGATAGAGCCTTTTTTGGATAGAACTAAAATGGTAAAAAACTCCATTAGCACAGTAAGTAAAAATCTGCTTGAAGGTGCGCTGATTGTAGTATTTGTATTGGTAATGTTTCTTGGAAATTTTAGAGCCGGATTACTGGTTGCATCGGTGATTCCATTAGCCATGCTGTTTGCTATTATCTTGATGAATCTATTTGGTGTAAGCGGTAATTTGATGAGTTTAGGAGCCTTAGATTTTGGATTGATAGTGGATGGTGCTGTAATTATTGTAGAGGCTGTTTTACATCGCCTTTTTCACTCGAAAAATTATATAGGAATAAACAAACTTTCGCAAAAGCAAATGGACGATGAAGTTCAAACCTCTGCCGGAAAAATGATGAATAGCGCAGTGTTTGGGCAAGTTATTATTCTGATTGTTTACTTGCCAATTCTTTCGCTTCAAGGCATTGAAGGTAAAATGTTTAAACCTATGGCGCAGACAGTTGCATTTGCGCTGATTGGCGCATTCATTCTTTCGCTCACTTATATTCCAATGATGAGTGCGTTGTTTCTATCAAAAAATATATCGCATAAAAAAACACTTTCTGATAGGATGATGGAGCGCATAGAAAACTATTATCAACATTCATTAGAGCGCGTATTGAATTTGCCTAAAACTATTTTGGCATCTGTTGTTACAATGTTCATCGCAGCTCTTGTTACCTTGTCATTTATGGGTGGCGAGTTTATTCCAACATTACCCGAAGGTGACTTTGCGGTAGAAACAAGAGTGTTGCCCGGCAGCAGTTTGACAACTTCTACTGATGCTGTTTTAAGAAGTCAGAAAATATTGCTGAAAAAATTTCCAGAGATTGAAAAAGTAGTTGGTAAAACAGGCAGTAGTGAAATTCCTACCGACCCAATGCCAATTGATGCCAGCGATTTAATGATAATTCTAAAAGATAGAAGCGAGTGGGTAAGTGCAGATAACTATGATGATTTAGCTGCCCTAATGGCAAAGGAATTGGAAGCAATTCCAGGAGTAACTTATTCTTTTCAATACCCCGTTGCCATGCGTTTTAATGAATTGATGACAGGTGCGCGACAAGATGTGGTTTGCAAAATCTTTGGCGAAAATATTGATACACTCTCGAAATACGCAGCTCAACTTGGTTCGCTTTGCAACCAAATTAAGGGTTCACAAAATATTTATGTAGAACCAATGAATGGAATGCCGCAGATAGTAATCAACTACAACAGAAATGCCCTAGCGCAATATGGTGTGAATATTGCAGATATAAACAGAGCAGTAAATACTGCATTTGCAGGGCAAAGCAGTGGTTTTGTTTATGAAGATGAAAGGCGATTTGAACTTGTTGTAAGGTTGAACAATACTGATAGAAACAATATTCAAGACGTTCAAAATTTATTGATTCCAATTTCAATTAATAGTCAAATCCCGCTAAGTGCTTTGGCTGATATCAGCATTGTAAATGGCATCAATCAGATACAGCGCGAAAATGCCCATCGCAGAATCATAGTGGGCTTGAATGTACGTGATAGAGATGTGCAAACAACCGTTACGGAATTGCAAGAAAAAGTTGCGGCTACTTTTAAATTACCAACAGGCTACTACATTACATACGGAGGGGCATTTGAAAATTTGAATGATGCCAAAGCGCGTTTAGCTATTGCTGTTCCAGTATCGCTGTTATTGATTTTTATGCTCTTGTACTTCGCATTTAACTCAGTGAAATATGGCTTATTGATTTATACTGCCATTCCGCTTTCAGCTATTGGCGGCATATTTGCTTTAGCATTACGTGGCATGCCTTTCAGCATCTCGGCAGGTGTTGGATTTATAGCGCTTTTTGGTGTTGCAGTACTAAATGGTATTGTATTAATTGCTGAATTCAATCGGCAAAAAGAAGAGGGGTTAACTGATTTGCGGAGCATTGTTTTGATGGGCGGAAAAATCAGATTGCGTCCTGTGCTAATGACTGCTTTTGTTGCCTCATTTGGTTTTTTGCCCATGGCATTAAGCAATGGCGAGGGGGCAGAAGTGCAAAGACCACTAGCCACAGTTGTAATTGGAGGATTGATGCTAGCAACGTTTCTCACTTTATATGTTTTGCCTATTCTCTACATCATTTTTGAAAAAGGCATTTTTAAAAAGAAAGGGATAGCAGTAGTTATTACGCTGCTGATGTTTATTTCTGTTCAAGATATAAATGCTCAGCAAACCATTAGTTTACAAGCTGCTATTGACACGGCACTTCAAAATAATTTGTCGTTGCGCAGTGAAAAATTGCATACTGAATACTTGAAAAAACTAAGAGGAACAGCATGGAATATTCCACACATAAATGTTGGTGTAGAATATGGTCAAATAAATTCTTCCTACATTGACAATAAGATTTTTGTGTCACAGAGCATCAGCTTTCCAACTGTGTATGCGGCACAGCGAAATGTTGCCAATGAGAGTTTGAAGGAAGGAATGCTACAAACTTCATGGAAAGAATATGCGCTTAAAAAAGAAGTGCGAACGGTTTATAATAACATGTTGTACATGCTGGAGAAACAAAAAATTCTTCAACAAACAGACTCTATTTTTAGCAACTTTCTTGCGCGAGCATACATTCGATTGAAGCAAGGTGAAAGCAATATTTTGGAGAAAGCGACAGCAGAAACCCAACGGGGGCAAATAGCTATACAATTGCAAGAAATTGCTAATGATTTTACTATGCAGCAATTGCGATTACGTTGGCTGCTGAATAACGAAAATTATTATGTGCCAGAATCAATGTCATTCAAAATGGCTACCGTTCCTGCGCTTGATACAAATATGGTTTTGAAAAATCCACAACTGCTTTTTATGGAGCAGCAGCAACGCATTTCATCATCAAAGCTAAAATTAGAAAGGCAGAAGTTACTACCTGATATACTACTAGGTTATAATGATATGACGATGTATGGAGTTGGTGCAGATAATGTTTCTTACAAACACAATACCCGCTTTCGGTCGGGGCAGGCAGGAATTGGCGTGCCATTGTTTTTTGGGGCACAGCGCGCAAGCATTCAGGCTGAAAAGCTGAATGTGCTTATTGCGCAAACCAATTACAAAAGTAAGTTGCAGCAGGTAAAAGCTGAGTATTTGCAAGCAATTGAGGTATTCAATAAAAATTTGTTGACAACAAATTATTACGAAAGCAATGCACTCGTCAATGCTGATTTAATTATCGAAATAGCCACCAAGCAATTACAGAACGGAGAAATTAATTACCTCGACTGGGTAATATTAGTGAACAACGCTATTGGAATTAAAAGCCAGTATGTGGATGTTGTAAAAAAATTAAACGAGAGTATCATAGAAATCAATTCACTCAACAATCAATAATTGAAAAATGAAAAATATAATCATCATAGCTATTGCTTTTCTGTTTGCATCATGTAGCAATAAAAATAGCAATACCAAAGTAGTAACTCTTGATAAAAATGTGGTAGAGTTAACAGAATCGCAATTGAAAAGCATTGACTTGCAGACCGATACAATAAAACAGAGAAATATTTTCTCTACTTTAAAATTGAATGGAAAAATTGATGTGCCGCCACAAAATATGGTATCTGTAAGTGTGCCACTGGGCGGTTACATTAAGTCAACAAAGTTGTTGCCTGGCATGCACATTCAAAAGGGTGAAACAATTGCTGTGATGGAAGACCAGCAATACATTCAACTGCAGCAAGATTACCTTACTACTAAGGCAAAACTGCTATTTGCAGAAAAGGAATTAGAGCGACAAACGGAGTTGAATAAAAATCAGGCAAGCAGCGACAAAGTTTTGCAACAAGCTCAATCAGATTATACTTCACTCAAAGTTCAACTAAAATCATTGGGCGAAAAACTGCGACTGATTGCAATAAATCCATCTAAACTTACCGAAGAAAATATTTCACGAAGTATTTCAATTCCTTCAACCATTGATGGATATGTTTCAGAAGTGTTTGTAAATATCGGCAAGTATGTAAACCCTACTGATGTGCTATTTGAATTGGTGAATCCATCAGATATTCATTTAGCACTTAATGTTTTTGAGAAAGATATTGACAAGCTTTTTATTGGTCAAAAGTTAGTTGCTTATACAGTTAACAGACCTGAAAAGAAATATGTGTGTACGATACTTTTGATAGGTAGAAATTTTTCGAGCAACAAAAGTGTCACGGTGCATTGCCATTTTGAACAGTATGATAAATTGCTTGTTTTAGGCATGTTTATGAATGCTGATGTGCAAGTAAAAGCATCGTCAGGGCTTGCTGTGCCAGATGTGGCTATAGTTCAGTTTGAAGGTAAAGACTATATCTTCACTCATAAGTCGGGTAATCAATTTGAAATGACAGAAGTGAATGCCGGAGCAAATTCAAATGGATTTACTGAAATCACTGCTGCCAATGATTTATCTGCAAAGCAGGTTGTTACAAATGGTGCTTATTCTTTATTAATGTCTATCAAAAATAAAGAGGAATAAAATGAAAAAACAACGTAATAACATTCAGACAGAAGTGGATGCTTCTTACCTCTATCAAAAACTAGCCGACAATGAATCAGATTCAACAGTGTCAGATGTTTTCAGTCAGATGAGTGAGATAGAAAAAAGCCATGCAGTAGCTTTTGCCGAAAAGGAGAATCTTTCGATAGATGAATTTTTGAAACCGTCTTGGCGGGCAAAAACACTAAATATAATTGGCAAGGTTTTTGGCTATGATTACATTCTTGGTGTGATGATGGAAACGGAGAAGAGTGTTGCAGGTGCAATCGTTAATGCTAAGCATAAAAACAATTTGCCTATCAGCGGCTCGGAAACAAACCACGTAAAAATTCTACGTTCCATTTTAGAGCAAGGTGATAAGGTAACAGGTGCTCAACTCTCTAAATTTGAAAAACGGCATCGCTCTGTGGGTGGCAATGCAATTCGTGCTGCAGTATTGGGTGGCAATGATGGCTTGGTTTCAAATTTTAGTTTGGTTATGGGCATTGCAGGAGCTACTCAATATCAACAAGGAGTGCTGCTGACAGGTGTTGCAGGCTTGTTGGCGGGTGCGCTATCAATGGCTTTAGGTGAATGGATTTCGGTTAAAAGTTCTCAAGAGCTATACAAGAATCAAATGGATTTAGAGATGGAAGAACTTGAAACAAATCCTGCTGGCGAAATGCGTGAACTGGCATTGATATATATGAGCAAAGGCATTCCCAAACAACAGGCGCAAGAAATGGCTGAGGAAATAATGAAAGATACCACACATGCACATCAAATATTGGTACAAGAAGAACTTGGAATCAATGCCGAGGAATTACAAGGCTCTGCGATGGAAGCAGCAATTTCATCCTTTATTCTTTTTGCCATCGGAGCTATTATTCCTGTGCTGCCCTTTATGTTTACTAAAGGAATATTAGCCATCACACTAAGCGTTGTAGGTAGTGCCTTTGGATTGTTTCTGATAGGCGCAGCTATTACCTTATTTACAGGCAGAAATGTTTGGTTCTCGGGATTTCGTCAGGTGTTGTTTGGATTAGCTGCTGCAGCAATAACCTTTGGCATTGGTAAGCTCATAGGCGTTTCGCTGGCAGGTTAACTTTATGAAGTGCTACTTAGTTAAGCTATTCAAAAGCACTCAATATATGAAAGCAACTTTTTTGTTTTGCTTAATCCATTGCTGTTAATTCTAACAATGTAACTGCCGTTGCTCAACCCTTGTTTTTTCAAGTCAATGGATTCATCACTCCACCCATTTCTTGTTGAGTAACTTTGCTTTGAAGCACTGTTTCGTAGAATTTAGCAGCCCGCGCTACAACAGTTGCCGGTATTTCAAACCACCTAATTATAATGCTCATTGTGAAGTATTTACTTTTAAAGATTACCGAATAATTCTGAACAGATAGGTTTTTCAATTTAGAAGTAACTTATTTGCCAAACCATGACAAATGTTGTTTTCGACAACTATAATTTTCGACAAAAATCAACGGGCGAGGTGCATCATATTTTTGATGTGGTGCGCAATAAGTTTGTTGTGCTGACACCCGAAGAGTGGGTTCGACAACATGTACTTCATTATCTTATCTACGAAAAAAAGTATCCAAAGTCGTTGCTTGCTGTTGAAAAAGAGATTGCATTGAATGGGCTACGAAAACGCTGTGATGTGGTGGCTTACAACCGCGATGGCAAACCTTTTTTGTTGGTAGAATGTAAAGCACATGATGTGAATTTGAATCAAGGTGTAGTGATGCAAATTTTACAATACAATCAGACCTTGAATGTTCCTTATTTATGGATAAGTAACGGGGTGATGAACTACTGTTTTGATACAAAACAAGGTGGTATAAAATTGGAAAAGGTTCCAGATTATTTTCAAGTAGTGTAAGAAAAAGCACTTTAGATTAGCTCTTGAAGCGTTTCAAAAATGTTGACGCATTTTTCGTTTTTAAACCTGCGCGATAAAAATATACATTCGCATCATGCGATACGATGCTATAAATTCAGAGCTTTTTAAGCTGAACAGAAAGAACTTAGTTAAAGAATTGAAGAAGAACAGCCTTGCTGTACTTACAAGTAATGTTGCTATGCCTGATAGCGCAGATGCAACATTTAAGTGGAGACAAAATCCAGACTTGTTTTACCTTACGGGCATTGACCAAGAAGAAACATTTGTATTGCTGTTTCCTGATGCGCCTGCAGCAGAACATCGCGAGATATTATTTATCCGTCAGCCGAATGAACTTTTGGAAACATGGGAGGGAAAAAAACTTACCAAGGCTGAAGCACAGCGCATTTCGGGGATTGAAGAAGTGCGCTGGAGTGGTGAGATATTCAGCACTTTGTTTGCATTGATGCACCTTGCCGACCATGTGTTTTTAAATACCAATGAGCATGACCGCGCTTCATGGAAAGTAGATACTTATGAAGGTAAGTTTGCACAGCGCATCCGTGATGCTTTTCCATTGCACCGCTACGAGCGGTTGGCACCAATATTGGCTGAGTTGAGAATGCGCAAATCAACATTAGAAGTCGGTTTATTGAATCGTGCAATTGAGATAACGCGCTTAGGTTTTCTGCGTACGTTGAAGTTTGTGAAACCTGGTGTGTTTGAATATGAAGTAGAAGCTGAACTTACGCATGAGTACCTGCGCAACCGCGCTACACGCCATGCTTATGAGCCAATAGTTGCCAGCGGAGAGAACGCATGTTTTCTTCATTACAACGCTAACAATGCGCCATGTAAAAGCGGAGATTTGTTATTGATGGATTGCGCTGCTGAGTATGCCAACTATTGTTCTGATTTGACGCGCACGATTCCTGTGAGTGGCAAGTTTACTAAACGTCAAAAGGAAGTGTATAATGCAGTGTTGCGCATACATAATGCAGCCCGCGATTTGATGAAGCCGAGCATCAATCTTTACGACTTTAATAAACACATTGGCGAATTGATGGAAGCTGAATTGATTAAATTGAAACTGCTGAAAGCAGCGGATGTCAAAAAACAAGATAAGAAACAGCCATTATTCAAAAAGTATTTTCCGCATGGCACGGCACATTTTCTTGGCTTAAATAC
>Ga0163149_10008552_pt1 | contig 10077 bp, 8 predicted proteins | sample OliLakLV19MP5G1_FD_148604 | JGI IMG/M metagenome (GOLD analysis project Ga0163149, IMG submission 148604) | Freshwater microbial mat bacterial communities from Lake Vanda, McMurdo Dry Valleys, Antarctica - Oligotrophic Lake LV.19.MP5.G1 | ecosystem: Environmental > Aquatic > Freshwater > Lake >...
GTCGCTACCCGCCTGGAGCCTCCTGCTGCTGACCCTTTGTGCCGGGCGACGACCCCGTGCCCGCCACGGTGGTCACGCGCCGGAGGAAAAACTTCCGCTGCCCAAACGCCCGCGCATTGCGGTATTGGTGCCGGCCCACAATGAGTCGAGTCACCTGCTACCGACACTTCAATGCCTGCGAACACAGTTGCAGCCCGGCGACCGTCTGCTGGTCATTGCCGACAACTGCAGTGACGACACGGCCACCGTCGCCAGGAAGGTCGGCGCCACGGTAGTTGAACGGCAGGACGCGGACCGGCGTGGCAAGGGCTATGCACTGGCTTTTGGTGTGGATGCCTTGCGCGAGGATCCGCCGGACGTGGTGGTTGTGGTGGATGCCGACTGCACCGTGTCCGATGGTGCCATCGCCCAGGTTGCTGCACGCAGCCAGGAAACGGCGTGTCCGGTACAGATGCTCTATCTCATGCAGGCGCCCCCGGGGGCCGGGCTGCGCATACGCATTCTGGGGTTTGCGTGGCTGGTGAAGAACCAGGTACGACCCACGGGCGCTTACCGCCTGGGTGGTGCCTGCCACTTGATGGGTACCGGCATGGCCATTCCCTGGGCCCTGATGTCCACGGCCAGACTAGCGACGGGCCACATCGCCGAAGACATGAAACTGGGCGTGGACATGGCACTGGCCGGTTATCCCACGCAGTTCTTCAGGGATGCCCAGGTCCGCAGCGTATTTCCGGTGGACGACTCGGTGGCGTACGCACAGAAGTCGCGCTGGGAACATGGCCACTTGAGGACACTGACCGAGGAGCTCCCGCGCCTGCTGATCGCTGCGCTGCGCACCGGCAGGCTGTCGCTGCTGGTCCTGGCGATGGATCTGCTGATTCCGCCTTTGGCACTGTATTTCCTGATGCTGGCAGGCTTGGTGCCACTGGGCGTGTTGTGCGGATTGCTGGGGCCTGCATGGCACCCGCTGGCGGCCCTGATGGTCTCCACGGCGCTGGCATTCGGGTTGGCGATCGGTCTTTCGTGGTGGCGCCATGCAAGGCAACTGCTGAGCCTGCGCGAGCTGGTCAGCAGCCCCCTCTATGCCATCTGGAAAATACCGGTGTATGTGGCCTACGCCATGCGCAAGCGTTCGGCCTGGGTGCGCACCCAGCGAACCTAGAGGAATGGATGAAAGGGTTACAAACCACCGCGTCTGAAACAACGCCTTTCTCGGTTATCGTTGAATGTGCCTATCCGTCAAAACGCAAACCCCTGCCCCAAAAACGCAAAACTTGCATTGATTTCATGTCGCCAGTTGGTCGACGCTAAAAAGGGTACTGTTGGCATGCGTGAATCACATTGAGAATTTCAATGTACGAAACGGTGTGGAGGTAAACCAAAATGCAGTTGGGATGGCTCTCAAGCCCATGAGTGCCAGTCATGCGACCGCGACGATACCGGACAGGAAGAACACCTGAGCTGGCGCCATCCTCGGTTAGCCGGTCAACCAATTGTTGCGTCGTGATCGGATTAGGCTCAGCAATAAACCCGGTGGTAGCGTGCAGGCCCTTGAGAGCCCAATCAAGCCAGACGACGGAGAGCATGCTTCGTTCCTGCGGCTTTGGTCACCTGAGCCATGCGACGCACCACTTCGTCGGTACTGTGGCGTGGAGTAGTCGGGTCATCTGCCAGGCACAAAGATGCCTCAACCTTGGCTCGAAACCACTGCTCATAGCTGCCGGGAGCTTTCTGAGTCTCGAACTCAAAAACGATAGGGGATAGAACGGCATTCATGAAAAATATGCTGACACAGGCACAGGCTCGCATTCACCCCGTTTAACGGCGACGCCGTCTGGCCAACATCGCCGAAGCGGTTTCGCCAAAAACAGGTTCTGAACAACGCAGAGAACGTGCTGGGCTTGGCAAAGCCAAGCCGTTCTGCACAGGTTTTTGCATTTGCGGCTGTGTTCTGAGAGGCCGCCATCAATAGCTGTCAATCTGGACGGCGGGGCCTGCCGGAGCCTGCGCGCTGGAGTCCCTGATCAATGCTACGGTGCCTGCATCAGTCCAGCAGGCTGGCCAACGGACCGCGCCAGTCAATGCTGGCAAGTTCCGCCTCGCAGTCCAAACCTTCAAACACAAACAACTCAAAGCGCGCTGCGGCATTGCGCCGATACACCTCCAAACGGGGGGCCTCGATGTCGAGCAGTGCGTATTCTTTGAGCGATGCCAGCTTTTGCAGGCTCATAAATTTTTGGCCCCGGTCATAGGCCGCCGTTGATGGCGACAGCACCTCCAGAATCAGGACGGGTTCGCTGATCGCCACCGCCCCCATATCGCTCAAGTCTTGTGCGCTGCACGTCACCACCACATCGGGGTAGAACCAGTGCTCGGTGACATTCACGGCCACCTTCACGTCGCCTGAAAAGACCTTGCAGTTCGAGTCGGTTAGGTGGCTTTCAAAGGCCAATGTGCTGCGCAGAGTGGCTCTGTTGTGCCGCAAGGTGCCCCCCGTCATCGCAAACACCTCACCACGCAAAAAGTCGTGCTTGTCGGATTGCTGAGGTTCCTGGTTCAGATAATCGGTCACGGACAATGGTGATTGCGCAAGGGGCTCTGCCATGATGTTTCTCCGGTTGCGTACAGTTGGCATTGTCAGGCCAAAGGTTCAACCACATCAGCCGAACTGTCGCACCGTAAACCATACTGGGTAGCGCCACCAACGCATGTTTCAGCCGACCCGGCGCGGCGAAGTCACAGTCCTGTAGCACTTTGCCAGTCCATGCGGCGTGTAATCATCGCATGGAAAAAAATCCGCCTGCCGCCAGAAGCCCGCGCCCGCTTATTGGCTTGAAGCGCCACGGCCGCATCGGCGCACTTATCGCATTGGTGCTGGTACTCGCCGGAATCCCCATCGTCTGGGTCAAAGGCCAGAGTCGCTACACCGCCGAGGCGATTTTCCAGGTGGCCCCCAGCTACCAGAAGAATCTGTCCGCCGACAAGGAACTGGAGCTGCAATCCAACTCGCAGTACCGCGAGTTCGTCAACCACCTGTCGCGCTCGCTGTTGCGCTACGACGTGCTGGAACGCGCCCTGAAGGTCCTCGCGGAACAAGGAGTCGATGCAAAACTGCCGTCCGAGAACGAGCGCAAGTGTATCGAGCGCCTGCAGCGCACCTTGGCCATCTACCCGGTGGCGGACACTTACATGGTGCGCGTCGGCCTGCAGTCCGACGACAAGACACACCTGCATGCGATCGTCAACGCGGTCGTCAACGCGTTCCTGGAAACCACCCGGAGTGAACAGATCTATGGCTCCGATGCCCGCAGCCGCGTGCTGGCAGAACGCGTCACGCTGGCGCGCTCGGAAATCAGCCAACTCGAAGGAGAGCGCACCGTGCTCGCCGGCGTTCTCGGGCTCACGACCTTTGGTGAAAACACGGTCAATCCGTTTGACGCCATCCTGGCCCAGGCGCGCGAGAAATCGACAACAGCGTCAATCGAACGAGTCCAGGCCCAGGCCACTCTGGACGCCTTTTCCGCGCAGAAGGAAATCCCGGCGTCTTCCGGGCGCTCTGTGCTGGAGATGCGACTGCAGGACGACGGCTTGCAGGCGATGCGCAACGAGGTCATCAAACGCAGCCAGGAACTCAAGCGCACCGTGTCGGGCTTGCACGACAACCACCCCGCTAAAAGTCCCGCAGTGGCGGAAGACGCGGAAATAAACCGGCGCCTGCAGGCGAGTGAAGGCGCCTTTGAGCAGAGCGCGCAATCGAATGTTCGCCTGCGTCTCGTGGCATCCCTGCAGCAGACCCAGCAGGTGGAACGGAATCTGGAGCAACGGGTGCGCGGTCTCCAGGGCCAGGCCAGCACATTTGCCGGCAATTTCCGCGAAGCCATGCGCACCACGGGAGAAATCAAGAAACGGGAGCAGGAGCTCACCGACCTGCGCAACCGGGTCAACTACCTGCAAACCGAGAGCAATGCCCTTGGATTTGTGCGCCTGATCACGCCAGCCCTGCCCGCCGAAACCCCGCACGGCCCCGGCAAGACCAAGATGCTGCTGGCCCTGCTGCTGGCCGCCGCAGCGCTGGGGCTGGCACTGCCGGTGCTCATCGATTTTCTGGACGCCCGGATCCTGACCGTGGGGGATGCCGAAAGGGCCATGGGGATTGCTTCGGCGGCCTGGATGGTTGATCGCCATGACGTGCCGTCGCGCGTAGTTGCGCGCGATCAGCTGCGCCGTTTTGCCTCCACACTCAATCGCAACCGGTCCAGGGGCACAGGCGGAGTTTTTGCCTTTTCCTCGGTCAAGGCGGATGGCCAGAGTGCGCAACTGATTCTGGGCGTTGCCCATACGCTGCAGGAACTGGGTACCCGGGTGCTGGTGGTCGATGCGAATTCGATGGCACATGCGTCGCCATTGCATGACGAGAGGGTCGGCCTGACCGAGTTGCTTTCAGGCCTTGCCACGGCAGAGGACGTCATCCATGCGCAACGATCCGGCCAGAATGACCAGCTTGCGTTCGTTCCATTCGGACAAGCTCGCGCCACGGGAATCCAGCGCCTGGATGTCTTGCGCGCCGCTATCGACCAGTGGCTCACGCGCTACGAGCTGATCTTGATCGACATCCCGCCGATCCTTCCGAGCGCCGACGCCGAACTGCTGATCGACGCCATCGGGCAGGTCTTCCTGGTCGTCGAGGCCGAGGCAGTGACCAAAGCCGAGGTGGCCCGCGCTCGCATGCAACTGGAAAAAATGGGCCCCGAAGCAGTGGGTCTGATCGTGAACAAACTCACCATGGAAAGCAGTGGCAGCGACACGCGGGCGCGCGTCGTCGAGAACCTCACCGGCAGGAAATTCCAGAGCTTCATGACCAAACCCGCTATCGGCCTGCAACTTCAATTGCTGCGGCTGCACTGGGCGCGTTGGTGGCAACTGAGCGCACCTGGCCACGGCAAGCTGGAAACCTCCCATGGCAACCAAGCTTGTGCGACCGTTTTGAAGTCTCCACCCTGGGTAGCTTTTACCAAGGAGAAGTAAATGCCGGAACGAGATCGCCCGCGCATCGAGGGCAACCTGCGCCAACGCGACGCCTGGCGGGCCAGCGGGCTGAAGATGCGGGTTTATATCGAGGCCCATGGCTACAGTTTTGGGCATTGGCGTTCCCGGCTGACTGTGTCGCGATCTGTTTGGTTACATGTGGAAGCGCTGGCGCAGCGACGTTTAGCAGAGTTCACTTTCCCGTAACAATCGAGGCACGCAATACCACTGTAATTCGTGTACGGGCGTAAACCAGGCGAACGTTAACGCAGAGCAACATGTCCATCGAATACACAGAACCCCTTTCTCGCACGCATGCCGTACTTGACGGAAACACAGTTTTGACACTGACAGCGCTGGGCGAACGAGAACTGCGCGAGACCGGCACCATACTGGAGACTGCCCTTCTTGAGGCGCTGATTTTGATCGACGGACAAACGTCGGTTTCCGAATTCCTTCTTCAAAGCAGCCACTCCGCCCCCAGTGGACTGTTGACCATCCTGGCTGAAGCCATTCATCGAAACCTTGCAGTTCCCCTTCTGCATTCTGATGACAATACTGTAGACCCCGGTGATTTTTTTTCACGGAACTCGCAGCACGCTGAGCCGGCTGCCCCGATTGCGCATAACCTTAAAAATGCGAATCGCAAAGCACAGATTCTCCGGCGGCAAGGGTACTGCGTAAACTTGGCCCGGCGGCCACACTGGCAACACCCCCCCTTGAAGGTCGCAAGCTTTCCCTGCTTCGTCATAGATGACGATCCAGATGTATGCAACTTGCTTCATCTATACATGACACTCGAAAAATTTGAAACGCGATCTGCCAAACCGGAAGAAGATTCTTCCCGCTTTATTCACCCGCCCATCGCCCGACCTCGTCTTGCTTGACGTTTGCCTAACCGACATCAATGGCTTTGATCTCCTGAGCGCAATGCGTAGACACCCCGCACTAAAGGCGATACCCGTGGTCATGATGACAGCATCGGCGACACGTGAATCGGTATTGAGGGGACTTCACTGCGGCGCCGACGGCTACGTGACGAAGCCTTTTCAAATTCACCCGTTTGTCAGGGCCGTCAAGACTGTCTTGGGAATGGCTGTTGAAAACTCCGATAGCCAGTGGGATTACCGGTACGCACATTGACAAGCACGATTGCTTGCAGGGCTGGAGCACTCGCTGCACCATTGCTACCGGCCACCGTTTGCCATGGGGCGTTTGCGGCAATGAAGCGCTAATCTGGTTTAGCGCTGCGGCAAACGCCCCAGCGAGCCATTGAAGTAAGACAAGTACTCAGTTTTTGGCCCAACATGGCCAATTCCTGCAATGTGATCTTTACGGGCACGCACCGTTCAAGCAACCTGAACCACGCCCAGCAGCTTTTGCGTCGCATCTTTCCACGAGTACCCGTGTGCCGTGGCATGTGCGCAGTCAGACATCTGCTTCCAGTCCTGCGCCGCCTGGGTGCAAAGCCGGACGATGGCATCGGCCATGGCCTGCGGCGACTCCCTGGGTACTAGCACACCGCCACCACCTGCGATCAAATCGGTCGCGGCTCCAACGGGAACCGCAATCACCGGGGTGCGACACGCCATGGCCTCCAGGATCGGCAGGCCGAAGCTGTCAATTCGAGAGCCGAACAGCCAGGCATCGCAGCGCGCATAGATCGATGCTAGTTCTGTCTGGGGCGGGCGGAGGAAAAATTCGGTACCGGTCGGTAGCGGCAGCTTGTTCGTAGGGAGATCAGCACCGAAGGCCAGCACCTGAAAATTGGGCAACTGCAGCCGTGCCAGCTCGCAGGCGTGCGCATAGAGATCAGCCGCCTTCCTCGGTGTTTTTCCGTACATGAAGCCCACCGTAGGCGCCTCTGCGCGGTCGCGCGATGGGGCATCGAACTGCAGCAGATCGACAGCATTGGGTACGACAGTGACGGCAATATCACCGACCTCTGTCTCAAGTGTGCGCTTGAGTTCGTTGGAGATCACAATCTTGTGGTTAGGGAGTCGCAATGCCGCATGGACGGCCGAGCGTATGTCGCCGCCGGTCCACACTTCGTAATCTTGAATCAGATGCACCTTGCGGCCCTTGCTTGGCGGCATCGAATGCATCCATACGGCGGTTTCCCACCAAGTCGCTATCAGCACGTCGGCATCGGGGAGGTCGTCGGCGGTGAATGGCCGCGCACGCTCCAGCACCTTGAGCGGAACGCCGGACAAAGCAACGTGACCAGGCTTGAGCTGCATACGATCACGCAACGCACGCCACTGGCCAACGCCTAGAGCCCGCAACTGCTCGCGCAGCGAAATACGATCCGGTGCATTGCACACGACTGTCACCTGATGACCGCGCGCGATCAGATTCTTGGCATAAGTGGCAACCACGCGGTTACCGCCGGTCAGGTCATCAGAGGGTAACAAGAAGGTGAAACGCACGGGTAGCACTCCAGTTCGACAACAATTGATCCACCGCCCAACCAGCCGCCATGCCGGCGGCCAGGGAAACAGGCCATACGACTTCAGACTGCCAGCGCATCCAATGCGAGCGCATTTTGAAGGCGATGGATACGGGCCAGCCGACAAATTGACTCGCCACCACGGCAATCACCGCGCCGCGCTCACCCGCCCACGCATAGCCCAGAGGTACAAAAATCACCAGGCTGGTCGCCCGCAAAGCATTGCTCAGCGTCACCCACGCTGGCTTGCCCCGGGCAAACATCATTTGCTCCAACACCTGGTAGCGAATCGCCATCAGCCCCAAGCCAAGCAACTGCAACATCCAGGCCGCGCCGGCATAACGCGTGTCATAAAGTAGATGCACTACCCAGCCACCGGCTACAAATGTTCCGCCGGCAATCACGCCCAGAATGGCGTCCGCTGACTGCTGCATGCGGGTGTAGACCCGCAGCGCCACCGCGTCACTGGAGCGCAAGGCTTCACTGAGGCCGGGGAACACCAGATGGGCATTCAGGTTGCCCACCAGACCACTGATGGCCGCCAGCAGCAGCGCCGCAATCGAAAAGGTGCCAAAGGTCGCTGCCGGCAAGATGCCACCGAGGATCAATTTTTCGCCACTCGACGCCGCAAAACCAATGATGGAGGAAAGGAAAATCCACTTGCCAAAGTGCACCAGTTCGCCGGCACAGCCTTTGTCCCAGCAGATGCGGTAAGCCGGCCCTGACAGCAAACTGTGGCTCAAGGCGGTTCTAGCCAGCGTTGCCGTCACCGTGCCCACCACCAGGCTCCAGACCGAGCGCGTCAGCAGCGCCAGGGCCACGGTGACCAGCATACCCGCCAACTGCGACAGCAGCTCCACCCGGGCCAGCAGCCCGGCGCGCAACTCCCGCTGCGCGCTGGCCAGGTGCATCGATTCAGCACCCTGCAAGAGTGCACACAACGCAAATACCGCCACCATCCAGGGAAGGCGAGCGTCGGCATATACCGTTTCAGGCGCGAACGGGGCGTAGACCGCGCACCATTGCAGACCGGCTGCCACGGTCAACACCACCAGCGCCAGCAATGCGCCGCGCGCCAGTTGCACGCTCATGGCGGTACCCAGAAACTGGGGGGCATTGCCGCGCGGGCTGGTGACCACACTTTGCCACACACCCAGGTCCGAGAACATTACCAATGCGAAATACAAGGTTTGCACCGCTGCTACCAGACCAAAGGCTTCCGGCAGCAGCAGGCGTGTCAGTACCAGACTGCTGCCCAGCCGCATGGCCTGCGACGCCAGGTTGCTGCCCAGCAGCCACCCGAGCGCTGGCCGCAAACGCTTCGCCAGCTCCGGCGGGCACAGCGCGGCAACCGCGCTCACCATGGCCGCGCCGGGCTGCTGCGCCCGGACCGCGTGGCCTGCCAGGCCTGGCGCATTTGCAGGCAATGTTGCGCAAGGTCCAAAGCCCTTTCCTGCTGACCACGCAGGCTGGAGCGCAATTGGCGCAAGCGGTTCCAGCCCCACTCGATCAGGTACAGACCGGCGGCGCCCACCGCACCGTGGTGCTTGCGGTAATACAGCAAGGCACTGCGCATGCGCCAGCTTTCGAGTTGCGCGCCCGCACGCGAGACACGGGCGTTCGCAACGGTCTTGGCTGACGCGCCGCCAATGTGCATGGCCTTGAGCTCTGGCCAGTATTGAACCGAACGCCCCAAGGCGTGCAAGCGACGGCAAAGATCAACCTCTTCGTAGTACATGAAAAAGCGCTCGTCGAAGCCTCCCAGCTCCTGGAACACGCTGGATCGAAGAAACACAAAGGCGCCGGGAATCCAGTCGACTTGTGCATCGGACTCATGGTCCGCCCAGCGCCGGTCCAGGCGCGACAGCCATCGATTGCGCGGATAACGCGCCGCCAGGCCGGACAACGTGAACAACTCATCGCGCAGCCTGGGGAACATGCGTGCGGACGGCTGGGGCACACCGGCTGGGTCGAGCAACTCGCCACCTCCCATGCCGACGTGCGGGTGTGCATCCATCAATGCGATACCACGTTGCAACGCACCACGCGCTGGAAGCGCATCGGGGTTGAGCAGCAGCAGGTAGCGGCCATGGGCGTTGTGGGCCGCGAGGTTGTTGCCTGCCGCAAACCCCAGGTTGACGGTACTCGCCAGCAAACGCACCCATGGATAGTTGCGCCCGACCAATTCGGCAGTGCCGTCACGGGAATCGTTATCGACCAGCACTACCTCCACCGGGAGCAGTTGCCCCTGGTTCCAGATCTCGTCTTGCAGCTGGTCCAGCAGTTTGCCGATGAGGCCAGCCGAGTTGTAGGTGACGATCAGTATTGACAAATCCATGGGGTCCACACGTTTGAAGGTTCAGGCCATGCGCACCGGCGCACGGGGGAATGTTGAAAATATCTGGCTCAGCTGGCGCACATTTCGGCCCAGGTCAAAGCGCTGCCTGACCTTCTCGCTGGCCGCGCGCGCCAGGCGTGCCCGGTCCTCCGGGCTGGCGCACAGACGCTGCAATTGCGCCACCAGGCTGTCGATGTCGCCGGGGGTGGCCAGCAGGCCGTCGCAATCGTGCTCAATCAGTTCGGGGATGCCATTGACCGGAGTC
>Ga0163149_10008554_pt1 | contig 10076 bp, 7 predicted proteins | sample OliLakLV19MP5G1_FD_148604 | JGI IMG/M metagenome (GOLD analysis project Ga0163149, IMG submission 148604) | Freshwater microbial mat bacterial communities from Lake Vanda, McMurdo Dry Valleys, Antarctica - Oligotrophic Lake LV.19.MP5.G1 | ecosystem: Environmental > Aquatic > Freshwater > Lake >...
CCTTATTTTGTTCATCTCGTATGCAAGCCCCTTGGGGACTAATCTCCCAACATATTTTTATCTCATTATTTGCTGGCAGGTTCGTATCATTGTTCAGTAAGCTCCATGTGAGTTGGCGGCTATTCAAGGCACAAAATATGTCTTGTATGATAATCTTGGTAGGTGCTTCAGGTAAGGGAGCTTGTTCATTATTATAGAAAGGTTTTCTTGCTGCATCTTGATTCTTGCAACTATTGCAGGAAAATAAGCTTTGTCCTGTGATGATAAATAGCAGTAATAGTAATTGGTTGGTGAAGATTCGCATGATAGAAATAAGCAAGTTGATAGTTAAAATTTGTTACTTAATATGAAATATGTAGGCAGGGAGATGCTTAAAATAATGAACATATATAAGGCTACCAACAAAGGTACCGGATATAGACCAAGTGATCAAGGACTTACACCTATATTATGCATTGTACATGGTACGATAGACTGAGGTCCTGTTTTTATCCTATGTTTTATATGCAACTTTTAAATAAACTTGCAATTCGTATCATGGACTGCTGCGGTCACTTTGTTCCTCGTATTGACGATTTCTCGGGGGTCATTGTTAAGAGGCAGTTTGTTATATCCTTCCGCAACCTTTACCTTTGCAAAGTAAATCCCCTGGCGCGGAAGTTACTTCCGTGCTGCCTTATAGACAAAGACTATGCATCATCCTACCATTCTTAAGAAGCTATTAATAGCATGGGGTGTCTTGCTTTTGGCATTGATCAGCATTGGGTATTTGTATTATAGAAGTTGGCAACGAGAAGTTCAAAAATCAGATTTCCTCCCTTATATCCTTACCAGTAGTGCACTTGTCCTAGACCTTCCAGCTATAGGGAAGCAGTGGGATAACTTTCAAGAGACTACCATTGGACAAGATTTGAGCACATTGCCACTTGGTAATAATGTCAAGGAAATTTTGGTTGGGTTGCAGCAAGCAGGGGTAGATACGTCTGTAGTAGGCGATCTTCCTGTAGTAATCTCTATCCATGGGTTGAGCGAGGAAGAGCTAGGGTATGTGTTTTATGTAGACCTCCGCATACCGACAGTAGCTACGCTGGTCAATGCCATAGAGCATCCTGGTAAGCGTAATAAGCAGGAGGTGGAGGCCAGGAATTATGCAGGACATACCATCACTTCCATCAGTTGGGTACAAGGTAAGTCACGGACCAAGCTTTATATGCTGAAACAGCAACACCATGTGATCATTAGTTTTTCTGAACTATTGCTGGAAGATATTATACGAGGGTTGACCCATAAGGATACCGCTGCTTTTTTGAAGCTTCCAAAAGCTGCCCATAAGCAGGGAAGTCTATTGGTTAATTTCGAACAGTTGCCTTCTTTTTTACGAGTTCTTCTCACGCAGGAAAGTTATGCTATAGGAGCATCGCAGCTAGCTGGTATAGCACCACAGGCGCAGCTAGAATTCAAGCTAACAGACCATTATCTTCTTTTCAATGGCGTCATTAGCAAGGGAGTGCCCTCACCCGATAAGCTGTCTTGGGTTCAAGCCTTACCCTCAGAAGAACCTAGTTCCTTTGCATTGGCCTCTTATATACCAGCCCAAACGGCAGTGATTCAACATTATGCGATCCATGATCCCCTTACCTTGGTAGAGACTATACGGCAATATCGCCATCAACAGACCAGTAGTCTAGCCAATAAAAAACAGTCTACATTAGCGGCCACGCCTACTGGATTGGCTCTCCATACACTCATTAAAAATGAATTGGCACTATGTACCTTGGGTACAGAATCCCATGAACAGGTATTATTTGTAGAGGCCCACAACATAGAAGAAGCCATCGCCACCTTAGAGGAAGCGCAGTGCATTACGTATGCACCAGCGCACCAGCTCAGTAAGTTGTCTGCTATTTATACCGTTAACCCTACTATTTTTAAGTCCTGGTTACCTCAATATGTTTTCCCCAGCTTTACTCCCTTGTTCCTCTCAACAGTAGATAATTATGTAGTCGTTGCCAATAGCTTTTCGGCTTTTCAGGCATTGGAAGCATCTTATCTACAAGGAACCACGTGGGCACAACAAGGAAGCTCACAACAGCAGTTTTTAACTAGTACCTTGGAAGCTGCCACTTATAGTATGTTTGTTAATTTGCAAACTGCTCATGCACGGATCTCCCAATACCTCAAGCCAGTGTGGAAGGCCCTATGGCATAAAAACCTGGCCAAATTTTGTAACCATGGATATGCGAGTGTCCAAGTAACAAATAGTACGAAAGATCAGTCTGCAGGACATATCAATATACTCCTAGCGCATGTGGGCGAGAAAGAAACAAAAGTAGCCCCTGTTACAAATGCTACAAGCCAGCCAGATGCAACTACCACTGCTTCAACATTCTTTTTCCAAGCGGAAGCGCCTATCCTGACTCCTCCCATATGGGTAGGGACGCACAAACAAGAAGGTCCCCTCTTATTGGTGCAAGATTCTTTACACCAGTTGTATTTAGTAAGTCCTGCTGGCCAACTGATTTGGAAGAAGCAGCTAGACGGTTCTATTTTGCCAGAGGTGCTGTTGGTAGACCTCTACAAGAATAACAAATGGCAATACCTATGTGCTACGCCCACCTCCCTGCACGTGATCGACTATACAGGAAATGAAATGAATAACTTCCCGCGTCAGCTGCTGGCCAAGGGGCAAGGTACAGCTGTGAATATCATTGATTATGATCGTGATAAGAATTATAGAATCTTAATAACGGATGAAAGTGGTAATATCTATTTAAAAGACACACAATATAGGCCATTGCCAGGCTGGAATCCCAAAGCCTTGCAAGCCCCTTTTGCCATGACCCCCTTGCACCTACGGGTGGATAAAGACTACTTTATAGCCTTGCAAGAAAGGGGTACATTGCACGTACTCAATAGGAGAGGGCAGTCTTGTCCTGGATTCCCTATCAATGTAGGAGAGCCAGTGCACAACCCACTTGTCATCCAGCAAGCTAAGCAAGCTGCTAATACTCGGTTGGTCGTTTTAACTGATACAGGGAAACTAAATACTTATAACCTCAAAGGGGTTTTGCAAAGCAGTGTTCAGTTAGCCAAAACACAGCCTACAGGTAAGTTTACCTTGGTACCCAATCAAGACAATAAGCAACACTATGTCATTTTCCAGCAAACGGTAGACAAACTCATGGTCTTGGATGAGCGCGGGCAAGTGTTATTTGAAATACCTGGTGAGGTTGATCAGACTTTGGTTGGGCAATATTATAACTATGGTTCCTGCAAATTTTATGTGGTCACTGACCCAGAAAAGGGTAAAACTTATTTATACAATGAGTTTGGTAAGCTGATCCATGCCCCCTTCAATAATGAGGGCTATCCTATTCAATTGTTCTGGGCAGCATCATCCCATCAGTTGACAGTTTATACTACCTTGGGTAACCAGGTACATAAATACCAATTTGATGTATTAACCGTTGATGAAGCAGCACAAGATGTATCCCATGAGTAAGAAATTTAAAACATCATCATCGCCACTCAATTCGTCATGGCGAGGTCACGTAAGGCTGTGGCAATTTGTAAACGTCATTGCGAGCCAACGAAGTTGGCGTGGCAATCCAAGAGAATCCTGTGGCATTGTCTCCAAAGCTAGCCCATCCTTTAGTTATGCACGAATTTTCCTAATCATGTTTCTGACCATACCCATCGGTTGCTCCTGTTTCCCAGAAAAGTCCCAAGAGATAGAAAAGATTCGAAAGCAGGATAATAAAACGGTACAACTAAATATAGAATTGGGGAAATATCCTATCGATAAGTATGATAAAAAGCTTCAATCAGCTAAAGATGAGATTGCAAACCTAAAGCAATCACATCCGTTAGGTCAAGCCAAATTAACACAATTAAATACATGTTGTAGAAAATTTATACAAGAAGAATACATTCCCTTTTGGAGCGCCCAGCAAGCATATAAGGCCCATATGGGAGAAATTGAAATAGATCGTTCTCAAAGAGCTACATACCAGCAAGATGCAAGGCAGTTAAAGGGACACATACAAGCAGTGAGGGAATTATTGCAAGAGAATAATACTATTCAACTGAGTGAATTTGTTCTTGGATCCAAAAAATTAAAGGATAAATAAAGTCTTGTGTTGCACACATAGCAGTCCTTGTATTTATTGTGTAACAAACCTAAAGCCCATTATGCTATCAAACCCATATTAATTCCAACAACCATGAAAAAAAAATCACCAAATGGTTATTCGTCTTTGGTATGATATTCATTAACTTACAGAGTCAATGTGGGTGTAATACGCCTGCTCAGCAACAATCCCTGTCGTATGGTGATGTACAGCTTATTCCTAAGGGATCTACAGAGTTGAAAGGGGGAAATAGAACTATCCAATTGCTCATAACTCCCAAGTCTAATAAGGTGAGTATAAACCCTCATAAGCTAAAGCTTAGATTTTTTTGTGCATCTGTGTTTGATGCTAAGCTGTCATACAACAATCAACTAGTGCAGGGTAGTATACCAGGAACAGCATTGCCACCTATAGGTCAACCCATCAGTTTTCAGCTAGACCCGGGAAGCAATCAGCAGGTAAGTATTAACTTTAGCCTTTATTATGAAGGAAAGATCATGCAAGGGCTATTAAACTTTACTTGGACAGATGGTTCTGATTCTCAAGGAGAGGCATTTCTGAACGCTATTCTAGATAAAAGCAAAACCCTTGCAGAAATAGAGGAACTTATCAAGCAGAATGCTCAATATATCAATTACCAAGATAAACTGGGTAGTAGTCCCCTGCACTATGGCATTAATAAAACTTACTTTGACGCGGCAAGAGATCTTGAAATTGCCAAGCTAATGTTAAAGTATGGAGCAAATGTAAATGTGGCTGATAATATTGGCAATTCTCCTTTGCTAGGTTCTATCATCTATGCAAAAAACAAGGACCTTGCTGAATTTTTGATACAGCATGGGGCAAAGGTAGACCAAACTGATAATCAGGGGCACTCACCTTTTTACTGGGCGGCTTATGCTAAAAATGAGCCACTTATACAATTATTGCTAGCTAATGGAGCAACTGTAGACCAAGCTGATGAACATGGACAGACTCCTTTGTGGAATGCAGTTTTTTATGGTGATGAAGATATCGTCGAAGTATTGATAAAAAATGGAGCAGATGCCAATAAGGCTAATCAAGCGGGCAAAACGCCCTTACAATTGGCTCAAGAAAAGGGGTTTACAAAGATTGAAGCGTTGTTACGAAACGCAAAATAAAATTCATGATTTCCAGCGACTAGCAATTTATCCCATAGAAGTCTCTCCCGTTATACAGAGATAGACCTTATAAGCTTATGTATCCTATAGAACAAAATCTTCAACCATATATACAGCAAGCCTTTCAGCAGGAATTTGGAATAGAAGTACCATTGGATGCTATTTCTTTACAGTCTACCCGCAAGGAGTTTGAAGGCACGCACACCTTGGTAACTTTCCCATTTGCTGGAACTTGTAAGGAAACTCCTGACGTAGTAGCACATCGTATCGGGGGTTGGTTGCAACACCATAGTCCTATGGTGGCTAACTTTCAGGTGGTAAAAGGCTTTTTGAACCTAAGCTTACAAGACAACATCTGGCTAGCTCATTTTAACCAGGCCTATCATGATCCGTCGTTTGGTGATGCTTCATCTAAATCTAATGGTCAGCGGATCGTCGTTGAATACTCTTCTCCCAATACCAATAAGCCCCTGCACCTAGGGCATCTACGCACTAATTTTTTAGGCCATGCTGTCAGCCACATACTAAAGGCGGCTGGGTATGAAGTATATCAAGTAAATTTGGTCAATGACCGGGGTATCCATATTTGTAAATCAATGGTTGCCTATCAGCACTGGGGTCATGGAGAGACCCCAGCATCCAGTGGCCTCAAGGGAGATCATTTGGTAGGCAAGTATTACGTTTTGTTTGACAAGGTTTACAAGGAACAAATAGCGGAACTTACTCTGACCTTAGGGGAAGAAGAAGCTGCTAAGCAGGCTCCTTTGTTACAAGAAGCACAACAAATGTTAGAGCGTTGGGAGGCAGGAGATGCCAAGGTGTTGTCTTTGTGGGAGCAAATGAATAGCTGGGTCTATGCAGGCTTTGATGCTACCTACCAACAAATAGGCATTACGTTCGATAAGACGTACTATGAATCCCAGACCTACCTACTAGGTAAGCAACTAGTACAAGAAGGGCTGGCAAAAGGTATCTTTTATCAACAACAAGATGGGTCTGTGTGGGTAGACTTAACCCAAGATGGGCTAGATGAAAAGCTACTGCTGCGATCTAATGGTACTTCTGTATACATCACGCAAGATATAGGTACAGCGGACCTCCGTTATGCTGACTTCAAGCCGGATAAATTGGTGTATGTGGTAGGTAATGAGCAGGATTATCACTTTGAAGTATTAACCAAGATTATGCACCGACTAGGTCGTCCGTATGCAGCAGGCATGCACCACCTTTCTTATGGCATGGTTGATTTACCTACAGGAAAGATGAAATCAAGGGAAGGAACCGTAGTAGATGCGGATATGCTCATTGAAGAGATGATCACAACTGCTAGCCAACATACCCAAGCATTGGGTAAGATAGATGGGTTCTCGGCAACGGAAGCGCAAGAGCTGTACCATACCTTAGGGGTAGGAGCATTAAAATACTTTTTATTACGGGTAGATGCTAAAAAGCGAATATTATTTGACCCCCAAGCTTCTATTGACTTTCAAGGGGATACGGGACCCTTTATTCAGTATACGCATGCGCGTATTCAAGCGGTCTTGCGAAAGGTCCATCAGCAGGGTATCCAGTTTCAATCCATTCATATAGAGGGAAACTTTAGTTTACACACTCTAGAGCGTGATGTCATCGTACAACTAACAGTCTTTCCTACGAAGTTGCAAGAGGCAGCTGCCAGTTATGCTCCTGCTGTGGTAGCACAACATGCCTTGGAGGTTGCCAAGGCTTATAATAGGATGTATGCAGCACTATCTATTTTGCATGAACCAGATACGAATAAACAACTATTGCGCATCCAACTTTCTGATTTAGTAGCCCGCACCTTGCGGACTATTTTGCACTTGTTAGGTATTGCTCCACCAGATAGGATGTAAATAGTACCCAATAGTTACTCTTTTTGTAACTTGCATAAAAAATTCTCCTATGCAAGTACAGATTATCAATACCTCTTCTCATCCGTTGCCAGCTTATGCTACGGCAGGAGCGAGCGGGCTGGATGTAAGAGCTTCTATTACAGCAAGTATAGTGCTGGCCCCCCTACAACGGGTGCTGGTGAATACGGGTTTATATATAGCTTTACCCCAAGGGCTAGAAGCTCAAGTACGACCTAGAAGCGGTTTGGCACTTAAAAATGGTATTACGGTGTTAAATTCACCAGGCACTATCGATTCGGACTATCGAGGAGAGCTTAAGGTATTGCTGATTAATCTTTCTGATGAGCCCTGTACTATCCAAGATGGAGATCGTATTGCGCAGCTTGTAGTATCTGCTTATCAGCAAATTGACTGGCAAGAGGTAACTACTTTATCTGAAACGATACGTGGTGTAGGAGGGCATGGTAGTACAGGTGTACAATAAATTGACAATGAAGACACCAAAACTGAATCTCATTATCCCCATGGCAGGCAAAGGCAAGCGGATGCTACCCCATACGCTTACTACGCCGAAGCCCTTGATTCCCATAGCAGGGAAACCCATTGTCCAACGCATTTTAGAAGAGATAGGTTCTTTATATCCAGGCCCTATTGGGAATATTGGCTTTGTGGTAAACGGTCTTTTACCGAGCATCCAGGCTGATCTACAAACTATGGCTGCGGCCCTAGGCGCCCAAGCCCATTTTTATGAACAGAAAGAGGCGTTAGGTACGGCCCATGCGATTGCCTGTGCTACTCCCTTGCTGCAAGGACCTGTAATGGTTGCCTTTGCCGATACACTTTTCAAAGGATGTGCTCCGGTGAACGGCGATCAGGAAGGGACGATTTGGGTGAACCAAGTTCCTAATCCAGCTGACTTTGGTGTGGTGCGCCTAGGACCTGATCAGTTGATAGCGGACTTCATCGAAAAGCCCACCCAGTTTGTGTCCGATTTGGCTATTATTGGCATATACTACTTCAAAGAAGGAAAAGTGTTGCAGGAGGCTATTCAAACTATTATTGATCAAAATATATGTAAGGGCGGGGAGTATCAACTGACGAGCGTGTTGTCGCATATGCAACAACAAGGATTTAAGTTTGGTACCCAACAGGTGGAAGAATGGCTTGATTGTGGGAATAAGCAGGCTACATTGCATACCAACCAGCGTTTTTTAGAATGGTTGCAGGATAAAGAGGCCATGATATCACCTGCAGCACAAGTACAGCATAGCAAGATTATACCTCCTGTTTATATAGGGGAGGGAGCAGTCATTGAACATTCTGTTATAGGACCTTATGTCTCTGTGGGAAGGCATACCCATATTGTTGGGTCACGTATTAAGAATAGTATCATACAAGAGCATACAGCTATCCAAGAAGGTAATATTGATAATTCCATGATTGGGAGCCATGTACATATACAGGGTAAGCCTACGGAGATTAATGTAGGGGATTATAATATAGTGATGCTGTAGGCTGGGTAATAGACTTGTTGCGTAATCATTGTCCCAAAACAGTCGCTCGGCTAGAGCCGAGCGACTGGATAATCACGTAATCATGCAGAAAAAATTTACGCGGCTCCTATATCTTGGGAGCATATTGCTAGTAGGTTACACCCTTCAGTCCTGTTGCCTACCTGGTAAACTACGGTCTTCCCAAGCCAATAACCAATCTAGAAAGGCTATGATGGCTGCGCCCTATGTGGCTATCCAAGCGAAGATAAACTACAGAGCGGAAGGCAAAAGTTATAAAGGCCATCTGAAGATACATATACATCGGGATCATCGTATTTGGGTGTCTATCACGCATAGCTGGGGCGGAGAATTATTGCGATGTACTATTACTCCAGCTGGCATTGAAGTGATGAGTCGCATCGATAGATCTTATCAATGCTATAATTATGCTCAGTTACAAGGGGATTGGCAGGTGCCGTGTAGCTATGACCTTATCCAGGCTATGTTATTAGGGCAATTACCCCATGCACCCTTTTCATCCGAAGTGTTATCCGAAGGCCATCAGATCATTCGCCAGGTGCATGAAAACTATGTGTGTACAGGGACCGTTGATAACCATTCGCAGCAGTTGATTAGTTTGTGTACTGCTGATCCATCATTGGGAGATAGATGGTGTGTATTTTACAAGTATAAGCGGGCCTATCAACAGGATTTATTATTTTCCGAAGTAGCTGCTTTTTTTGCACTTTTTAATTGCACGCTACAATATCAAAAGATACGTTTCTTAACACAACCTTTAACTTTCCCTTTTAATAGACCGAAGTAGTATGAGCCATATTAAACTACGATGGAATAAGTATTGGATGCTACTCGTATGTGTAGGAGTAGTGTCTATAGGCGCCACTTCTCCTGATAAGGGGCAGTTTGAGCAAGAGCGGAAGGATTTATTACACCGCATCAAGACCATCAATCAGATTCTAAAGCAAACCACTTCTAAGAAGAAAGTCAATACAGGGCAGCTAACAGCACTGAATAAGAAAATAGAAACGAACAACTTGTTGGTTCGCTCCCTGACACAGGAAATCAAGTCGATCAACCGGCAACTAGACCAGCAGTTGCACAAAGTAGAAACTTTACAAGCTGAGCTGGTGCAGCTTAAAAAGGAATATGCGCAGATCCTGTTTTGGGGCTCTAAGTCGATGCGACACATCAATACCTTGGTTTTTATCTTCTCTGCTGACACTTTCCAGGCGCTACTGCAAAGGCTACGAGCTACGAAGCAGTATGTGAAGATCAGAAGAGAGCATTTTGAAGAAATTAAGAAGGTGGATTTACAGTTGGAGATCCAGCGGATAGGTTTAGAAAAGAAGGTACGTAGAAAGAAGTTATTATTGGATCAGCGGCAAGTAGAGCAAGTGAGATTACATGGATCTAAGC
>Ga0163149_10008556_pt1 | contig 10074 bp, 3 predicted proteins | sample OliLakLV19MP5G1_FD_148604 | JGI IMG/M metagenome (GOLD analysis project Ga0163149, IMG submission 148604) | Freshwater microbial mat bacterial communities from Lake Vanda, McMurdo Dry Valleys, Antarctica - Oligotrophic Lake LV.19.MP5.G1 | ecosystem: Environmental > Aquatic > Freshwater > Lake >...
GAAAGTCCTATATTGGAATCTATCAAGCAAATGCTTACAGCAGAATTGATGGCTGCAATACGGAAGCAAATATCCTCGTTGATGATGTTGGTGATGCAACCAGTCACTCTTGGTCGCCAGACGGACAGATGATTGCTTACACATCGAACCAGAGGGGTCCACAACAGATCAACTTACAGCACGTCAATCGAATACAGTTAGGCCTTATTTCGCTCCAAGATCATGACACAAATCCCGAAACCGCTTCAGAATATACGGCAGTTCCAGACACGGAAGCAGGTGCCCAGATTAATCTCACATTTGGACCGGGAAATAGACTTGGACTAGCCGCAAATCAACACAGTCCAAGTTGGTCGCCAGATGGTACCCGCTTGGCTTTTACATCCAATATTATTGATTTCGGCTTTACGACCCGCGTCCACATCCTACAGTTTGAACCTTTTTCTTACAGTACTTCGCCTATCGAAGTAAAGTTAAAAAACTATTGGGATTGGGACTCCGAAGGAGCCGTACGTACAGCCCATGGCTTTTGGGTACGTTCAAGCCCTCATTGGTCACATGCTCTCGTATGTCAAGCATATTTACAAGGCGCAGATCAGTTCTTTGGAAACAATGTAGTTGACAGTTCTTACAGAACTAGTGATCCTGTTGCGACCAAACCTTGTCTTGAAATATATGAAAGTCTTATCTTCTGGTCAATCTATAACGAAACCAGCTCGAATGCCTTTCAAATACCTGATTATCTAAAAGCTGCATTACCCCCTCAACTCGCCCAAGATAGTCTCTTTGGTGATGTTTATTTGAGCGCGAGAGTAGCGATAAATGCGGTTTTAGACGTGGAGGTTAGACCAGAAGATGCAGGGCGCGGTGATCCAATTAACTACTTCACAGAGAACTACAAAGGTTCAATCGGCAACATATTCGTTGAGGACCCTCTTAACAACGACGAGTTGATAGGTAATGCGCAGCAACCACAATGGCATGTCAATAATCCAACCTTAGTAGTACCTTTATGGCCTGTTACATGTGGTGGTCCACATCCATCAGTTGCAATAAGACAACAACTACAGGGGGCAACACTTCCTGAGAATAGCTCCGCCTACTATGTGTTGAACACGATTGAACATGTCCGCTGGTTTGATGACCAGATTGAGTGTTTTATGGATGGTGGTAACGGCGACGTTTTCTATCAAGTTTATATGGATATAATGCCAATTATCCATGCCGCCCTTCATGATCATTTGTACAATACCAGAATTGACCCCACAAATGGGGCGTACAGTGTTCGTGGTGCAAATATTGAGTATCTATGTACAGAGTACCATCGACAAAGTAGGGCTTGCTTAAACCTTGTTGAATTGAACCTGGTCATGATAACAACTGTTGGCGAAATCACAACCGTTAATCAGGTTACAGGTGGTATTTCGGAAGCTGTCTGCACTATAGCTAATGGAGATAATGAATTGAAAGCCTACGAACGACAACTGGACCTATTTTACTATCAAGGTGAGACACCCAATAACAGGCGCGAGACCCCTTGGTACATTGCCACAGATGGTCCCTCAATTCATGTACATGTATTTCGCTCGGGTGGAGGAGAATGGGTTACCAGATCGTATCAACAACCCTCACACAGGAGTTATCCTGCAAATGATCCTGTGAGACGGTTTGGCGGTTTTATCACAAGGCTGGTTGGCGCAGATTTGGGGAGTATAGAGTTCCAAAGTTTGGCCTATGGAACTCAGAGAAATTGTGGGTAAAAAAATAAGCATCCTTTTTCCACTTGAACATCACTTGTTTTTGAATTAGGAGACATTATCTGTGAGAACCAAGGATAAGCACCTTTTGTCTGTTTTCGCCGCTGTCGTGTTGGTGATAACTACTTTAGTGTTTCGACAGTCTATACAAGCACAAAATGGTACACCACAAACCGGGGTTGATTCTTTAAGCGGATTGAACTATATCGAACTCTCTGATTCAGAATGGATTAATGCGCCCATAGCGATGCGTCCTGATGGTATGGTATTGGCGGTAGGCGATAATTCGGGAAATATAGAGTTATTCGACAAGACTTTTCAAAGCATTAATGTCCTGCAAGGTCACACAGATGCCGTAGATGCGCTCGCTTGGACGCAGGATAACTCCAGATTAGCAAGTATAAGTAATGACGGAACAGCTCGTGTTTGGGATACTGCATCAGCGTCAATCCTTTTGACACTACAGCATAACAATGAACCGATAGGCGTAGCCTGGAGTGCCGATGGGACGATGTTAGCAACCATTGATTCCCAAATAATAGGAATAGGAATAAATGGCCCTCCGCCCACCGAAGATACACTGTACGTATGGGACATCGCATCAGGCGGCACGCTAATGTACACACTTCCGTTGTTTCAAGCCGGCCCCGGTTTGACTTGGAGTCCAAGTGGAGAGGAACTTGCGGTTAGCACTGGACTTGCGGATCAATTTGGTGCAGGCATCGCAATTCTTGAAGGTCAAACAGGCGACTTGATACGTGCGTTCCCAAGTGCTGGACCAACGATCTTGCGAGTCGCATGGAGTCCTGATGGTGAGAAGTTGGTTTATGGCATGGTAGGCGACAATGCGGCTGTTATCGTCATTGATGCAGTATCAGGGCATTTTATCAATAGAGCCGCGACTGTGGACACTGTGACAGGTTTAGCTTGGAATGCGACGAGCCAAAAGGTAGCTTATGGTTCGCTGGCCGGTCCCTCGATACATGTCTGGGACTTGCCGACCAATAATAACTCGTTCCTTTCAGGGCATAATGAGTATGTTTTATGGATATCATGGCCCCGAAGCGGAAATCATATGGCAAGTATGAGTGGTGATGGTACCGTCCGCATCTGGGATATGACCACCCTACCAGATTTAAGCGGGACACCGACAGTGACTCCTTATCCAAGCTTAATACCGACCCTCGGACCTCCATCCCCAACTGTAACCCCGACTGCAACCCCAATTCCGACCTCCGTCAGCAAGATCGCATATACGCAACCTGTCTTCATTGATAATTTTAATCGAAACCAACTGCATACGATAAATCTTCCCGACCTCACAAGCCAGAATTTTTCAGCAAATGAATTCTCTGACTTTGATCCAGCATACTCGCCAGATGGCACACGTATTGCCTTTGTCTCTAATCGAGATAACGGCGAAAGGCATGTTTTTGTACAGAATTTGAGTAATCCGGCGAACATAGTTCAAATTACAACTGGAATCGGAGCGAATTACTCTCCTACTTGGTCACCGGATAGTTCGCAAATTGCCTTTGTCTCAGAGCGTGACGGAAATAGCGAAATTTACATCACAAATGCAGATGGAAGCACGCTTAATAATCCCATACGTATAACAAATCATCAGTCAGCGGATACTCAACCAGATTGGTCAATTACCAACTTTATCAGTTTTGTATCGACCCGCAATGGGCATGAAGATATCTATGGGCTTGATCGAACGCAGGGCTTTCTTTATAGGCTTACAGATGAGGCAACAAATGAGTATCAGCCCAAATGGTCGCCAGATGGTCAACATCTGGCGTTTCTTTCTACGGAGGTTAGTGATTCCATTTTTATTGTAAATCTTTCAGGTGAATCTATTGGTACTTTGCAGTTTGATGGCTTTATTATCAGTAGCCTTGATTGGTCACCCACTGGAAGCCAAATTGTCTTTAGTGGTTATCAGGAAAGTGCAACATATCGGCAGCTTTACGTTGCTAATTCCAATGGAAGCAGCCAACCTCAAGAACTAACATCGGGTTCGCAGGACAAAGATAATCCTTCTTGGTCTCCAGGCCAAGCATCCATTACTATTCCTACATTAGAGCCGACCTCTACTTCTACTCAAACTTTTACCCCAACTAGTACGGAAACTTCCACTCCATCACAGACTCCAACAGCAACGGCCACACCGACTCCCACTCTAACGCTCACGCCTACAAGCACTCCTACTCTGACATCAACGCCTGTACCGCCGGGTTGGGGGATTGGCGAATACCAAGAAAATGATCCTCGCCTCCAGTATTCCAGTCCGTGGACAACGTATTCGGCAGAAGGGGTACGCGGCGGTTCGGGGGTGTATACCAACACCGCCTCGGCCTCCTTCCCGGTCAACGCGGAGCAAACGCAGCCTCCCGCCCTCATGAACACGGAAGATACGGTCACGACCCTGTATATTAATCGTGCTATTGAGGTCGCGTGACGTGGCAATCGTTATATCTGTGAGGATGTTTAAGTCGCCTGTTAAGGCTTCTATTTCGTCGCGGCCTTCGATTGTAAGATCATATTCTGTATGTTCCCGCAGAAAAATGGTCGTTGCATCCGGGTTGCTGTTGGCATAGATGACAGCCTCACGCAGCGAACAGCGGTTTTGACCGCAGCCAACCGCTTCATCTTCAACAGTGTATACATAAATGACAGACCCTATTTGTGGCGCGTCAATCTGGAAATTGCGGATGAAATCGGCGGTGTCCTGGCTGGTTAGCGATTGCCTTAAAGCGTGACCATTTGCGTCGTGCAAAGTTTGGCAGGCGTACAAGCGGTAAAAATCAGGCGGTAACGGCAGCGCGTTATTAATCCCAATTGTCACTATATAGGTCGCTGGGTCATACGCGACTTGATCGATCAAATTGGTTTCGCCTGTTGTCAGTGCAGAGGTTGCCGGGAAGGTTACGTCGCTGCCATCCGCCAGCAGCACATAATTGGCAGGATTAGTCACATCAGCTGGATCAACGCTGCCATCAGGATCAAACATCGGTTCGCTAAAGGTTAGGTAAAGATCGGTCACACTGAGCAGCACCCGTTCCTGCTCATCAATGTTATTGTCGGGTGTGGGTTGTCTGGAATTGATGTTAACCACCGTTGGCGCGGTATCTACTTGGAACGATACGAGATAATTCCCGCCGGGCTGCCCATCTTTATCACCGTCTAAGTGTGTTTGTCCAGGTGCATCAAGCAGGTCATCGCAGACGATGAGGCGGTAGCTGCCGTTCCACAGCGGGGCTAAGGGAGTTAATTCCAGTGTATCAGGAAGTATTTCAAACGGCACATCCACATCATCGCCGGAAAGTGTAGGGCATTGTGCTGTCTGGAACACACCATCAACGCCGGGCATGACGATGCGATAATAAGCCGGATTCCTTATACTACCCGGTAGTTGTCGGTTAATGGGCAGAAACATTGGTTGCGTAAATTGGATTGAAATGTGTGTTATAGGGCGGGCTATGAGCATATCTGGGAAGATCGTTTCGTACCTTGTAACCGATTGGCTAGATACAACCCTATACGAAATATGATCGACAGTTGGCAGGATAGAAATGCCAAAATTGCGGACGAAATCGCCGCCTGCCTGACCATTAGAGTCGCCATCAAGCGCTTGCCCAAACATATCACGTAATTCGTCGCAAACGATAAGGCGATATAAACCAGCGGGCAAAGGCTGCGCGTTGTTCAGGGTCATTTCGATCTGGAATATCCCGTAAGTCGAGTAGACTACCCTCACCTGCTGGATACTGATGGCGCTGTCGTCCCCTTGTAGCGCGCCGCAAGTAGTTGTCTGTGCGATGTTATCTGCGCCGACCCGCACAAGCTGATAATGTGCCGTGTTGGTCAGGTCGCCGGGCTGTGTGTCGCCCAGATCATCCTGCATCATCTGGGTGAATTTGAGCGAAAAAGTCGTGACCGGATTATGGTAGATTTCATTCTCAAGGAGCTGCGGCTCAATGGTTTGATTAGAAGTAATGACACTTTCCAGCCTGGTTAATAGCTGGGCGGTGTTGCTTTCAAAAGCCCCGCGATCACATGCCGCGCCGCCGGGACGACCAAAATTCCGCTGATCTTGAGCGGGGCAATCTTCAGGGTTCGCACTATTTAGCGCTGGACTGCCTGTGCCTAACGCACGGGTTAAGGTGCTACCGCCGTTGTCCGCTAAGGGTTGCAAAAGCGCATCCACGCCGAATAGATCACCCGTTTGTGGGTCATTCTGGAGAGTGCAGTCATTAGGGAACAAGTTATAACCTGCGCTGATGACGGTAGCGGTGGCGGTCAGGATGCAGCTTGTTGTATTCCCCGTGAAGATGCTGTTGCTAAAGCGCATTTCCCCCCGCCCTGCATCAATCCCAACGGCGTTGTTGGCGAGGGTTACGTAATTGAGCGTAATGCTCCCGCCCCCAACATATCCCACGAATTCGCGCACGACCATGCCTGCGCCTGTATTGCCGCTGATCGTGGTGTTGACGAGGGTGCTAGTGCCAGAGGCATAAGAAAAACTGATCGCGTCGCCTATATTATCCGCGATTACGCTGCGTTCAATTTGCATATTGGGCGAGAAAAGGGCAGCGTTTTGCCGCACTAAGGTTCTGGCTGCTGTGGTGGTATTGCCTTGAATGATCACATCTTTGAGAATGAGAATGTCTTCGGCATAGATCGCGCCGGCACGGGCTGCTGTATTATTGATAATTTGGCTGTTCTGTAAGGTGACACGATCACCACCAACTAAGGCACCACCCGTGCCAGTGGCAACATTATCGCGCATGACGACATTAATCAGGATGATATCATCATAAGTAAAGATGCCGGCTCCATCAGCAGCGCGTCCGTTGCGGATGGTCAGATTACGTATAAGACCACCCGCGTAATTGATATTTCCTTGGATAGTGAAAACGCGTGCCAAACCGTTACCGTCAATGATGGTATTTTCTGGCCCTGTCCCCACAATAACCGTACTGTTGGTTAAAAATGCCCCGCTGTATTCACCGCTGGTACGGGTGATGAGATATGTTCCGGCGGGAATATAGACAGTAGGTTTGTTCCCCCAAGCGAGTAAACTCGCATACAGCGCCTCGCGCAGTGAACAATGCGAGACTGAACAGGTGTAATCAAAATCGTCGGCGGTGGTGTTCACGGTAAAAATCGGCCCTAGCTGCGGCACGAGATATTGGAAGCGTCGCTGGAAGTCGTCGCCGCTTGTGCCGTCACTGTTGCCATCCAGGAATGCGTTCCCCAGACTCTTGAGCGTATTGCATACGAACAGCGTAAAACTTCCGTCTGGCAGCGATGCAGCCATCGTTAATGTCGCCTTACGCTGTAACGGCTCGTAGGTGACGCTGTTAAGCGTAATCAGGCTGTCATCTCCAGCCGGCGTGGCGCATGATTGTGTTTCTCGTAGATGATTTGCACCTGCATAAATTAACCGGAAATTTGCCGAATTAGTTACGTCGTTAGGATCAGTATTCCCGGCTGGATTTTGCATCGGCTTGGAGAAAAACACCGCCAGCGACGGAATCTGCCGCGTGATGTCGGCGTTGTCGGCGATCACCGCTGCGCCATCAATATGGAGCGCATCAACATGCAGCACCATCGGCAGCAGGACTTCCTCAATCGCTCCAATGTCGCATGGCCCATCATTGCGCGGCTGCTGAAGGATGTCCGCCAATTCACATGTGTTAGCGGCGCTGCCGGGTATGGCTGGATTGCCCGACGCAATAGCCGGACTGCCTGCTAGTAACGGAAAAGTGTAAGGGAAGGTCGATTGTACAATGTTGCCCTGCACCAGAATATTCTGGGTCAAGATATTGGTTGTGTTATCTCCGGCGAGGGTACAGTTGGTGAGCGTATCGAACAGGTTATAGCCGCCGGAGTTCAATGTGCCCACGCAGTTGATGAGCGTATCGCCGGGTAGAGTGTTATCCCCGAAGAGGCTGTTGCTGGCTGTGACCTGTGCGCCCGCCGCGATCAGCAGACCGCCCGTTTGCTCATTAGCGACATTAGCAAAAACACTGATATTATTTAATGTCGCTGTACCGCCAGCGAAATAAATCCCGCCTGCGTTGGCTGCGTTCTGCGCGAAAATGCTGTTGGTAATCGTCAACGCGCCGCCAGCCTGATAGATCGCGCCGCCGAATGAGTCGGCACTGTTTTGTAGTAGTGTCGTGTTGCGAATGACGGTAGCGCTGTTACTCGTCAGATACAATGCCCCGCCGTTAAGTTGTGCATCGTTACTATCGACCACGCTATCTAATAGAGTCAATGTAGCGCCGGAGTTGTTATAAATCGCACCGCCATTGTCGGCGCTGCTATGCCCAATATAGGCATGTCGAAGGGTGAGCGTTCCGAGGTTGTAGACCGCACCGCCCAAATCTGCATTGCCCCGGCTCAAGGCCAGATCATGCAAGACAGCCGTCACGCCGGCCTGTATCGAAAGGATGCGGCTGGTTTCGTTACCATCCAAACTCGTCTGGTTATAGCCCGCGCCCTCGATGGTCACGCTGTCGGTCACGCTTAAAACGCTTCCGAGTTGATAAAATCCCGCATGAATGATGATGGTATTTGCGCCGGACGCGGCATTGCTGGCAGCAACAGCCTCACGTACCGAGCAGTGTACTACGCCGCAGACATTATCGAACTCATCCAGCAGGGTATTCACGGTAAAGGTCGAACCAGATTGTGGCTCGCGGATACGGAAGCTGCGGACGAAAGCATCGCCGCCCGTGCCGATTGCCATTGAGCGCATTGTCGTCCAGATCGAGCAGTGTCGGGCAGACAAACAGGCGATAACGCTGTACGGGCAGCGCAGTCCCGTTGTTGACCGCTAATGTTGTACGCTTTGCTGCTTCCACATAAGCTGCGCTTTGGATGCTGATAAGTTGGTCATCGCCTTGGGGGACAGAGCAAGTAGTTGTTTGCACGGTGTTATCCGCGCCGCCGTTAACCAGCCGATACTGCGCTGGGTTAGTCACATCACCAGCGCCGCCGTCACCTGCTGGATTAGACATCGGTTCGCTGAAATCAATATAAATTTATGTAACACTGGTGTCGAATTCCGACCCTTCATTGATGGTGGGTGTGCCAACCGCTGCGTTATTTTGTAGCGCGACTACCGACGGTGGATAGTCGGTCTGGAATGCGCCCGGATCGCAGTTGTAGCGGTCACGCCCTATGCCGCGTTGGTCGCTGGCAAGACAAGCAAATCCACCGCTACCCGGTTCGGCAGAATTTCCTGTGCCTAAAATGCTGCTGAGTAAACCCAGCGCATGGGTAGGGGTGCTGCCCCCATTATCCGCCAGCGGTTGCAGCAGTGGGTCTTGCGTGGTGAAATCACCGTCCGCGCCCACTGCCGCATTCCAATGGCAGTAAGACGGCTGCGCCAGCGCGATCATATTATGACCCTGGCTGAGGAGTTGACCGTAACAATTTGCCCCCCAAGTGGAAGCCGTGTTCCCATAAATGATGCTGTTCGCCACAAAAAAGGAAGATGCCCCTAGAATTCCACCGCCGCTGCTGGCGTGGTTATTGGTAATGGTGGCATTTCTTACATTAACAGTGCCGCCGTAGAATTGAAAAATACCCCCGCCTTGCCCATTCCCCGCTGGGAAGGTGTTACCGCTAATCGTCGAATTCTCGATGGTGGCATAAGAATAATAGAGGTAAATGCCGCCGCCCATGTTGCCGCTGATCGTCGAGCGATTAACCAATAAAGTATGGCTGTAATTGGGATAGCTGCCTGTGCTGGCGGCATACACGCCGCGTAAGCCGTTGTTATAAACATGGCTTTCCAGCAGGGTCACATGAGGCGTGTTTTGAATCTGTACCCCATTCGACCCGCCCGTGATGCCAACTTGCTGCAACGTCACGACACTCGTACCAGAGATAAATAAAACGGGATCGCCGCTTACACCTTGGATGGTGGTTTGACCTGCGCCCGCGCCGTCGATGACGATGTTGCTGGTTATGTCTAAACTCCCTGTTTGGCTGGCGCGTTCATTCGCTCCGGGGAGTGTAAGCGCGTATGTGCCAGCGGGTACGATGATGGTGTTGTTATCACCATTGATATTCGCGGCGATGATCGCCTCACGCAGTGAACAGTGATCGACAGCGCAGCTTGAGTCAGCGGTGTCGATGGTCGTATTGACGGTAAAAGTCGGCCCTGACTGTGTATCATCCACCCGGAAGTTGCGGAGATAATCGCTGCCGGGTTAGTCGGCTGCCGTGCCATCGAGCGAAAGATTGGTCGGGGCAGGCCGCCGCAGCGCACCACACACGACTACCCGGTAAGCGC
>Ga0163149_10008558_pt1 | contig 10073 bp, 6 predicted proteins | sample OliLakLV19MP5G1_FD_148604 | JGI IMG/M metagenome (GOLD analysis project Ga0163149, IMG submission 148604) | Freshwater microbial mat bacterial communities from Lake Vanda, McMurdo Dry Valleys, Antarctica - Oligotrophic Lake LV.19.MP5.G1 | ecosystem: Environmental > Aquatic > Freshwater > Lake >...
TGACTACAGTGCATAACAATGATTAGTTGTGCAGCCTACGCAACTGTCTTTTACCCCATTTAGGGTTCAGGGGGGAATCCAGTAGACGCACACATGCTTTGGATCGTGTCGACCATGGTGATGTTGATGATGCTGCTGCATGTACTGGTACCACTATCCTCGTGCGATGACGGTTGACGTTGGTTCTTCCACATTGATCCATCAACATGTAGGAGCTACATGCATGAGCTCCCGGCAAAGTATTTATTTGCAAAGGTCTGCTGATGAGATGCACCTAAAGTATGAAATATGATCCTAAAACGACGAGAAGGCAGCGGCATGATTGGAGACGTTTGGTAGCGATTACGCTTTTCGTAGGGAGCTGCTTTGCGGTGACACCTTGCCATGCGTCCTCCTCCTCGTCGTCCTCGTCGTTTTCAATGATGGATGTTCCGCTGCATCCACAACAGCGAGACTTACAGCAGCAACAGCAGCAGCAACAAAAACAGTATTATGACTTTTCGAAATTAAACAATTTGATCAGTCGTCTGGATGCCTTGGAACAAGAAGCTCCAGAACTGATTTTGGGATTTTATGATTCCTCCCTCCAATCGTTCTCGGTCAAATCACCCTCACAAGAGGGAGAGGGCAAGCAACAGAGTAAAGTTTGTATTACCAGTACCTGTTATGCACTCTTGACATTGGCACTGAGTTCCGATAGTATTTACAATTCCATTTTATCTTGGGAGGACGATGATGAACAACGAGACAAAGAAGCATCTGCGCTCCATAATAAAATTCCCATTCCTACCGTTATGAAAAAAATGTTGGCTTCCAATAAATGGCGTCAAGATGATCTCTTTCAAGTGCCATTGTTAATTTATACACTGCTGAGGGTCGATGATGCCGATCGTAGCTTGTTGCGGCAAGTTTTGGCGATGGATTCGAGTCAAACAGTGGCAAGCAAAGTGCAATCCATGATTCAAACCGTCCTAAAGGGTCGCCCCCATCGAAAATACGGGACCAAACAAGTACATTCCGATTATATCATTTATCAAATTTGTAAAGTCTTGGCCTTGCTACAAGAATCTTCCCAACAATCCCCGATATCCTTGTCTCAACCAACTGAAGAACATCCGCCAGAAAACGACGAGGCTACAACCGCTACTCCTTTATCAGCAATTATACCCCAAGGTGTTGCCACCGAAGTATTTTGGGGTCTCTTGCGGTGTGCCGAAATCAGTTCCAATGAGCTTTGTCGACAATTGGCCTATCGAACAGCTGGTGATTTGAATTCCTTTGATGTGATTCGTTTGGTGTACAGTCTATTGACGTATCTATGTAGTGCGGAAAGCTTGTCGGGCATTGCTGGATTTGCCATCCCACAAGTAGAAGCTGATGACGTACAAAACGAAAATGAGAGCAGCCAATCTTCATCTGGGTCCGTTGCAGGTGCAGGTCCTTCTCCCGAAACCAGGGTACCGCCCCTCAACAAAAAACTCGTGGCAGCAGCTTTGGCAGCGTTCTTTGAAGAACAAGGGAGTGATGGTTTATGGGACAAAGGCCAGCCAATCTACAAGTCCTTCAAGGAAGGAAAGGGTCGTCATATGGGTGGAGCCTTTGTGTTTTCAGTCAACACGGTGGGGAGTTTGTTGTGCGCCCTGCCCGCCGAGGCCTTTCGACCACACTTGGCGGCGTTGGAGCGGACCTTGGAATGGATTGAAAATCATCAACGACTAGAAATTGTCAGTGATTACATTGATCCAGAATCGGGACAATGTTACGGCAAGCCATTGCGGGGATGGACATCCCCTCATCTTAGTACACCCGATGCAGGCCCGCAGGCATGGTCCACCGCCCAGGTCCTCAAGTGCGTGACTTGGATGAGTCGCACCATTCGACAATTAATGCATAATGATGTCTTGAGAGAATTCAATGGCATTATCTTTTCCAAAAATGGAATCCAATCGGCGGACTGGGATCGGTTGCTGGATACCGACCTTGGTAAATTGGGCGGCGACAGCAGCGGCACTAACAACAGCACCGCGGATACTGAAGCACCTCGAACGCTCAAATCTGTCTTGGAAGAACGAGTGGTGGCTCCCTTTTCCAAATCCATTGACAATCCATCGTATGGAGCTGCCTATTCAGCCATTCTTTTCGGTCCTCCTGGTACCGCCAAAACTACGTAAGTCAGAAACATGATGTCTAATGTTGACGTTTATGAGATGATGATGATATTGGTGGAGTGATTGACTGTGCGCTGATACCCTCTAAATATTCAATACAGAATTTGCGAAGCTCTTGCCCAACGAATGGGCTATGACTTCTGTGTCATTGACACTGCTGCGTTTCTAGCTGATGGACTCACCAATGTCGCAGCTAGGATACGATACGTCTTCTCTCGGCTTGTGGCACTCGACAAGTGCGTCATTTTGTTTGATGAGATTGAAGAATTTGGGTTGGACCGAGAAAATCCAGGCATTTCCATGGAATCGCGCATGTTAACAACGGCCATGCTAACCGCCATCAATGATTTGAGAAGAGCCAAAAAGTCAGTCTTTTTCATTGCCACAAATCGACTAAAAGCCTTTGACTCGGCCATTACACGACGAGGTCGATTTGATATGCATCTTTTTGTGGGGACGCCGAATCTGGAGTCTCGTGTTATTCAGTTGAAACAACACTTAGCTAAGGCATCAAGAAGCATTGACGAAACCACAAAGCAAAAAGCAATTGAATCTTATCGTCACTTTTTGGAATCTGTGTGGGCCCAAGATGCCATGTTTATGAATTACCTGGAAGGTGAACAATTTGCTTCGGCTTGCGCTCGTCTCGTGGTTTCCAAGAGACGCCCACTGGCCGACAATGAGATGGCAGCCATCCTTAAGCAGCAGGCGGCCGTGATGACCGTAAGGGGCTCTGCACGGAGAGAATATCTGGCCATGATGGAGCTTTCCCGGTTATAGATGTTGCCTGTGATGCGGAAAAAATCTATACTACAAAAATCAAGTCAAGTTACACCTTCTTAAAGTACTGTTCATTGGAGCAATCTTGTAACTGTATAGTTGGCAAGTTATCAACCGACTCGGTTGTCCACAACTGTAATCGCCACGAAGTCTGTGGGTCTATCTCCAATCAATGCCAACCAGCTACCTGCACTCCTCCTGCTGGTAGACTGCTCCATTCCTCTATCATCAGAGGAGTGGCTAGCGCCGAGTTGGAGCAGACCGGCAATCGGAGGCACCTAGCTAGCTAGCAGTCGTCTCTGCTAATGCGTGCAGTAGGAGTGCATCATTCCAAACCCTAAAATGCAAACATGTGGCAACATCTTCTCGGCCACAGCTAGGACACAGGGCTCCTGGAGAAGAAGAAGTAGATCAGTCGTAAAAGAACTCAGGTCACTGACCACCATTCTTTTTATTATCTTTCACAGTGCGGTGTTGAAAGAGTGAGTGAAAAGTTCAGAAATAAAGGCTACAAACTCGAGGCGCATGATCGTACGCGTAGCCTACGGTACTCGTATTGCACGGTCCTACTTAGCGAAGCTCATATTTACTTAACGAAGAGAGACCGAAGTGACATCAAAGCGATTAAAAGAAGCGACTCCGAAGCGTTTAACGAAGCGACAACCCATTAATACTGAGTACTGCCGAAGGGACAGAAGCGACACCGAAGCATAAATAGAAGCAACACCGAAGGGACATCAAAGCGAAGCGAAGCCATATGGTTCCTTAAAACCATCGCTAAGTAGGACCGTGCTGTAGCTAGCTACTCCAGTAGTTGAGGCTTCTTTTTGCAACTCAGTGAACTAGTGCGAGTGTTGTCATCAACGGGGTCGTAGACGGTTCAAGGATGAACGCTTGTTCTTTTCCGTTTAGTGTTCGTTGAGCAGTTGTTCGATAAACCCTTTGGTGTTTTCTTCGAACTGTTGAAGTGGTACACTTAATTGCAAGCACCATAATACCAGTGCCCGGGTACCGCAGAACTGCACTGTGGCAGTACTGTAGCATGAATACTTGGTAACTATTGGGCGTACGAACTCTCATTTTTCGAAAAAGACTCGAGTTCTTTTGAATTGACTTCAACTTTTACAAGCAATAGACTACCGGGGTATCTTGCTTCTACGGTGGCTTCCGCACAGATAGTACCGTTACTGGTAACTATTTGTATAGTACTGTAGTAGTAGTCTAGTAGTTCTTGAGAAGGAAGGCTGTTGAACCTATGACAGTGTTCGCTAGCTATACGCTGTATGTAGATAGCTACTCTAGCTAGCTCTAGCAACAAGTTTTGACCATCTCTGTGACCATAATTTTATGACAAGTTTCTATCCAAGCAAAACATAAGCAGCACAACAGCAGCAGCAGTAGTCATTCACCACCATAGTATTCTAAAGAGCAAAGACACCAAAGCTCAACGAAAGCACCAGTTTTACTTGCTTTTGATCATTGAGTTAAAGTCAATATTGAAACATGGCTTTGACGGAAGAACAGAAAATCGCCTTGGCCCTTACCCCCAAATTCACGGCAGGTTTGAGTGTGTTGTGTTCCTCCATTATTGTATGGTTGATATTGACGGATCCTCATCGACGAAACAAAGTCTATCATCGGCTCTTGTTGGGCATTTGCTTGACCGATATCTTTACAAGTTTTTGGTGGGTCATGAGTACCTGGCCCATTCCCGAGGGAGAAGCCTTGTGGAGTGTGGGCACGACACAAACCTGTACTTGTCAAGGATTCTTTCTGCAAGTCGGCATCGCCAATCCCCTTTACAATTTGAGCCTCAGTGTGTATTACTTGTTGGCCGTCCATTGCCAGTGGGGCGAAGTACAGCTTCGAAAATATGAGTGTCTCTTTCATCTGGGTCCATTGGGATGGGGGCTGACAAGTGCTCTCATTGGACTTCCTCTCAAGATCTTTAACAATGCCTCGCTTTGGTGTTGGATTGCCAATCATGAAGGACGAAATATGAATACCGCACCCTATCGGTGGGGGTTCTTTTATGCACCTCTTTGGTTTGCTGTGGTTATGGTTTCCATCAATATGGCACGCCTCGTCTCCTACTTTTCCAGGCTGACGTTGGCTACAGAAAAGCATGTAAAGCCAGGCATATCCCATGATGAGAATACCGAGAGTGAGTGTTGTGTGGAGATATCTTCTAGTACGAAGGAGACCAACCAGACCAACGAGGATGAGGCAGAAACGGAAACCAGGCAAGCGCACAAAGATACAAATCCTGCTATCCACCCATCTGAAATTAATACTGTGGGTGCCGAATCACAGGCGAGCGCCGGCAGCCAATCCAATGCCACCTCCAGATTTGCCGAACGTCGTCGACGACTGGCTTGGCAGTGCCTGCGTTATACCTTGGTTTTTTATTGCACCTGGTTTCCCATTACTCTGCTGCGCATCTTTCAAGCCGTGGGCAAGCCTGTTCAATTCCCATTGCTTTATGCCGCTGCCTTTTTAACACCCCTCCAAGGATTGCCCAATTTTGTGGTCTATCTCTATCCTATTTTTGTGGAAAGGTTACAATCCAGTGGTGTGGTCTGTTGCGGATACAGATACCGATGTTGGATAGAACGAAGACCCATACAAAAATCATTACTACGATTGCGACCTACACCCGGTATGAGTGATCCGGCGGAGCATGGCACAGCGGAGCATCGCTCGCTGACCCTCAGCACTCCGTTTCATGTGGCCCTTGCTCCCATCCGTGAAGACGATCGGGACGACGAAAACGACGACGAGCCCAATCCTTCCTGGGGTCGACGGTTTATCCGGTGGGTGGAGGCTGCACCGCTTCACCGTGTTTCCAGCCTATTTAAGTCTCAGTCAGATTTCCATTCCGAAGGCTTTTACCATGGAGATGAAGTGGAGGACCTTCCTGTTCCTACTCCACTTTCTTACATGAATGGTAGAGGTAGAGCGAACAGCAACCCCTCAGTGATTCCTCCCGTTGTCATGGCCTTTGGTCGTGCTTCTGGTGGGTCTTTAAGTACGGATGATGATGATGTACCAACACAAGAGCATACAGCTCCTTCTGCTCTCCGCGACCTTTTGGCAAGTTTAGAAAATGAAGCAGCAACCGGTCAAGTCAGGCTGTGGAATAGTCTGCCGCCGTGGAACAAGACAGCTAGCAATAGATGTAATGATCAGCGCAATACTACCCAGCAAAGTGGCGACACCCACGACAGCACGAAGACAAAGACGCCATGGGTTGAGGACCACAGAGTCAGTGACTCACAGTCAGAGGGGCGTTCTATTGCTAGTGGTCACATTGGCCTACAGCCCACTGGAAAAGTGTGTTCCATTCACTTCAGCGATGCAGCGCCCGTTCTTCCCAACCGGCTTCAGAGTCAAGCTATTGATGCGCCAGAACCAAGCGAGTCAGAAGATGGTGATCTGAGTAAGTCCTTTGCTGGAGAAGACCGAGCAATAGGGGTGGGTGCCAATCAGTTATCAGATTCTCCACCCATTCCGCCCCACCGTTTGATTAGTGAGATTATGGATCCTTCAGAAGGGAGCCAGATGGAAGAAAAACGTGATATGGGTAAGATTCCTCTGCCATTCCCGAATCCTCAAACAAAGCTCTCTGACGATGGCTGGATGCTTAATGAGTATAGTGTCTGAATTGAGCCAGTATTGAGGCTGACATCTGGGAAAATTCGATTTGCTGCGAGCTCCTCAACAAGTATGGGTGCGAATCGGTGTTCCCGGGATGCACTCTATAATCTCTATATTTTTTACTGTTTGTAACTTTACTTTAGCCTAAATATCAGCTCATCAGAAGATGTAGCTGACCACGAGGATCAATATGTATTTCGAATGGGCCCCCAAAACGTCTTCTTTGTCCGTGACATAGCGCCTACAGGACTTGCTCCAGGTTGCTCCTAGATAATCGGAGAATACATGCCAACGTGACGAATCAACGATTGGGCACTGTAGTCTGAAAGGTTTCCTTGAATATATTTTCCAGAACATAACGCTGTAGGTGTCGGGGCGTTGTGCCTATCATCCGGTGTAGATTGCTTTTAGCAAATGCTGCTTCTACAATTTTCTTGGTAGTGCTGATAGGAATCAAGTTTTGGTAATAATAGACCACAAGGTAGACTACATTATATAAACGGTATTATGAACAGAAAAAGTCCACATGGAGCAAAAGACAGACACCCCATGATGAAAACAAAAATGACAAGTGGGGATGATCAATAAAGGAGTAGGTTGCTGCCTATTATATAAATCCCTTGTGGACATAGGTTCTTGTTGCCGAGAGGGCATTTTTTCGAAATTCTCGCCGCGTTTCTTCGGAACCACCCATGACAGAGGCGTTGAGAGCACTTAAACTTTGCGTCTTTAAACTGGTAGCCGAATCATTAGCTTTGTCTCTCTTGGCAGCCTCGAGAATTTGGATGGCGTTCAAACTCCCACCAGAGCCAGCCGAATGATCATGATTCGAAGTTGATTCTTCGTCATCCGAGTCAATATAGCTGTCGTCATCCGAATCGGATCCCGCTGATTCTTTCACTTCACTCTGTCTAATTTCCTCGGCCAACGATGATTTTTTGGAGAGTTTTTTCGATTTGTACTCTTGCAATTTGGCAAAATTATCCAATTCCAATTCGGCCAAATCAAAGGCGGCATTTCCGGACATGTTGACCCCTCCTTCCAAATTTTGACGCAAGGGAGAATATCCCTTGGTGGGCATAAAACAACTGCCACGTTGTCGTCGAAATCCCCGGGGATGCTTTTTGTGAATGCGATCAATTTTTTCTCTGACACCACTAAAAGGAGGATACCAAACATCCTTGGTATATTCGGCATACAAGGCATCACTTGCCATGAGCTCATCGTATAGCTCTTTCCATCCTGGATCACACAAAACCCATTTCGGATTCAAAGGGCTGTACAACGGGGAATACGGTATGAGAGCGAGAACGATACAATGCCTGCCCTCCTGCGCACCAAAAACGTAATTTCCTTTTAAAACCACGTCACAACTTACAAGACAAATCCATCCTTGACCCGTTGACTCAAAATAGATAGCAGTTCTTCTACATTGACATATTTCCACGGCACCGGTTTCAAGGTGTCACTAATTAACAAAAAGGTGTCGTCAATTTCTTGTGGAAAATAGTAATTGAAGCATTCACTTCCATGCCGTACCGCCCCCGTGTCAATTAATTGCAAGGCCGCCCGTTCCATGATGCCATACGATTTGGGATCCCCAAATCCATATTCCGGAATGTGTGGATGAAATCCCTTGGTGGCTTCCTCCTTGAGAACTTCCAGCCACCGGACCGTCCAAGTATCGGAACTCGGTGGAGAATTTAATATTTTTTCAATATTGTCGACACACCACAACATTAAATCTTCTTGGTCGCGTGGTAAATTGCATCCAAACCATAAAGCCTCGCGCCGCCATCCCAATAAAAAGCCATCAAAATCACTCACAACAGGTGTGACGGTTCCATTTTCCTCATAGGCCATGACCAAATGTTGTGCGGAGAGTGGATCGTCTTTGTTGTATTGTAAGATGACCGGCATGGGCGAAGGATGAGGGATTTGACAACAGGCGGCTTTGAGGGTTTTCAAATTGGCATCTTGAAAGCCTGGCGTCGACGGTCGTCCTGTCGCTGTATCGTCTCCACGACGAATATCGCGATTGGTGACATAGGCATTCCAAAACATGCGTTGGGACAACTCGAGGCCGTAAAAGCCAGGACTCCCATCTTTTTTTGTCGCGTATTGGTCCAGCATTTCAATGTCCGAATGAATCACTTTGTCGGGATCAAATTCCATGTGGTCGTTCCCCAAGGGCTCCAATTCCTCCAAGGCGGCTTCTCTGGCTGCGGCACTCGAAAAATAGACCCGTAATCGTGCTTTGCGGGTTATGCGTTGAATTTTGGACTTGTCTTCTTCTTCGTGGATTTGCATAAAGGGCACAAAGGCACTCAATAATCCTTTTTGAGCCGATTTGCCTTTAATGTCCAAACCCTTGCCCACGCCGGACTTTTCCATCATTTTGCGCATCGCTTCATTACTACACGGCCTCCATACCGTCAATATAGAGGTCGTGTTAAAGGCATCATTGAGCAGTTTTTCTATTTTGGTAAATTGCCGTTGGGGTACCGACGGACCAAATTCATCGTCTTCGTCATCTTCGCAAAACTTATCGGCGCCATCCGACGCCACCTTATTAAAGTAGGTCAAAATCTTGTGGCGTGGATCTAATCGATGAAAACTAATTAGCCATTCCACTATCTTTTCCTTGAGGTCATCTCGTAATGTGTCGGCTCTCATGGTTTATAGTTGTGTATTGGTCATGGAATGGAAAAATAAGATAGCTTGCATGTGCAGGTCGTTGTGTATTGATTCATACTAGAGTACAATTGTCCCGTGTAAAAATACAGTCATAAGAAGACAAGAGAAATAAAGCATGCAGTATTACGGGCATCACGCATGCAGTACTTACAGCACTTACTGTAGTACACTGTACACAGGAATCAATGTAGGTGCGTGGCCTTGGCATGCTTCATTCGCAGAATAAGAACCCTCACCTGATTGAAATTTGTTGACATGGCCCATCCGTCGTCCGTATGTCCACATTTACTCTAAGGACAGTCCAATAGAAATACTGAAGTAACAATTGGCGTTAAATGAAAGTTCTATCTGTACAATCATACGCACTTATTGAACCGAAAGTAGATTTCACTCGACCTAATTGCGATGTCATGCAGGCAACCCAAAGAATTAATAAACCCGCGTGCCAAGCTGGATGCAGTCGCAAGTTTCACCTGCACACTGCAGCAGTGTGGAATCCACGAGACAGCATTTTGGATGGAGCTAATCATGTGCAGACCTACCGCAGTAGCTACTAGCAATCATCATGTAGGAGCTTAGAATGTGGTCATGGCGTTCACCAGTGTCAAGTTAGCTAATTTTCAGTGCACTGGAAACAGCTCAGTCATGGACTCCTGCGCAACTTGATTTTCAACAAACAATTTGGGTTGCAAGCACTTCACATTTGCACCATGTTCGCAATGGGACATTCCTTTCATCATTTGTGACATGGAAAATGAAATCTGAGACTGA
>Ga0163149_10008560_pt1 | contig 10072 bp, 9 predicted proteins | sample OliLakLV19MP5G1_FD_148604 | JGI IMG/M metagenome (GOLD analysis project Ga0163149, IMG submission 148604) | Freshwater microbial mat bacterial communities from Lake Vanda, McMurdo Dry Valleys, Antarctica - Oligotrophic Lake LV.19.MP5.G1 | ecosystem: Environmental > Aquatic > Freshwater > Lake >...
CCAGCAGGCACAGCACAGCCATGGCCACCAGCGGCCGCAGGAACTCGGAGAGGTGGTGGTCGTCGAGGAAGCGGCGCATGTTCAGGTCTTTTTGCTGTTATCGGACGCTAGGGGGAGGGATCTCCACGGACCGGATTCGCATTCCTAAAATGTACTGGAACGGGTACGCCAACTGCCTGGAGAACAGCTCCAGTAAACGGTTCCTTTAGGAGAATGTTAAGGATTACGCCTCACCGTGAGGCCCGCCGGATGCTGCTCATATCGGCCGCGCACGGGCGGACATTAGGATTACTTTTCCCTATCCAGCCGCAGCATCGATCCGGCGCAGCACGCGCGCCGGCAGTGTGATGCTCACGCGTTCCCTCTTCACGAATCGGCAAACCCGGCCGATAAGGGGTCGATGTGGCTCCTCTCACAACTATGGCGCCGCCTGACCGAAGGCCCCTCCGGCGGCGGCCCGCGTCCCGCGCCGGTCGATCTTCATCCGTTCGCGCTTGCCGCCTCGGAAGACAACCGCTTCATCGTGCTGCGCGAAGCGGTGCTGGACCGCGCGATGGGCGTGGCGGGGTACGACTTCTCGCAGACGGACGACCGGGTCGCCGCAGAGACTGAGCTGGAACGTGAGAAGGCGCTGCTGCGCCATCTCGGCACGAAGGATGCGCGCACTCTTGCGGTCGGCCGGACGCTATTCATCACGACCAAGCTCGAGATCCTGTGCGATCCCGCAGTCGACGCGCTGGCCGGGACGGGCACCGTCCTGCTGCTGCGACCGGCTTCGCTGCATGCGTTCAACGACGCGCTCATCGAGCGCATCCAGTCACTGGGGCGCAGGGGCGTTTGCGTTGGCCTTGCGGACGGACGCGCGGCGCTCGAAAGCGATGCGCTGGCCCGCGCGATCGCCACGGCATTCTTTTCAGTCACCGATTTCCTGCCGCCCGACCTCGTCGGGATCGCACGGCGCCTGTCGAAACTGAACCCGGCCCTGAAGCTGGGAGTCCGCGGCCTGCAGACCCAGGACGAGTTCGATGCCTGCGCGCGCCTGGGCTTCGTGTACCTGCGCGGCCCGTTCGTGCGCAGGCGCGAGGAGTGGAGCGCAACCCGGGCCAACCCCAGCGCGTTGCGCATCTGCGAACTGCTGGGCCGCGTGCGCGGCGGCGCTACGCCGCACGAGATCGCCGAGCAGGTCCGTCTCGACCCCATGCTGTCCTACCGGATCCTGCGCCTGGCCAATTCGGCGGCCCTCGGCGCCATGCGCAATGTCACCTCGATCGAGGAGACGATACTGGTCCTCGGGCGGGATCCGCTTTACCGCTGGCTTGCGCTGCTGCTGTGCGTGTCGGCGCCCCCGGGGCCTGGGCACCACGCCGTGCTGGAGAGCGCGTTGGCCCGCGGCCGCTTCATGGAACTGCTCGCCGGGGCCGATTCCCACGAGTCCGAACGCCAGGCGCTGTTCCTCACCGGCATGTTCTCGCTGCTCGACGTGCTGCTCAAGGTGTCGATGGCCTCATTGCTGGCCCAGGTGAAGCTGCCACGGGAGGTGAGCGGCGCAATCGTGCGTCGCGTCGGGCCCTGCGCGCTGCCGCTGCAGCTTGCGCAGGCGTGCGAGCAGGCGGAGGCCGGGGTTGTCGAAGGGCTGTGCGCGAGGCTCGAGATCGAGCCGCACCAGTTCAATCGCGCGCTCGGCGCCGCGGGCGCATGGGCGCGCGAGACGGCCACGGCGATCCGTGGGGTGAGTGTACCGGTACCAATACGAAACTGACAGGAAAGCGGCTCCTGGAGCGGACCTTTAAAAACATTCTCCGTAATTACCGGCCCGGAGAGACGAGCGTTGCCCCGCTAGCAATGTTCGTAAGAAACTCAGGCCGCCAAACAAAAACCCGGCCAATTCCTGTCCATGACAGCCAGGAAGCGGCGGACCGCCGATGGAAGGCGTTCGCGGCCGGATCCCGATTGGATCAAGGTGCGCGACGCTTCACAGCCGCAGGTCGGTGGGGTAATAGACATCGAGCAGCGCCTTCACCTTTGCCTTGTACAGTGTAAGGCTGCGGATGGCCTCGGGACGTGAAGCAAGACGCGCCGCCGGATTGCCCGCCCGAGGTCAGGCCGCGCATCATCGCTTCCGCCAGCATCAGCTTGTGGGTGATTTCCTGCCATACCGTCTGCGGCAGGGTGGCCTTCACCTCGCCTGAAGAGCAGCGCCCGACGAAGCGCTGCCCCTGGCTGGAGGCGCCATGCTCGGCGTAAAGGAGCACGTTCGTGTCCACCACGCACAGACTGCCGACAGGAATGTCGTCCAGGTTCACTGATCCCAGCTATCGTGTTCAAGTACCGCCTTGAATTGCCCCGGCGAGAGCCTGATCGGCTGTTTGCAGAAAAGTTGAAATGCCGCCTCGCGCCGTGCCGGTTCGGGCAGACCCGCGGACAGATACTTTTCCAGCGCATCCTGGATCACGTCGCTTAAAAATCGGCCTTCGTCGGAGGCGCGGCGCAACACATCTTTTTCGAGCAATGTCCCGACTTTCTGTTTCATGTTGCGCTCCTATGCGGAATCGACCGGCCCCGAGCACGCGGTGCAAGAAATCTTGACACGTCAAGACAAGGCACGATGACAAATGCATGGTGGGCAAGTGCCTACATCACGCGCCCCTCGGCTAGCGAATACGCGCTCTTCAATCCGGTGATTCCAGCGTGTTTGCCGGATGTCAGGCCCTTGGCGAGGCGGGCGTTCGCGCGTGTGCAATTTGCCACACGCCGGACAGTTGCTTGCAACGCGTTTCGTTACGCTGGAGCAAGGTCGTGCAAGTGCAACTGAAAGCACTCACGCAGGGCTTGTGGGGGTGAACCATGTTTTCGAATGCAAACGGCAACGATCTTCTGATTCTCGACGACAGCCTGGACATCTGCCACCTTGTCGAGCAGACCGCAGAGTCCTGCGGGGTGCCAGCGCGCCACGCGACTTCTCGGGCCACGTTTTATGTGGAGTACCGTGCGCGCGCCCCGAGGTTGCTGGTGCTCGACGTGATGCTTGGGAAAGAAGATGTCTGCGAAGTGCTCGATTTCCTCGCCGTTGAGCGCTGCACGGCGCCGATCTTCTTCATAAGCGCATACGATTACCGCATCCTCGATGCCGTGGCGAAACTGGCGCGCAACCGGGGCCTGCACGTCGCCGATGTATTCGAAAAACGCGACCTCCCGGGGCGCCTGCGCCACGACCTGGCTGCGTACTCGCTTGCAACGTAATTTGCCGGGACCCCCATGGGCGAACCGGAGAATTTCAATTGCGGCGGCGAAATCCCCTGGATGCACGCTCGTGCTCGGCTGGTTAGGCGTTATCGTCGTGGTTTTGCCCAGCTAATTCCCTTTTTCCACAAGCTCTTCCAGAAATACGCCTGGCGAAACCTTAAAGCGTTTCGCCAGCTTTGAAATCTGCCTGAGGTTGAGATTACGCTTGCCGGAAAGTATCTCGGACACCACGCCTTGGCTGCCGATTTCTGGTAAGCCGGATTGACTCAGTTCCTCCTGCTCCATCAAGAACCGCAATATTTCGCGTGGCAAAGGCGCTGGCATCGGGTAATGCACCTTGTCGAAAGCTTCCACGAAAACGCTCAGCGCCTCGGCGAGTTCGGCCAGCGGATGCGCCTCGTCCTCGCCGATTTCATCGATAATCGCGTCCAGCGCCGCGACCGCGCGATCATATTCCGGCTTGGAGCGAATCACGCCCAAAGGAACCATCCGGCGCAAGGATCTGTATTCGCGCCCGGCTTTCACCAATTGTTTGGCCAACATTATTTTTCCTTCCACTTGTCTTTGTCGTATTCCGCGTGCGTCAGCACGTGCCGGATATAAACCCGGCGGCGGTTGTAATGCATTGCCGCAATTAAACGATACTTGTTGCCGCCAATATCGAATGCCGTCAATTTTCCAACCCGATCGGCGCTACCAAAGGCTGCGCGCAGTTCGGCGAACGACGCAAAATCGGTTTTCGTCATCAACGCGTGCCATTTGAGGAGCGGATCGCGCGCCGCGGGGTAACGCCCCGCAAACTCGATCAACCGTTTCTTGGTAATGACATGCACGCTAAATTGTATCTCTGTTTGAGATTCGGGTACGTCTTAATGGTGGGCGCCGACCAAGCAACATCGTGCTCTTAAAAGGGATTTCAAGCCCGGCTGTCCAAGCGCCTCTTCGGCGTGCCCATTGCCCTGGTGAGCCTGGTAGACACGGACCGTCAATGGTTCAAGTCCTCTGTGGGGCTGGATGCCTCCGAGACGCCACGCGACATTTCCTTCTGTGGTCATGCGATTCTCGGCAACGGCCCCTTCGTGGTGCCCGATGCCGCACCAGCAAGGAAGACCTTGAACTGGCGCTCGGACGGCTGCAATTCAACGTAGACCGGCACAACCGGGAGGCTGGGCTCGGATACGAGCTTCAGTACAGCGTTGGCGCCCAGTCCTTCGAGCCTGAGCGCCACGCGGTCATTGCGCAATTCATGGCGGAAACCGACAAGCTCATGTACGCGCAAAAGCGCGGGCGTCAACAGGCGCGCGGAAGGTTCGCCGCCCCAATTGCACCGGCATTCGCGGCCGCATAGCACTATCACCGCTCACTTTCGGACAACCTCCACGAGGTCGGAGTACCGGCGCAGGATTTTGTCCGCTGTCAGCAGTTTCAAGGGTTCCGATAGGGCTTGCGCGATGAGCATCCGATCGAACGGATCGCGGTGGTGTTGCGGAAGGTTTGCGGCGAACGCACTATGAATTGCGCTTATCGGCAATTCGATGAAGCCGCCGGATGCCATTCCCGCAATCAGATCTTTGCTATTCGCTTGCAATCTGCCTTGTTTGATTTTGACACTGGCCTCCCATATCGACGCCGCGCTGATGTATACGATCTCGGCGATTTCGATCCGGTTCAGGTAGTTTGCGCGAAGCCGCGAGATACCAGAGGTAGATGTGGGTATCGAGCAGCAGGCGCATCAGGCCTTGCCTTCGAACGCGTCCAGCAGATCATCGGGCAGCGGTGCGTCGAAGTCGGCGGCGATCCTGATCTTGCCTTTCAGAAAACCCGGCTTGCGCGTGGGTTTAGCCGGTTTTATTCGCGGGCGAGCACGCGCTGCCCGAGGAACTGCGCAGCCGCACGCACGCCAGGCCAGCCTGGGCGCGGCTGATCCGCAAGGCCCGATTCGCAAGGCCCGATTCGCAAAATACTGTCTGGTTATCTGTTTGTCCTTGCTGTCCGCCATTGCCCTTGCTACCGTTTGTGCAGAGAGGGGGCCAACATCGAAAAGACAACTTATGCGGGGAAGCGCCGTCGGAGGCTTTGGCGTCGCTTCCTTACTGCTTACGAGACAATCTCATGAAGAAGTTGTATCAGAGACTGTCGATCCACTCCTGGCTGCTGCTGCTGGCGCTGGTGATTGCGCTGCCGTGCTTCGCCCTCCTCGCGTGGGTTCTGGCCGGGCAGGCACAACAGGCGCGCGTGCAAGCGTACGCGCAGGTGCAACTGCTGGCCTATGAAACGGCGGCCAGACTTGGCGCGATGCTGCGCGATCGCCAGGTGGCAATGGCGCGCCTGGCGGCGCGGCCATTGGTCAAGGCGCTCGACGCCAAGCGCTGCGATCCGCTCATCGCCGAATACATCAGCCTGAATCCGGAGCTCACCACGCTCGCGGTGCGCGATCTGCAAGGCAACATCATCTGCTCCCACTTTCCCAAGCCAGTCGCGCGATACAACCCCGAGGCTTTTCCCTGGTATTACGAAGGCCTGAACAGCGGCAAATTTTTCACAAGCGGCGCTGTCTTCGGCCCGGTCTCGAGGCGCTGGGTATCGGGGATGATCCACCCGGTGCAGGATGCGCAAGGCAAGCCGTCGGGGGCCTTGGTGGTGGGGCTGGATCTGCTGGAACTCAACCAGCGGGTGATGGGCACCGTGCCCAGGAATGCCGTCGTCGCAGTGCAGGATTCGCAGGGCGTCTTCCTGCTGCGCTCGATCGATCCAGAGAGCTGGATCGGAAAAAGGGCCAACCGCCCGAGCGGACAAGCGGAAATGTCGGAGCGGTTCCGGACCGAGGGTTCCTTTACCGCGTCCAGCATCGATGGCGTCAAGCGACTGTACACCGTGGTGAAACTGCCCGGCACCGGCTGGCGCGTCATCGCCGGCGTGCCCGAGGACGAAGTGCTTGCTCCCGCCCGCGCTGAACTCGAGCGAGCCCTCGCCATCGGCTGCATTGTGCTGTTACTGGTGCTGGCGCTGGCCTGGCGGCTGGCCTCGGCCATCGCCCGGCCGATCCGCGCGCTCGCCGGCACTGCCGCAAGAGTCGCCGGCGGCGACACGGCTGCGCGCGCCCACGCCGGCGGCACGGCCGAGATTGTGGCGGTGGCGCTGCAGTTCAACGCCATGCTCGAGGCGCGCAAGCAGGCGGAGGCGGCACACCGCGATATCGAGCTGCGCCTGACGGGGATCGTCGAATCCGCCACGGAAGCGATCATCTCCATCGATGAGGCGCATCGCATTTTTATGTTCAACGCCGCGGCGGTCGAGATGTTCGGATGTGCCGCCGCCGATGCCATCGGCCAGCCGATCGAGCAGTTCATGCCGCCGGCGGTGCGCGCCGGCCACGCCCAGGCCATGCGCGCGTTCGCCGCCGAGCCACGGGCGAGCCGCCGCATGGTCCCGGTCGAGGGCAGCGCGGCGAACGTGATCCGGCCGGTGCAGGCGCGTCGCGCCGACGGTCAGGAGTTTCCCGTGGACGCCTCGATCTCGCACATAGAGGTACAGGGGCAGCAGATTTTCACGGTGATCCTGCGCGACCTCAGCGCGCGATTGGCGAACGAAGCAGCACAGGCGAGCCTCGAAGCGCAGTTGCGCGAGTCGCAGAAGATGGAGGCCGTCGGCACGCTCGCCGGGGGCATCGCGCACGACTTCAACAACATCATCGCCGCGATCTCGGGCAATGCGGCGCTGGCGAAGAAGGACGTCCGGGCACGTCCGGAGGATGCCCTGGTCAGCCTGGAGGAGATCGACAAAGCGGCAATGCGGGCGAAGAACCTCGTGCAGCAGATCCTCACCTTCAGCCGCAAGCAGCAGCAGGAATTCACGATTCAACCCTTGCGTCCGCTGGTGACGGAAGCGGTAAGGCTGCTGCGCGCAACGATACCGTCTGGTGTGGAGATCGGAACTGCGTTCGCCGATGCGCCGCTCCATGTGCGCGCGGATGCGGTTCAGATCGAGCAGGTGCTCGTCAATTTGTGCACCAACGCCTGGCATGCCATCGAAGGTAGTGGGCGCATTTCGATTGAACTGACTGAAGTGGTTGTCGATTCCGATCACAGCGGGCGGCTCAACGGCCTCGCCTCCGGCCGCTACGTGCGGATCCGCGTGACTGATACCGGCCGCGGCATGGACAAGGCTACGCAGGGACGTATCTTCGAACCCTTTTTCACCACCAAGGGCGTCGGCGTGGGAACCGGCCTGGGCCTCTCGGTGGTGCACGGCATCGTAAGCTCGCACCAGGGTGCGATCACGGTCGAGAGCACTCCGGGCAAGGGAAGCCGGTTCGATGTCTATCTACCCGTCGCGCGGCAGGCGCCCATCGAAGCCGTGTCACCGGCGCCTGAAGCGCCAGCGTTGCTGCACGCTCAGGGTCAGCACGTGCTCTACGTAGATGACGACGAGTCGATGGTGTTTTTGGTGACGCGCATGCTCGAGGGGCTGGGCTACCGGGTGAGTGGCTTTGACCGAGGCGAGGCCGCGCTCGATGCGGTGCGGAGCAATCCCGACGATTTCGACCTGGTGGTGGCCGATTTCAACATGCCCGGGCTCTCCGGACTGGCGGTAGCCGGGGAGTTGCGCGGTATCCGGCCCGGGCTGCCGGTGGTGATTACCTCGGGTTACATCACCGAGGAGCTGACGGCGAGTGCGAGCGCCCTCGGCGTGCGCGAGGTCGTGTACAAGCCCAACACAGTCGATGAGCTGTGCGCCACAATCCAGCGATTGCTTGAAACGGCTGGCGCCTGATGCTGCCGAACTGCTGACGGACGAAAGCTTTTTCTGTGATGCGGGAGTCTGATGTAATGGCAAGCCCCGAGAAAGACGCGCACGAAAACATTGCCGCCGCCCCGGCCGCGGCGGCCCCATCACGCCGCGCCAATCCACCGGTTCGGCTGCTGCTGCGCGCGCTGCTGCGACGCGACCGCCTGTCGGCGGGGATCATCGTGTTCGCGCTGGTGATCATCACCGGCCTATGGGCGGCGATCGAGGCGCACATCGTGCGCGACCACGACGGCAGGATCGCCGAGGTGATGCGCCAGAATGCCAATCTCGCGCGCACGTTCGAAGAGCACACCATCCGCACGCTGGGCTATATCGACAATGTCCTGCTGGCGCTGAAGGATCGCTACCAAGCGGAGGGCGCGAAGTTCGACCTGCCGGCTTTTTACCGGCAAATGCGGCCCAATCCCGCGGTGCTGCGCAACGCCGTCATTACCGACGCGGCCGGGCAGATCGTCATGGGCACCCTGCCGGGCCCGCGTGTGTCGCTTGCCGACCGCGAGCACATCAAGGTGCATCTGTCGGGACCGGATAACGGCCAGGTCTTCATCAGCAAGCCGGTGCTCGCCCGTGTCAACAAACAATGGTCGCTCATCGCAACACACCGCGCCAACAAGGCCGATGGCACGCTGGGCGGTGTGGTTGCGGTGGCTATCGATCCGGCCTATTTCTCGAATTTTTATCGCGACATCTACCGCGGCACCGGCAGCATTGTCACGCTGGTCGGCACCGACGGCATCGTGCGCGCGCGCCTCGCCGCCGATTCGGCCGACCTTGGCCAGGATATCTCCGCGGGCGGCGGCTTCAAGCGGATGATCGCCTCCTCCGTCGAGGCAGCGGCGCCGGCGGTCACCTACATCGGCGCTTCCGCGGTCGACGGCGTCGAGCGCATTCATGCGGGCCGCCGCATCCACGGCTATCCGCTGCTGGTGTTTGTCGGCACGCCCATTGCGGAAGCGCTGGCCAACGAGTCCGCGCGGGCCCGCGGCTATCGTCTTGCCGCGACCGGCGCGAGCGTGCTCATCGGCGTTTTCGCCTTCACGCTGGTGTCGTTCAGCCGCCGCCGCAGCCACGCGGCGCGGGCGCTGCGCAGCGCCTCCGATCTGCTCGAGCACACCGGCGCGATCGCCCGCGTCGGCGGCTGGGAGCTCGATTTGCGCAGTAACGTGCACGTGCTGTCCTGGTCCGCGCAGATCTGCCGCATCCACGAGGCCGATCCGTCCTTCGCGCCGACACTCGAACAGGCGATTGCCTTTTACGCGCCCGAAGCGCGGCCGGTGATCGAGGCAGCAGTGCGCGCGGGCGTGGAACAGGGCACGCCTTGGGACCTGGAACTGCCCCTCATCACCGCCAAGGGCAGCCGCATCTGGACGCGCTCACAGGGTAGCGCGATGCTCGCGGACGGCAAGGTGGTCAGGCTGGTCGGCGCCTTCCAGGACATTACCGAGCGCAAGGCGGCCGAGGCGGCCCTGCAGGGGAGCCGAGATCGCCTCGATTATCTGGTGTCTTCAAGTCCAGCCGTCATCTACGCCGCCCGTGTCACGGGGGATTTGGGCGCGACGTTTGTCAGTGAGAATGTTGCTGCCCAGTTGGGATATAGCGCGGAGGAGTTCACCGCAAATGCTGGTTTCTGGGCGACTCGTATTCATCCCGAAGACGCCCCGCGCATCTTCGCCAATCTACCCGGCTTGTTCGAAAACGACCATCACGTGCATGAGTATCGTTTCCAGCACAACGATGGCAGCTACCGATGGATGCATGACGAAAGTCGGTTGATAAGGGATTCCGCGGGAAACCCCGTCGAGGTGCTCGGCTTTTGGATCGACATCACCGATCGCAAGCAGGCGGAGCTGCGCGAGGCCACCAACAACCGAACAATGACCGCGATGGCCGGTGGCGCGCCGCTGGCCGAGGTGCTCACCGCTCTGGTGCGCGGCGTCGAGGCCGAGCATCCGGGCACGCTCGGCAGCGTGTTGCTGCTCGATGCGGCGGGCGCCCGTTTGCTGACCGGCGCGGCGCCCAG
>Ga0163149_10008563_pt1 | contig 10071 bp, 7 predicted proteins | sample OliLakLV19MP5G1_FD_148604 | JGI IMG/M metagenome (GOLD analysis project Ga0163149, IMG submission 148604) | Freshwater microbial mat bacterial communities from Lake Vanda, McMurdo Dry Valleys, Antarctica - Oligotrophic Lake LV.19.MP5.G1 | ecosystem: Environmental > Aquatic > Freshwater > Lake >...
AGATTTTGATAAGCCTACTTTTATAGCCTCATGAAATAAAATGTCATTCATTCCACCTATTGGATAACTCTTAAAGTATTCGCTATTTATAGCTGAATTTTTGATTCATTAGTTAACTTTGCAGCCTAATAAAACAGATATTCTTTCTATTATGAAAACAGGGACAATAATTACAGGATTAATTACTTTAATTGGTATAGGCTGTTCATCTGACTACAGCAAAAAAAGCACCAACGAAGTTACTATACATGAATTGTCTGATGCAGAAATGCTTAATCCTATTAACGTAAATGACAATGCAGGACGGTGTATTGTTAAGAATATTTATCAGTCGTTACTGGATTTTGATTTTACAACCCTTGAACTTATCCCGATCCTCGCCGAAAGCCGCCCACTAATTGAAAAAACACCGGATGGAGGCATGACACTAACCTATCGTATAAGGCCAGAGGCAAAATGGGACAATGGGAAACAGATAACAGCAAAGGATGTGGAGTTTACGTTAAAAGTGATTAAAAACCCAAAAGTTAATAATCAGCCCAACAAACCCTTTTACGAATTTATAAATGACATACAGTTTTATGATGACGATCCTTTAAAATTTACACTAATTTCAAAAACAGTTTACATCCTTGCGGAACCCTCCAGCGGAGATTACGGAATACTACCTTCATATGTATACGATCCAAAAGGTTTGATGGAAAAATTTACGATCAAACAACTATCAAGTACTGATTCATCACTTGTAAACGACCCGAATATTAATGCCTTTGCAAAGGATTTTAATTCTCCGAAAAGATCTCGTGAAAAAGAATTTATATCCGGAAGCGGCGCATATAATTTTTCAGAATGGGCAACCGGCCAGCGAATTGTGCTTACCAAAAAACAAAACTGGTGGGGTGATAAATTAGCAGGCAAAAATTGTTATTATGATGCGTACCCAGATAAACTTATTTATCAAACTGTAAATGATCAAACCAGTGCACTTGTTTCCCTTAAGGCGGGCAACCTGGATGTAATGCGCTCTATCAAACCAAAAGATTTTGTTGATCTCCCCAACTCTGCCAAGTTCCAGGAAAACTTCAATACGGCAACGCCGATGATGCTGGCTTACAACTATTTTGGTATTAACACTGCACTGAAAAAATTCTCTGATAAAAAAGTACGCGTTGCCCTTGCCCACCTCTGTGATGTTGATAAAATGATAAAAGTTTGTATGTACGATCTTGCTGAAAGAGTTGTCGGACCTGTGCATCCTTCTATGAAAAAAAGTTATAACAATGCAATCATTCCTTATGACTTCAGTATTGAAAAAGCAAAACAATTATTGGAAGAAGCCGGATGGAAGGATACCGATGGCAATGGCTTAATTGATAAAGTTATTGACGGAAAAAAGACTGATTTTACTATCAACTTCACAGTAAACTCAGGCAATGACATTCGTAAGCAAATGGCCTTGCTTTTCCAGGAAGAAGCAAGAAAAGCAGGAATAGAAGTGAATGTATCGCAGCAGGACTGGTCGGTTTATCTTAACAATCAAAAGAAACACAATTTTGAAATGTTCTTTGGCGGATGGGTAAACTCTCCTATTCCAAATGATTTTAAACAGGTTTTCCACACCGAATCTATACTTAATGAAGGCTCAAATTATGTTAGTTTTGGAAATTCCAAAACAGATGCGTTGATTGACTCGATAAAAGTGGAACTTGATGAAGACAAAAGAGCGGTGTTAGATAAACGCTTACAGCAAATTCTTCATGATGAAGTGCCGTATATTTTTATTTGCGCTCCAACCGAACGCATTGCAATAAACAAAAAATTCGCAAATGCAAAAGCTTCTGTAATGAGACCAGGCTATTGGGAGGCTGGATTTAAAGCAGTGGAATAATATTATCTCATCCCTTACAAGTAAATTAATTTTCAATAAAGAATCATATCATGAATAAAGTATTCAGCATTTTTTGCGGAGGTATAGCCTTCCTTGGTTTTTGTTTTGTATCCTCTTGCTCTTCGGGCGGATACAAACCAGTCAACAATACAGTTACAGTTCATGAATTGTCAGACGCTGAGTCGCTAAACCCAATGAATTCATCTGATGCCGCTGCAGGTTATATCGGCTCAAATCTTTTTCAACCCCTTATCTCAATTGATTTTAAAACACTTGAACTTATTCCTGTATTGGCAACAAGCAGACCTCAGATCGAAAAAACAGAAAATGGTAATGGATTAATTATTACATACCAGGTAAGGCCCGAAGCAACCTGGGACAATGGTTCACCAATAACAGCAGCGGATGTAGAATTTTCCATGAAGGTGATAAAAAATCCTAAAGTGAATAATCCGCACTCTAAATCCTATTATGAATTTATCTCTGATGTAAAACTTTATCCGGATGACCCTAAAAAGATCACATTTATCTGCAACGAGGTTTATATCAGATCGGAAAGCGGAAGTGGAAGTTTTGCTGTACTACCAGAATATTTTTATGATCCAACAGGGCTAATGAAAAACTTTAGTATAAAACAACTAAACGAAGAAGGACAAAAACTTGTCGATGATAAAAACATAAATGCATTTGCGACTGAATTTAATTCTGAGAAAAAGGCAAGAGAAAAAGATCAGATTGTTGGCAGCGGACCATATAAATTGGCAGAGTGGACAACCGGTCAACGCATTGTTATAGAGCGAAAAAAAGAATGGTGGGGAGATAAATTAACCAATGAAAATTGCTACTTCGAAGCATATCCCGAAAAAATAATTTACCAAACCGTTAATGATCAAACAAGTGCATTGGTTTCTTTGAAAGCAGGAAACCTGGATGTAATGTATAGCATTAAACCAAAAGATTTTACTGAACTGCCGCAATCAGAAAAATTCACACAAAGTTTCAACACTTATACTCCAACTATGCTTGCCTATTATTTCTTTGGACTCAATATGGCGAAAGAAAAATTTGCAGATAAAAAAGTGAGAAAGGCTATTGCTCATTTATGCGACATCGACAAAATGATAAAAACAAGTATGTATGACCTCGCTCAAAAAATAGTCGGACCTGTTCATCCATCAAATAAAAAATGTTACAACGATACCATCACACCTTACGAATTTAATATTGACAAAGCCAAACAATTATTGGAAGATGCCGGATGGAAGGATACTGATGGAAATGGGATCATTGACAAAATGATCAATGGTACAAAAACGGAATTCAGTATAACCGTGCTCACTAATTCCGGGAACGATATGCGTAAACAAATGGCGCTTATTTTCCAGGAAGCTGCCAGAAAAGTTGGAATAGAAGTTACTGTTGCCCAGCTCGACGGACCTGTTTTTATTAATAATCTTAAAAAACATGATTTTGATATTTGTATCAGCGGATGGGTAGCGCCGCCTCTTGCACAGGATTTTAAACAAACATTCCATACTGAGTCGATACTTAACGAAGGATCCAACTATGTTAGTTTTGGAAATACAAAAAGCGATGCACTTATCGACTCCATAAGGGCTGAGTTGGATGAAGAGAAAAGAGCCGAACTCTACAAACAATTCCAGGTTATATTACATGAAGAAGTACCATATGTATTTATCTGCAGCCCTACGGAGAGGATCGCTATCAACAAGAGATTCTCAAATGTGAACGAATCTACCCTGAGACCGGGCTTCTGGGAGGCGGGTTTTAAAACCACTGAATAATGCCTTTTTAAGCAAATTTAAGCAAAAATGAATATTTTATAACCACTATTTTTAGGTTATAAATGTTATATTTGCAACCTTACTTACAATAAAATATGCAGATGCAAACTAAAAAAATTTTTTACGGCAGTGCGGTACTATTATGTACATACGTTTTATCGTCTTGCTCTTCGGGTGAATACAAACAAAGCAATAATAATGTAACTATACATGAGCTTTCTGATGCGGAGATGCTTAACCCTATTAACTATACTGATGCATCTGCTGGTTATATACTTACAAACCTATTTCAACCACTCATCGCCATTGATTTCAAAACACTGGAACTTGTTCCGGTACTGGCGGTAAGCAGGCCTCAAATTGAAAAAACCGAAGACGGAAAGGGAATGATAATTACTTATAATATACGCCCGGAAGCCAAATGGGATAATGGCTCTCCTATTACTGCAAAAGATGTTGAGTTTACATTAAAAGTGATTAAAAATCCTAAAGTAAATTGCCAGCACCAAAAACCTTATTTCGAATTTATCCAGGACGTAAAACTTTATCCTGAAGATCCTAAAAAAATCACCATGGTTTGTAAGGACGTATATATACTTGCAGAAAGTTCAAGTGGTGTCGTAGTTATTCCGGAGTATTTTTACGATCCCAAAGGATTAATGAGAGATTTTACGGTAAGCCAACTTTCACGTGAAGGCGAAAAACTTGTAGATGATAAAAAAATAAATGAGTTTGCTACTTATTATAACTCGGAAAAAGTTTCAAGAGAAAAAGACCAAATAGTAGGAAGCGGCCCTTACAAATTATCTGAATGGATTACCGGCCAACGAATTGTTTTAGAGCGTAAAAAAGAATGGTGGGGAGATAAACTAACCAATGAAAATTGTTACTTCGAAGCCTTTGCAGATAAACTTATTTATCAAACAGTAAATGACCAAACATCTGCCCTGGTTTCATTGAAAGCCGGAAACCTTGATGTAATGTATAGCATAAAACCTAAAGATTTTGTTGATCTGCCGAAGTCCGACAAATTCACACAGAGCTTTAACGCTTATACTCCAATGTTCCTCGCTTATACATATATCGGATTAAATACCAAAAGCCCTAAACTATCCGACAAAAATGTACGCCAGGCATTAGCACATTTGGTTGATGTTGAAAAATTAATAAAAGTAACAATGTACGACCTTGCAGAAAGGATTACCGGCCCAATTCACCCATCAAAGAAAAAAGATTACAATGCGGAGATCGCCCCCTATGATTATAATATTGATAAAGCAAAGCAAATGCTTGCAGACGCGGGCTGGAAGGATACCGACGGAAATGGCATCTTGGATAAAGTTATTGATGGACAAAAAACAGAATTTACATTGAACTTTACAGTAAACTCCGGAAACGATATTAGAAAACAATCTGCTTTAATATTCCAAGAAGATGCGAGAAAAGCCGGGATAGAAGTAACGGTTACTCAGCAAGACTGGACAGTTTATCTTAACAACCAGAAAAAACACAACTTCGAAGTGTTTTTCGGCTCATGGGTTAGCGCTCCTGTTCCAAATGATTTTAAACAAATTTTCCACACAGAGTCTGCGTTAAATGAGGGTTCTAATTTTGTAAGTTTCGGAAGTGCGGCGAGTGACGCTTTGATAGATTCAATAAAAGTAGAGCTTGATGAAGAAAAAAGAGCTGTTCTCAATAAACGCTTTCAAAAAATACTTTATGATGAAACATCTTACATCTTCTTGTATTCGCCTCTCGAAAGAATTGCTATTCACAAAAGATTTACGAATGCAGAGCCATCAGTTGCAAGACCAGGTTTCTGGGAAGCAGGATTTAAACTTGCTGAAACAAACACTGCTTCAAATTAATTGTTGATTTAGGGAAGACCGGTAAGAGATGTTAAAATATATTTTAAAACGTTTATTGATCTTTATCCCAACGTTGTTGGTGATATCTCTGGTCACGTTTACTATTAGTATCAATGCGCCCGGTGATCCTGTTGAATCAATGCTTAACAAAAGCACCGGGGGTGAAGGACAGGCATCACAAAAGCTCGCCACAGAAAAAGCCTACGACGAATTAAGACATCAGTTAGGGTTCGACCGACCGGTTTTTTATTTCACATTTACAAATTTAACTTACCCTGATTCCATTTATAAAATTTCCAAGATAAGTCACAGGGCAACACTTGAAAGACTATCCTATAATTATGGTAACTGGGACCACGTGCAACATTACTACCGTTTACTCAGAAATTTAGAGAATGTTCTCTATGCCCACCCCAAAACTGATGTAACAGCAGAAGACCTGAACAAAGCAAAAGGCTATGTAGGTACGCTTTACGATACTTATGATGATACGCGAGCAGTGAATATACTGAATGAACTTGATTTCATTTTCCATAACACCCCTACCCTCATGTCAGTTATAGGATCGTTTACAGCAACAAAAGCTGCCTATCATGAAATGGTACATAAAAAGAAAACCTGGAAACGCTACATTCCTGTTTTTCAATTTCATGGCATTAATAACCAATATCATAATTGGCTATTTGGAGATAAACCATGGTACACATCACTTCCTTGGGTAGACGATAGTGATGTATTATACAGAAGCAAAGGTTTTTTAAGAGGAGATTTTGGAGTTTCCTACCAGGATAAAAGACCGGTTGGATCCGTTATATGGGATGCTATTGGATGGACAATGAGCATGAGCCTTATATCCATTATCATCGCTTATTTAATTGCTGTACCACTGGGAGTAAAATCTGCAGTATCAAAAGGTTCAAAAACCGAGAAGGTTATTACTACAACACTCTTCATGTTTTATTCGCTTCCAAGTTTCTGGATCGCAACCATCGTAATTATATTTTTATGCGGAGGCGATTGGTTATCATGGTTCCCCTCACCGGGTGTTGCACCCATACCGGATGATGCACCACTAGGTTACAAAATTTCAGAGACCTGTTATAGAATGGCGCTACCGCTTTTTTGCTGGACGTACAGTTCACTTGCTTTCATTTCAAGACAAATGAGAGGCGGTATGTTAAATGTTATTGGCCAGGATTATATTAGAACTGCAAGAGCAAAAGGACTGGATGAAAGGACTGTAATATGGAAACACGCTTTAAGGAATTCATTGATACCGATCATTACCCTTTTCGCGAATGTATTTCCATTGGCTATTGCAGGCTCATTCGTAATTGAATTTATTTTTTCGATCCCGGGAATGGGCAAAGTAAGTTATACTGCTCTTATGGCGAGAGATTACCCTATCATTTTTACAGTGTTTATGTTCACTGCTGTATTAACATTGATAGGGAATCTTTTTGCAGATATTTTATATGCGGTAGTTGATCCAAGAATTTCTTTTTCAAATAAGAGAAAATAAAATGAAATTTCGCTTTTTATCACTTATTAAAAATCCGAATGGTCGTGCCGCTGAAGCACTGACTGCACTTACCGCAAATGGCGGTGACATAAATAAGGGACAAAGCTTTTGGACGAGCGTAAAAAAACAGTTCAAAAAAAATAAACTTGCTGTTTTTTCTTTCAGATTTATTTTGTTCATGGCCTTTGTAGCCGTCTTTGCAGATTTCCTCGCTAACGAAAAACCTCTCATTGCAAAGTACGAGGGCAGTATTTATTTTCCGGTTTTAAAATCGTATGCGGTTGACCTTGGAATGGCAGAATGGCCAAGCGATTTTCAAAATATTGACTGGAAACAACTTGAATACGACTGGAGTCTCTTCCCTCCTATTCCATATTTACCAAAAAATCTTGACGAAAATAATATCCACTCTGTAAGTCCACTCGGAGATCAGAATGTTAAATCCAGGCGTTGGAGACACTGGCTGGGCACAGATGAATTGGGCCATGATATTTTATCAGCAATGATACATGGTACGCGTATCGCTTTATTAGTAGGAATTGTATCTATGAGCATTGCTTCATTGATCGGAATAATGTTAGGCTCCATGGCAGGATATTTTGGTGATGAAAAATTGAAGATGTCGAGAGGAAGATTAATAATGAATATCATTTTCTTCATTTTTGCAATGTTCTATGCCTTCGGTTCAAGAGGTTATGTTATGAAGGATGCGATGGATGAATCTATGGGATCCTTTCTACTTGAAATGTTCATCAGCATTGCCATTTTCTTCATAGTAATGTGGATCGGTAATCTAATCGCCAGATTATTAAAGTTCATTCCCTTCTTTGGTAAAAAAATAAGTATACCTGTTGATATTATTGTTTCCAGGATAATTGAGATCATGCTTTCTGTACCAACATTGTTTTTAATTATTTCTATTGTTGCTATTGTTAAAAAACCGTCTCTCTTTATTGTAATGGGAATAATTGGCTTAACATCCTGGACCACGATTGCCCGTTTTATACGAGCGGAATTATTACGTGTACGAAGCTTAGAATACATTGAAGCCGCTCATGCATTGGGTTACTCAGAGTTCCGTACTATATTCAGGCATGCTATACCAAATGCACTATCTCCCGTATTAATCGCCATTGCTTTTGGAATTGCGTCAGCTATACTTACAGAATCTACTTTATCCTTCCTAGGAATTGGAGTACCCGCGGAAACATTGACATGGGGTTCACTTTTGTCCGCAGCACGTCAATCGCCAACAGCTTGGTGGCTGGCCATATTCCCGGGCTTCGCGATATTTATCACTGTTACCCTTTACAATCTCGTTGGTGAGGGATTAACCGATGCACTTGATCCTAGATTGAGGAAATAATCTTCACGATGCTCATAAAATTTACAAATACTTTTTGCGGGTATTTGATTTAAAATACCCCGTTTGTATTTTGCCCTTGGATTGGTTATCTTAGTCTGATAGTTAATACACGATTCATCAATGAAGTTTCCTGTTTTTTTCACTTTACTATTTGCTGCGGGTTTTTCCTCGGCACAGGACATTCACTTCTCACAATATTATCAATCACCTTTATTTATTAACCCTGCTTATACGGGTTCGGCAGATGCTGTAAGAACGGCACTCAATTATAAAAATCAATGGGGAAGCGTTGCTTCGCCATTCAAAACAGTTGCCTTCGCATTTGATATCAATGCAGTAAAAAAAAGCTGGGACAGGGGTTACGTTGGCACAGGAATAACTTTTTTTTCTGATAAAGCAGGTGAAGTACAATTAGGAACAACCAATGCGGGCTTAGATCTTGCCGTTGGTTTATATACAAGCGATAACAGTAATTTGTCATTAGGATTCCAAGGAAACTATATCCAATATAGTTTCAGTCCCGGCAATATTAAATCAGATGCGCAATACATAAACGGAGCTTATGACCCTTCAGCTTCCATTGGGAGTGGCGAAATTTTTATTCCATCCAAACAATTAATTGATTTCTCTACTGGAATTCAATATACATACGGAAAAAGTGAATTGTATAAAACAAAAATTGATGAGTTCACCGCATCCGGTGGTATAGCTTATTATCATATAGGACAACCCGATCAATCTTTTTACGGTCATTATGTAGAAACAACTACCAGCAGAATTGCTATTCATGGCACTGCACACATCGGAGCAAGATTTGGAACCACTTCTTTTGTTCCTTCATTCGTTGCCAACATACAAGGACCTTCAAAAGAATTTATTATTGGAGGTTTGGTGCGTAGCCAATTGAAACAAGACTCACGTTATACCGGATTTGTAAAAAGCACCTCATTGCTTTTTGGCGCGCATTATCGCTGGGCAGATTCGTTTATACTTTCCATCCTTTATGAAAATGCGGGATTTGGTTTTGGTTTAGGTTACGATATAAATACTTCCGGCCTCAGAAATTCCAGCGGCGGCAAAGGTGGTTTCGAGATAAGTGCGCGTTATGTGAATCTGAGCAAGTGATCTCTTTTTAATTAATATCATCCTCATCTTTATTGTTTATTTTTGTGTCATCAAATTTAAATATTGAGCGCACAAACACAACGTGATCCTTTTGCAGTTCTAAAAATCAGGGATTTCATCTCGTTTTCGCTTGCCCGATTTTTTCTTACACTGGGAATACAAATGCAAAGCGTAATTGTAGGCTGGCAGGTGTATAAAATAACCAACGACCCTTTTGCACTTGGATTGATTGGCCTTTCAGAGATCATTCCTTTTTTAATAGTAGTTCTTTTCGCAGGACACCTTGCGGATATTATTAATAGAAAAAAAATTATTGCGATATCTATATTTTTTTATTTTGTATGCGCTTGCTTTCTTTTATATTTCACTATTGGGGAGTTCTAAAAATAGAATGTTAAAAACAATCTAATAAAATCGTATCTAAGCATTTAAATTATGGAATTATTTTATTTCTATTTGCAGAATGAAATCAAGTAAAACACAAGCAGCACGAGGCT
>Ga0163149_10008566_pt1 | contig 10070 bp, 7 predicted proteins | sample OliLakLV19MP5G1_FD_148604 | JGI IMG/M metagenome (GOLD analysis project Ga0163149, IMG submission 148604) | Freshwater microbial mat bacterial communities from Lake Vanda, McMurdo Dry Valleys, Antarctica - Oligotrophic Lake LV.19.MP5.G1 | ecosystem: Environmental > Aquatic > Freshwater > Lake >...
GCCCAACGGCGGCGGTTCGCCGGCGGACCATGGCGTAGATCTCTCGGCGATCAAGGCCACGGTCGGTCAGAGCGCCGCCGCGACCAGATCCGAGCCTACGGAAGATGGGCAAGTCGCGTTGCGCTGCGATATCCGCCACCGCTAGGTACTGCTCGATGTACCGCAGTCTGATGGTGGGCGGGCACGCGATTCTGACGGCCTTCTTTCTCGTCAAGGACAAACCAGGCGCGCGGGCTTGGCGGTAGCAGTCACGTACGCGCAGCTTCACCAGCGCACGACGAAAAGCAGACAAATGACCCGATCACCCCGCCATTCTCAGACTGTGGAGGCAAATGCTTCAATTGGACGACTGCTAAACGGCTCAACCCCGATCGCGGTTCATAACCAGGGCAAGTACCGCAACCAGCGCCCATGTCGTCGAAATCCATATGCCAAGGTATAAAATCACGGCTGCCCAAGAGTGCGCATTTGCACCGGACGTGCCAAGGGCACCGATGACGGAAGCGGCGAAGTTTGAGAAGAGCCCTACGGCCCCAGTGAGGACGAGGCCCAATAGAAAGCCAACGACGAGTCCTATCCCGTGTTTCTGGACTATATTTCGCCAACCTGGGGGGTTAACGGCCTTCTCCAACGCCGCCACACGTAATTTTAGTGCGTGACACCCTTCCAAAAATACCACTCGTTCTGTTAGCTCCTTGACCGTCTCTTGGGGGGTATTCATAGCGTCATCTCCTAGCCACAGTGGCATACAACTGCGAAATAAAAACACCGAGATGGACGAATCCTGACAGGGTTGCAAGCAGTGTCAAAGCAACCCAGCCGAAGTCGGTCGAATTGATCGGCTCCACGCCGAAGAAAAAGGACATGGCATGGCCGAAAGGGGTTAGGCCGGACGACCCTGGCGGGCTTGATCCCTGAAGCTGCGCGCCAAAAGCCAAGCTCAGGCCAACCATCCAGAGGAACATGGCTCCAGTTAGCCGTGTCAACGAGCCAAGCAGGAATTCGATGTAGGCGCGGATCGGCCAGACCACCCAGTTGAGCGGGTTGCGGCGGTGCTGCTTCCACCAGACTCGACGATGCAGAGTGCGGATGCGGCGGCGGCATTTCTCTTCTTCGTCGAATTCCTCGTGGTCGCGGAAAATCTGGATGAGTCGGCTGAGGATGGTCAACTCCCCGTTGAGCATCGCGACATCGCGGGAGCGCACCCCGTACCATTGCCCGAGTTGGCGAATGTCACGACGGATCTCTTGGAAACGTTCATCTAGCTGCAGGTTGTACTGGATGCCGCCGAACTGGCACTCCGCCAACACCTCGAAGCGATGCTTCAATTCCAGCGCCTCACGCGCCGTGGTCGGCGTCTTGGGGCCCAGCAACTCCATCGCCGAGCTGGCGAGCACCGCGCCGCGCACCGCGTCGCTGACGCTGCGGACGGAATCGAGCAGTCTTTCGGCCCGGTCAATCAGGTGTTCGGCCACCAGCAGGAGCAGCCCCGGTGCGCTGTGCCCGCCAGTATCTTCGTTGACGTGGTGTTCGCGGCGATCGTCCCTCCAAGGCCAAACAAATCCTGGCGCAAGCCCGCGACGTCCGTCTCCTTCCACGCCCAAGTACTTTCTATCGAGGCGAAACTCCTTCCACAGGCCAAAAATCCCTGGAATCGGCTTGGTCGCCTCGCGGCCTCCGCGCCCGGCCGCGTGCAGTCGGTCGCGATAGTCTCGATTTTCACGCGCGACTTCATTTGCGCGACCATGCTTGTGGCCCGAGGTGACGAAATACCGGTATTTACTCTGTCCCAATGCTTTCCAATGTTTTTTGTCACGCTCCTCCAACTGGGCAAAATGTCGTTCGGGACACCGGTCAGGAAAACCAAGGAAGTAGTCCTCGATGGTCAGGTGGGGAGAATTTTCCTCGGAAGGATCTTCGTGCTTCAGCAAATGATCAGCGAGTGCTTGCGAGTGAATGGCGTAGGCTCTATAGCCATGGCGATAGGCCACATACGCATGCAGGTAGGCATACATTCGTTCGTCATCAATGGCGGCTGCCCATCGAGTCCTCTGTGGGATCCAAGGAGCAACGGCAGGCTTCTGATCAGACTTCGTCCCCAAGGTTGTTCGAGCCACGTGCGCCCGCAACCCTGTGCCATCAAACAGCGGGTCGAACTCGGGACCAAAAAGCGAAGGCAATCCGTGGTTGGCCTGCCAGGTTTTGTATTCCCCTGACTGCTCAGCAAATCCGCTAGATACACCAAAAACCCAGCGCACTTCCGGGAACGCAAGGATCAACAAGGTGACCAAGCGATCCCAACCCTTTGGAGCACCAACTGCGCTCATTTCCAAAGGGCGGATGCAATCCACCAAAACCACTAGACCTGAAGCACCGGCGGACGCCAGAGCCTGGCCGAGATGTGACGAGACCCGCTTGAAACACGGGACAAGCCCTCCTGGGAAGTCGTGGCAAGCTTGGCTAAACAAAACGCGAGGATCGTCAAGGCGGCTGCCCGCGGTTTTCAACGGCTCCTCCGCCAATAATTCCAGCCAAACGCTCAAAGCGCGGGCGGTCACTTCGGATTGGGCAAGAATGAGGTAGGGCATGAGACTCCGAGTGCCGAATGTAGACCGATGAACGCAGAATTGCAGAGCGACTAGCGGGTGGGGCTGCCTCGGGGGCGCAGCCGCAGTGCGGTTTCGTAGGCGGTTTTGAGGTCACCATCCAAGATATCGGCGAGAGGGCCTAGGAGGCGCTTCAGGGCGTCGGCGGCTTGAGTAGCGGTCAGCTTAGAGTTGCCGGTTAGGAGCTTGAGAGCAGGGTGGATCTGCAAGTGGCCGCTGGGATTGTCCGGAGTACGGCGCCTCGTGGCATTAAGCGCAGCCAAGATCATGCGGCCAATCAGCCGTTGCTGCTCGTTCCGGAGACTCTCAAGTTTGCCCGCCCATTGGCCCACGTCCTGAGCATCGAAGACCTGTTCGGCCGTCCGCTGGATCAGATCGTCGAGGCTGCCCTGGTCACTGGCATCACTTTGGACGCTTCCCGATTGATCCCGCTCAGGTTTGCGGACACGCGGCGACCTCGCAGCCTTGATAGCGATACCCATCCGCAGATGGTCAGGGACCAGGTGTTCAACGTCGGCGTAGCGATTTACGGCATCGGTGATGACGGTCTGAAGCTCGCGAATGTTGCCTGGCCATTCGTAAGAGCAAAGCCGTTCAAGTGCCTCCGCAGTGACGCTCCGATGAAGGATGCCTGGGCGTCGCTCCTCGGCCCGCCGGACGAAGGTTTCCACCAGCAATGGAATGTCCTCCAAACGCTCACGCAACGCCGGCAACCACAGAGTGCCACCATTCCCCAGGCGATCCATCAGATCGGCGCGGAACCCATGCGCCTCATCCTCGATGGCCGCGTTGGTGGCCGCAATGAAGCGCACGTCCACGTCCCTCGGCTTACGCGCACCTACCCGGGTGATCTGTCGCTCCTGAATGACCCGCAGCAGGGAAGCCTGCACCTCCAAGGCCATGTCTGCGATCTCATCCAGAAACACATCCCCACCGTTCGCCAGCTCAATCAAGCCAATCTTCGCATCCACCCCCGTCGCCGTCTTTGGCTCGACTCCGTAGAGCTCGGCGGCGAACAACGACGGCGTCAGCACCGGAGAGTTCACTGAGACAAAGGCCCGTGCCTGGCGCCCTTCCGCCGGCTTGGACATCCCGTAGAGATAGCGGGCCACCAATTCCTTACCCGTACCCCGTTCGCCGCGGATGAGGATGTTCTGCCCGTGCATCGCGGCTCTTCGAGCCTCGCGCAATGCCAACAGCAACACCAAGGAATGCCCCACTACCAAGCCTTCGTTGTCTGCCAGCAGCGCATGCTTTACCAAAGCCTCCTGCAAAAGCTCGGGCGCCCGCGAATCGTCCCTTGCGATGAAGCCCAGTGCACCCCGCTGGCTGAAATCCAGGCTCACCTCATTGCGGGGCTTGCTGGAAAGGATAAATATGGGCAGATCAGGGAACTCCTTGTGAATCGCCTCCAGCAGCGTGAGGCCGAAATATGAACGAGGATCGTCGTCTCCCGCCCGTCCCTCGGGCATGCCGGGAATGCGTCTGTTACTTACTTCCGTTAATCGTCCCGTATAAAAGCACAGGTCGATGAGCACCATTGACCAGTAACGTGACGGCAAATTGGGACTCTGCCCTCCCACTCGCGGCCCACCGCCGCGAACAGCGTCGAGCGCAGACTCGACACTGTTCTCGACCGTGTCGCCAACCATGGCAGAGGCAGGGTATTGCGCGCGGCAGAAGACGACCTCGGCGGTAGGCCTCAGGATCCTCTGCTTACTGACCCTGGCAACAGTGTCACAGGTCACGTCCACCCACAAGAAATGGGCGCAGAGGTTCTCACGGTCGGTGTTAGGACCTTCTGGTAGTCCGCGACCAAAGAGGTCGTCTAAAATAAGCAACCGGGGGAGCATCAGAAACCGGGTACCCTCAGGGCAGTTAAATCTGATATTGCACTGGCTAAACTTTGAGCCTTGACGCGAAGTCGACCGACGGACTCTGCGGACAAGTGAGTGCTGGCGCAAATTTCAGCATCAAGCACCTCTAGCGCCTCTATCGCAACTCGAGTCTTTAATTCGGGTCTCTCCGCTTGCTGCCAGCGAAGCACCGTAACCGATTGCAAGTAGCTCGCCGAGCATTCCTTACGATCACCTAGAGACGGATCAGCAATGCGTGAATACCAATCAACTAGCTCAAAAGCATCACGCAGTCGTTCGGGCCACTCCCTAAGTAGCGCCCAAAGCGCATCGAAACCTGTTTCATCAACCACAGCACCAGAAACAATCCTATCGGCACGGTACAAAGCAACGACGAACCGATTCTTCAACCACCCGTGGTTAAAATCAGATCGAGCGCGGCTCCATTCATGATCCGTCATCGACTTTTCAGGTAGCGGCGGAGTGCATTAAAGGAACGAACCGCGACCGCGAAGTCGACCTCTTCGTCATACGGCTTTTGAGACAACGAGACCAAAAGGTCAGTCAACGGCCTCCCGAGCTTCGGATCATCCAGCAAATCTTTGACTCCGAGTTCAAGACTCAGCTCATCCGTCATCTTGATCACATAACTGTCCACTTTTGTCGCGTCCTGCGAAAAACCAAGATGTCGCCATAGCGAACTGCGCTCGGTGAAGCCATCAGGCGGAACGGGAGGCGTCATGTCGAGACACAGCGCCTCCTTCGCCTTCTTTCGTTCATCAGCGCCTTTGTGTCCAAGCGACCAAGCGGCCATAACGGCACCCAACAGAGTCTCCAAGGAGCGCAATCGGTGGGGCTCGCGAAAGGAGATCAGATCAGCGAGGCCGCTCGGCACCTGGCGCTTCCTTAATATATCCGTGCTGTCGTTCAGCACCGCAACCAAGGTTCCGATATCAGATGAGCTCAACTTCGTCGTCTTCTTTAAGCAACGCAAGCAAAGTGCCTCGCTTTTTTCGAGTTCTGCCGGGTGATACCCCGAAGTCGAAAACCGAACCAAGACTTTTCCCTTTGGAGCCCCATCGACTAGTTTCTTCCACTGAAGTTCATCAATGTGGAGAAATGCGATTGTCCAAGAATGGCACTCATCAAGCAGCCAACAACAGGCTAGTTCATCCTCACGCTGCCCAACAGGAATCGTTACGAAACTATGACCCGTGGCAAAACGGAACATCGTGCCTCGGTCGTGATCAAAAACGACTCGCTTAGACAAATTTGAACCTTTTTCGCTCATCACCAGTGAATGTGGATATAGTGAGGACCAAACGTACAGCCTGTTACGAGACGTCCGGGCCCCCCGAAGAGTTTCAGCAACGTTTTCTTCGTAGTATCAGATTCCCCTTCTACGTTTAAATGGCGAACCTTGGAATTCAAAACGTCCCATAGCGCTGCGCACACTGATCCGTTGGCATCTGCTTCCTGAAAATATCTATGATAATCTTTCACTTTTGTTAACCACCGATCCCCGACCACTGCACCCATATTCGGAATCTCTTCTTTCAAGGGAATCGAAATTCGGCTCGGACCGCTTTCACGAACATGCAGCGAGATACTCCGACTTCTTTCGAGCATTCCCTCGCCATCACATTCACTATTCATCCGGTCTGCTAGCGCAAGAAGAGAAACAAGGAAGGGGAAAGCCGGGTTACATGGAAGCGCAAAAACTTCATCACCCGTAAGGTCAACGCCAGTTGAAAAAATGCTTTTAAGAACTTCTTTCATCGCCTCGCCCGAAAGACGCTTTTCGCCATACCCCAACGAACTTTTGCTAACGAGAAACGTCTTTTTCGGGTCAAAGCTAGAAGGATTCTGTTGTATATCAAAAACCGCTTTTAAATCGTTCTGCTTCAAGTGCCTCTTAACATCAATTGTTAGACCTGGAAAACATGAATCTAAGAGTTCAACATATCGATCAGGAGCCGCTGCAATGTGGTCGTGAGAACAGAAATCATCTCCGCGTTGAGTAACCCTGAGTTCGTCAAATAAACCAAGCCATTTCCCAATAGCTTGCTCCACAGTCTCTATTTCATGGTACGCCGGAAATTGCTGACTCCAACTCTTAACAGCCTCCTCAAATAGTCGTTTTGCATGGCGTGGGTCTTTCGGCATCTCACCGCCTATTGCGACAAACAATGATTGAGGCTTTAGGTTCTTCACAGCCCAAGCATTTATAACGGCGCAAAAATCACGAATTGGCAACATATCCCCCCTACCAGATACCACATAAACCAAGCACTTTGATGGCGCACATTCAATGATTCGATCGAGAAAACCGAAACCGTCACAGCTTCCATCAGGAATTATCATCGCTGGGGAGTTTGCTCCTGTAGGAAAACTAATACCAGACGTCGAGGAATACGACATCGCGCTATCAATACGCCCTAACATAGTCCTGAGTCGATTAACGACATTCGGAAATTGTTCCCCATTTTCAGCACGGAAACCAAGATCAAGGAAAACAATTGATTCTGAAAGAGCGTCTTGCACTAGTAAAGCTTCCCCATTCAGGAAATCCTCGTCATCCGTGACACAAATCTGTACCACTATGCCCAAATCGCATGCGTCAGACCAGAGATGAAGATTGGCCGGAAGATCGTCGATTAGCAAAACAGTTTTGGGTGTGCCCATCAGAAATCCCCAAACGAATACGCAACACGGAATTCACCGTTCTTCGAATCCGGAAAGTGAACCCTCGCGTTCAGATTTTCTGCAAGACCTTCTCGCACGCGATCACCATCGCCATCGCCACGCAATCCCGGGGAAAACTTAAGCGGGTCCTTGAAGGCCTTAACAACATCTTTTAATCTAAAGTGCTCGACTGCGGGAAGCTTTAAACCTTCCACGTTGGAATCCCACAAATCTCCCGCTATGTAGTTATGAAACTCAATCGACTCGATCTGAGTTCCTTTAGCAGAAAACAAAACGTCGCAGCCTTTTGACCATAGGCTGTGTTGGAACATTTCTCGAAATTCGCAAAGAAAAAGACGCGCGAAATCTTGCCAAAATTCTGTATCCAACTCAATCTTCGGATTGTATGTGCCGGAAAACCTTAATTTAGGCATCGCTCTTCCAACCTCGTGAAAATATGATTCCAGAGATTTTATAGTCCCTTCATTGAGAGGGTATCTTCGCAAAAGCCTGCCCAGGAAGGCATCCTTGGCTGAGGCGAAAGATAACCGCGCTAGCTCCTCAATCGTACAAAGTGAGCCACCAATCCCCTCACTCCAGAAAGGGAGGTCGCTTGCGCTGGTGGCCATTGTCCAAGCTTGCAAATGAGCCATTCCAGCATCGTGGAGCTTAGCGAATGGTAATATCGCACACTCGGAACCAAATCTGCTTAATAGCGGGCCCCTTTCAGGAAATTCGTCTTCGCTCAAATCAGAAACTTGGATTCGCCATCTTCTCAGCGCCACAATCAGGTGCTTTGTTTCATGGCTCCAGTTGAAACGACTGGCATCCGCTCCGATAAGCCTCAGTTCGGTCGAAGACATTTTTGCGTATTGATCCTCATAAAGCATGCTCAGGATGCGAACTACGTCGAGGATGTAGCGTTCATGGGCAGGAGACCATGAGCTTGATTCCAGGTAAAGCCAGACACCGCCGCGGTAGCTTTCAGGGAGCGTGCGAATTTCGTGCGAAGACTGTGCCGAAGCGATGGATACTGGTAACCCAATGAGATAGGAAACGCGCTCAGAACCGATGCTCTGGCTGGATTCACTTAATCTACGAACCCTTAGGTGCATTGAGAGGTGGCAGTCGTCGAAATCCCTCAGTAGCTCCTCGTGATCTGAGCCCGTTCCGCTGATGGAGGCTATTCGATCATCGAGCGACTTGTTGTATAACGCTAGATCACCAGCAGGCACTTCAAGTTTCTCCAAATTGGATCTAATATAGACAAATTCTACATCGCGGGATTGTGATTGCCCGGTGGAAAAATTCTTCGCCGATTCAGCGAGGCTTTCGTAGTCTTTTTTCGAGAGGATGCAGTTTGCTACTTTTTCCGCGAGGTTTCGCGCTCGTTCGAAGGACGGGTTCTCGATTGTTTGCTGCCTAGTTGGAATCCCTCCGAGAGTCGAGAAATGCACCGGCCTCCATTCGCAACTTAGTTTGGAACCTGTAAACACTGGGTGGAGAAATGGTCCGACGTGACACTTCTGTTGTCGAATCGTGTTCTCCTGATAGGCCAGCAAGAGGGATCTGGCGGTCTCAAGCAAAGACTTACCAGCATGGCCACCCCTGAATCGCTTATTCATCCATGCGGCACATTCCTGCGGTAGGCTTGCTCGCTTTGCCCTGCTCGGATACCAGGGAGCCGTATCGACCAGTATCAAGTCAAAAAGACCATCCTCAGGATCTAGCAGGCCCGTTTTTCCGATCCACGAGTCGATGTAGCCCAGACACGAGACCTTCCATGCGGAAGTTGACTCAGAAGGGTTGCAGTGCGCTTTGGGAAAATCAGGGAGAGCGTCGAGTTCAAGAAAGAGCGCTGGCGCTGGAAATGAATTTTCCTGCGCGGTGTGATCAATGATTCGTCGGTGCAGGAGTTCACGATCGGCCCAAAGCTGAGGGGGGTTCGCGGTAAGCTCGACCTCGATGAAACGGCACGCTGACGGTTCAAGATCGTTGCTTTCCTTTGCAGACTTCTGGGCTTCATAGTAAATAAGTGCGAAATGTAGATCCGATGAGAAACTGTCGATATAGGTCGACACCTCAGCGGAACTTGGCGTCGTTCCGAGTTCTTTCTTGAGGTATGTTGAATATTGTGCGCTAAGGAAACTCCTGACCGATATATCGTTTTTAATAATTCTTGTGTATTCGAATGCGCCCGCGGGAAATGACTCTGCTACCAAAGAACTGGAATGGAGGCTTCCCGACTCATCCGATAGCAGCATTTGATTGCCGATACAGAACCCACCTGGCCGAAGAAGTCTCGCGGCGACCGGGAGTTGCTCCTCGAAACACGTTTGCCCGAGGGGGCCTGCCGATGCATGCAGAGCGGGTAAGAAGCCCTCGCAGGTCGGATTGTAAGGCGGAGCCAGAATTACGACATCGAATGACTCGGTGGTCTCCAAGTCTCGGAAATCGATCTGTCGAAGCTGGATTTCACCGCTTGCCGGAGCTTTTTCGGGATCGGTCACGGGAATGCCGTTTATGCGTGCATTGTGTTGGGCGAAGCGCAGTGCGCGCGGTGATATATCGATCGCTGTCACACAGCAACCCAATTTCGCCGCGCATATCGCAAAAACTCCCGAACCTGTGCCGATATCGAGAACCCGAATGGACCGCCCTTTCTGCAGCAAAGGCGCCATCATCCGACACATGAAAACCTGTTCTTCCTCTAAAATCGGGAGAACTCGATCCCACCTAGGCTCGGTGATTGGATCGGCTTCGATTCGAAGAGATTCATCAGAAAACGGGCGTAGATCAAAGAACGAAACGCCCTTCTCGGAGTCGGCCAAGCACGCACACCATGTATCGAGCCGATTCATTCTCCGGAAGTACTCTTGTTTGGTTCGAGTTGCCCGTTCCGGTATACGCCGACTTCTAAGGG
>Ga0163149_10008569_pt1 | contig 10068 bp, 10 predicted proteins | sample OliLakLV19MP5G1_FD_148604 | JGI IMG/M metagenome (GOLD analysis project Ga0163149, IMG submission 148604) | Freshwater microbial mat bacterial communities from Lake Vanda, McMurdo Dry Valleys, Antarctica - Oligotrophic Lake LV.19.MP5.G1 | ecosystem: Environmental > Aquatic > Freshwater > Lake >...
GCGATGCCCAACCCCGCCACAGGTGCCGGTAGGCAGCCGCTCCTGTTCCCCCGTTCACTGCGATGCACCGTTCCAGCCATTGCAGCGCCCGGGTTGCGGCGTTGTTCATCCGCTTGGTAGTTAGCGTTGGCGGCATCATCAGTAATCTTTATTAAGCAACACGGCCAGCAAACGCCAAAATCGGTTGCCCGCTTTATAAATCCGGTAGTACTCCTTTCTTTCAGCCCCGAATGCGCGCAACGCATTTTCAACTTTTGGCAAAACGCTTCCGCAAAAATCTACCCGCAGCCCTTTTGCCGTAAAATCCTGGATGGCTTGCCATTGCAATAAAAACAAAGCGCCGCTCGCACGAAGCGCAGGGTCGGCACCACTGAGCAATAAGTAAGCCTGGCGATCGTCCCATACAACGTACAAACCGGCATGCAGCGCTCCGTTTTCACGATCTCGGGCGAGGTAAATGCGCCTGCACTGGTGCTTGGCTGCGGCAGCATCTAAGCCAATCAGGTTGTGAAGGGATTGCGTTGGTGCCTTGTTTTGCCTCGAAAAAGACTGTTCATACACCGCATAAAAATCCTCCGGCGAATCCGATTGTGAAATTTCCACACTGCGTTCAGCTTTGCGCAAATCTTTTTTCAGCGAACTCCGGAAATCTTCGTACAACGCCTCTATGGAAGTACCTGGAGCCAAAAGATAAGTATAGCGCGTCGTTTGCCGGTAGCCTTGCCAGTAAAAAGGGAGCCAGTTTTCAAACTCCGGATAAAAAGACTGGTCGTAATAAGGGACTTGGGGCAACTGAGCACAAAGGGAACTGACGATGCGCGTTTCAATGTCGTAGTGGCGTTCCGGTTTCATTCCCGGCGTGTCAGGGAATCGTAGCCATATCCCGGCATAATCGCTGAATGGCGGCATGCGGATGGTGCGCAGCCATGAACCCGACAAATAATAAGGCAGCGCGCCGTCAATCTTACCCGAACCATCGAAAGACAACGCCACCTCCCAACGCCCTTCAGCACAAACGGCATCGAGCCACCACGGCTGTAGGTGCAGGGGAAGTACCTGTTCTTTGGAGAATTCGATATATTTGTGCTTGTTGTGGTTCATGCTTTAGTCAACTAACAAATGCCGTCAAATTCCCTCCACTCTGCCACCCGCCGTTCGTTTTCAGCAGCGCTATTGGCCGCAGCGATGGGATTGGGACAGGTTATCGTGCTTGCCCACCTGCTTCCCAAAAGCGAGCTGGCTCTTGCTGCCCTGAGCAGTGTCTGGGTAGGTTTGGCAGCTCAGCTCCAGGAGGGCGGTGTCAATGCTGCGGTCATACAACACCCCCAAACACCCCACAATGCCCTTTCTACCCTCTACTGGTTTAACCTGCTTCAATGTTCGGTCCTTTGGGCGTTGGTTGCACTGAGCGGCTGGGGCATGGCTCATTTTTATGGCGAATCCCAACTGGCTTCTCTCACAATAGTGTATGCTGCAACGCTTTTTGTCGGGGGATTCGGCGCACAATATAAGGTCTTGTTGCAAAAAAACTTCCGCTTTGACTGGCTGACTCGCATTGAGGTGATCGGCGCTGCCACTGCGTTATTCGTAAGTTGTGGTTTAGCCTGGAGGGGATGGGAGGCCTGGGCATTGATTCTGGGCTATCTCGTGCGCCAGTTGATGGAAACGATCCTGCTGATTGCGGCAGGCAGGCCGTTGTTCCGTCCTGCTCCCGTATGGAGGCCGGAGGAGGCCAAACCCTGGTTCAGCAGTGGTTTCAGCCACTTTGGAGAACGGCTGACCACGCATTTCGTCGGGCAATTGGACACCCTGCTCATCGGCAAATTTTGGGGCGTCGAAGCACTCGGTGTCTATGATACCTTTCGACGGATTGTTTTTCGGCCTGCCGTACTAATCGCAGGTGCCGCCGAAAAGGTTGCTTTTCCTTTGTTGTCAAAATTGCAATCTAGGCCCCTTTATTTGCGCAAAGCCTACCTGGGGCTGCTCAATGGATTAAATACCCTGCTTTTTCCTGCCTATGTCCTCGCCATTTTGTTGGCAGCGCCCATTGTCGGGTTCGTTTTTGGAGCAACCTGGGTTCCTTATACGGCTGTTTTTCAATGGCTTTGCCTTTCGGCAATGGTCGCTACCCAACTCAATCCGGTTGATAGTTTGCTGCTGGCAAAAGGGAAAATCCACCTCTGGCAACGCGCCGGAATGGCCCAGGGCGTTTTGACTTTAGTAGCTCTGGCAATCGTTGCCGGCCAGCAACTTGTTTTTGCCGCCGCCGCCCTGACCATCGTTCAGGGCTTGCTTTGTGCTTTTGTATTCCTCAAAATTTTGCCCGAAGAGTTAGGCATGGCAATCGGCGATTTTAATAAAGCTGTCCTCCGTCCCGCGCTGTTTTGCGGGTTTGCGGCCTTGCCACTGATTGCATCCTACAACCGGTCATTGGGCATGGCACACGTTTTGGGTATCCTGCTGTTCCTTGTGTTGTATGGATTTGGGGTCAGGCGTTGGAACCGCGAAATTTACAAGTGGCTGTTGAGCCTGCTAAAAAGAAAACCATGCTGATCGTTTTGGCCAATTGGCTGTTCATCTTCGTTATTTGCAGCGTCTGGGGCTTTGCAATCTATTGCGGACTGCGCCGGTGGACCGACCCCGCAGCACCGGAAGTCGGAATAACCACCGTTGTGTTAATCGGCCTGACCGGACTGACTACCTTTTGCAATTTGGCCTCTTTGTGGATGCCGATTGGGCAGACCACCTGTTTGCTTTTTAGCTCAGGTGCGCTGGTTTTGGCCTACGTAAACAGGCGTTCCTGGACAGTTTTTTTTAAAAACCAATGGGCGTTTTTTTCCAAAAGCCACCGAGTGACCCTCTTTTATTTTTTGTTGCTGCTGGTCATCGCCATCGTCAAAACCATTGGTTTTTCCGAAATCGAAGACGAAGCGGCCTACCACCTGCCGTTGATCCGCTGGATAGAAAATTACCCCGTTGTGCCCGGCATTGCCAATATTGAAGACCGAATGGGGTTCAATCCGGCCATTTACATGTCGAATGCCCTATTTGGCGTAGCGTGGCTATATGAAGGCGGTTTATACGACCTCAACAGCTTCCTTTTCGTACTGATCGGTGGTTCTTTTCTGGCAGGGTTTGGGCAATTGCTGCGTGGGGACAGGGAACATTTGCTGTCGGGCATGATCCAAGCCACGGCGCTGGTGTTTTTATTCCGGGATTATCTTTCCAGCGTGGATGCCGACTTTTTAAACATTTACGGCCCAATGTATTTATTGGTTTTCCTCATCCGGCAAATGGAGCAAAATCAATTTGGTCGCCCCAACTGGCAAACGGTCTGGAGCCTGCTTTTTTTCTGCTTTTTGGTGACCAACAAGTTTTCGGCGGTGCTCATGGCCCCCATTGCGCTTTGGCTGGCCTACGAATTGATCTGGCAAAAGCAAGGGCGCGTCTTCGGGATGACCGCATTGTTCGGAAGCGTGATTGTACTGTCTTGGACCGCGCGGAACTACTACATTTCGGGCTTTTTGGTATACCCGATTTATTTCCTCGATCTTTTTGATACAGATTGGAAAGTGCCGGCCACACTGGCGCAGGGCGTCTATCACTATGTGAGCGAATACGCAAAAGTCGGGATTGTCCGCCTTTTTAATGAATACGAAACAACGCAACCTGCGTTGCAAACCTGGCTGCCGGGTTGGTTCGAATTTACCTGGGCGCTCACGATCGGCAAAGTCTTTTTTATGGGCATGGCTTGTTGCATGTTGCTGTGGGTACGCCTGTTTTTCATCAAAAAGAAGAGCGAGCACCGTCAAATCCGGTGGCTTGCCTGCCTGTTATTTATAGCGATTTTGTGTTGGTTTTGGAATTTTCCTGCGCTGCGGTTCGGCTGGCACTGGATACTCGTGTTTATGTGCATCACCATTTTCATCAGCTTTGAAGGGTTGATGAAACGCAACCTGAAATGGGTTACCACCGGCTTGGCGGTGCTGCTGGCCATCTCCCTGATCAGAAGTGTGGCGGCTTCTTTTTATGAAGCCCTTGATGTACAACATCACTGGGTGCATACCCATGAATCGCCGATTTTACAACAAAAAATTCTTGGATTTGAGTTGCAAAAACACTGGCTGCATCCGGTGTCTGCGCAGTATGAAGCTGCGTATGCGACCCAATTTTTGAATCAGGTGGAAGTTTTGGTTGCCCCCGATAACTACTGCCGCGATGCCATACCGCCCTGCCTGCCCCAAAACTACCATCCGGCTTTGCAGGCGAGGGGAAAAACGGTGGAAGATGGGTTCAGGATTAGGGAAGAGCGGTAAATTTCGTTACTGATTATTGGTTACTGGTGTGGCTGGAATGGTTGAAGAAACCGAAACCTCTATCTTACTCCATATCTACCAGTAACCAATTCCCTCTACTCCTGCACCTCAATCAGCGCCGGGTTCATGCCCATATTCGAGAAGCCGCCGTCGTGGAACAGGTTTTGCATAGTTACAAAACGCGTCAGATCCGAAAACATCGTCACGCAATAGTCGGCGCAGGCCTCAGCGGGTGCGTTGCCGAGTGGCGACATCTTATCGGCGTATCCAAAAAAGTCGGAAAACCCTTTAACGCCAGAACCCGCTGTGGTCAAGGTAGGCGATTGGGAAATGGTGTTGACGCGCACTTTTTTCGCTGTCCCGAAATGGTAGCCGAAGCTGCGTCCGAAAGATTCCAGCAACGCTTTGGATTCCGCCATTTCGCTGTAATCCGGAAACACACGCTGTGCAGCAATATAGGTCAGCGCCAGGATGGATCCCCAGTCGTTGATCGCGTCCAACTTCCAGATGGTTTGCATCATTTTGTGGAAAGAAACCGCCGAAATATCGAACGTCTTGAGCATGAAATCATAGTTTAGGTCGGTATAGCTTCGTCCTTTACGCACATTCAGCGACATCCCGATGGAGTGCAATACAAAATCCGCTTTCCCGCCAAATATTTCCATGGAGCGCTTGAACAGGTTTTCCATATCTTCCACCGAAGTGGCGTCGGCCTGGATGATTTCCGAATTCAGTTTGGCCGCCAGCTCATTGATCTGGCCAAAACGCAAAGCCACCGGCGCATTGGTTAACACAATTTGGGCGCCTTCTTCGTGGCAGCGCTCGGCTACTTTCCACGCGATGGACTTTTCGTCTAAGGCGCCAAAAATGATGCCTTTTTTGCCTTGTAAAAGGTTATTTGCCATGTTTGTTTTTTTAAGATATTAGATTTTAGATGTAAGGTCGAGTGGCTGTTCTTTAGAGTTCGAGAGCAAGGCATGTTTGGCTCCAAAAGCGGGATTTTACCGATGTAAATGACCGATTTTGAGGCCAAACATAACGCAGCTATCGGACTATAAAAACAGACACATATTAGACCATACTTAACAATTCACGGGCATTCTCCATCGCCGACGCGCTGGGCGGACTCTGGCTCAGCATAGTAGCGATGGCGCGCACCCGTTCGTCGGGCGTCAGCGACCGAACCAACGTAACGGTTCGGTCTTCGTTTTCTTTTTTGTACACAAAATAATGGACGTCCGCTTTTGAAGCGACCTGTGGTGAGTGGGTTATGCTCACCACCTGGTGGTGGTTGCTCAACTGGCGCAGGATATTGCCCATACGCAGGGCCACATCGCCGGAAATCCCGGTATCAATTTCATCAAAAATCAGGGTAGGCAAAGGAATGGCGCTGGCAACCAGCGACTTTGTTACCAAAGTAAGGCGTGACAATTCCCCGCCGGAAGCCACATCCTTAATCGTTTGAAGGCGGCTGCCTTTGTTGGCGGCAAAGAAGAAATTCACTTCGTCGAAGCCCGTTGATCCCAAGTTTTCAAGGGCTTTGAAAACGACGTTCAATTGCGCATTGGGCATGGCCAACTGACCGAGCATGTGCTGCACGTGTGCTTCAAACGGCTCCGCTTTGGATTTGCGGCGCTCGCGCAGTTGTTCAGCAATTTCCAGCAGCCGGGCTTCTTTCACGCGGATGCCTTCCTCCAGGTTGCGAATGGATTCGCCCAAATCGCCAAACGCGCCCAATTGTTTTTCGACCTCGCCTTGCAGAGCCAGCAACGCTTCCACGTCCGAAACGCCGTGTTTTTTTTGCAGCCGGTAGATCAGATCCAAGCGTGTCTGGACTTCCTGAATGCGCTCTGGGTTGTATTCCGTTGCTTCTGCGATGCGGTTAAATTCATCGCCAATATCCTGTAATTCAGCCACTAAGCCTATGTATCGTTCGTGCAGTTTTCCGATCGCCGCGTCTATTTTTCCGACCGCAGCCACCGAATAACCAATCTCCTCCAACTGGTTGATGACGGCCAATTCGTTGTCGCAAAGGTGTTGAAACGCGCCGGATAACGTACGTTTGATGTCTTCTGCGTGCGTCAGGCGCGACAATTCCGCTTCCAACGCCTCCTGTTCGCCTGCAACCAATTCAGCCTGGTTGAACTCTTCCATTTGGAAGGTCAAAAAGTCCATTTCCCGGGCGCTCCGCTCATTGCGCTGGACGAGTTCGGCCAATTGTTTCTTTTCGGAGTGGTAGTGGCGGTAAATCTCCTGATACCCCTCGAGCAATGTCTTGTTGTCGGCTAAGGCATCGAGCATCCGCAGTTGAAAAGAAACATTGTGGATGTCGAGGGAGTCGAATTGCTGGTGCAAATCAATCAGCGCGCCGCTCAGTTCCTGCAAAACGTTGAGATTCACCGGTGTATCGTTGATGAACGCCCTCGATTTTCCGGAAGGTGCAATTTCGCGGCGAATGACCACTTCATCATCGTAGTCTAAGTCATGCGCTTCAAAAAATGCGCGCAGGCCATATTGAACGACCTCAAAAGCGCCTTCGACTACACATTTTTCGCTTTCGTCGTACAGCGACTTGGAATCGGCGCGGTGGCCCATAATCAAGCCGAGCGCGCCAAGCAGGATAGATTTACCCGCACCGGTTTCCCCGGTAATGATGGTCAGACCTTTGGAAAAATTGATTTCCAGCGATTCGATAATGGCGTAGTTCCGGATTTGGAGGCTCTTGATCATACTTGTTTATTGCCGCAATGCGATTGGCGCGACAAATCTAATAATTTTTGCCCTTCGACTTTGTACAGGTTGAAAAAATAGAATTTTCAAATCTTCAAATCCTTCTTGTTGGTGGTTCGTTGAGTGTTTGGGCGACTGCGAGGGTCGCACCCTACCGGCTCTGCCCGCGCTCAAAACTTCAACTCCCGAATCCCTCACATCACCATCAAATTACACCCCCGAACCTCGCTGTAATCCAGCCGCCCGAGCACTTCAAAACTGTGATCCGCATACCCCCTGCCGAGGTCGTCCGTGGCAATAAAACTGAGGGTGTCCAAATTAGCCAAGTCAATCAGGTTGATGGCACCAGGTCTTCCCGGGCGTTCGATGCTAAGCGGATCCGAGGTTTCCCGGATCAGTACCCGCAGCGTTGGCGAAGGCCGGAACAATCCATCGCCTTTGGAATAGGCTTGTGACAACAATTCGGTCATGCCGTATTCAGAATGGATTTGCGTAGCGCCGAAAGCCGATTTGAGTTTTTCGTGCAATACATCGCGGGTTACTTCTTCACGCCGCCCTTTCATGCCACCCGTTTCCATAATAACGGTATCGCCCAACGGCGTGGGGTGCGCTTCCGCCAGGTCGAGCAGGGCAAAACTCACGCCAAGCAGCAGGGTTGGGACACTGTGTTGCCGGCACCAGGCTAAGCGCTCCAGCAGCGGCTCGTAGTCATACAAAAAAAAGCCGCTCTGTTCATACCGGGACAACCGGATGAAATAATCCGCCATCGTCACCAAAGAAGAGCCGCTGCGCTCTAAGTAGGAAGGGAGTAAAGCCAGCATGCAGTAGTTTTCTACCGGGCCGTAAAAGGATTCAAATCCTTGCTTCGTGCAGGACAAATACCAGTCTAAGTGGCGGACGAAGTGACGGCTGGTTGCCTGCCCCGTTGTGCCGCTACTGCTGAATACTGCTTCCGGCGACCAGGCGGCAGTTTGGAGGTCGTGTATTTTGAACAACCGAATCGGCAGAAAAGGAATGTTCGCCAACCGGGTTACGTTTTCAGGTTGAATGCCAATGAGGCGAATAAATTCCGCGTAAAGTGGATTGTGTTCCGCCTGGTAGCGAAAAACAGCCAATGCCGTAGCCTCAAAACTCGCCTCCTCCACCCGGGCAATGCGCGTGATCAGATCTTTTCGAAGACTTTCAGATGACATGAAGCGAAGGTAGCACAATTTCTTTGTCTCGCACAACGGCACAACGGACACGACGCAAGAAGAACGTTGTGTGAAATGAACCTTATCATAGGCGTATATCTCTAAAAAGTCGTTATTTTTGTAAAAACCAGGTTCCATGACTGAAAACACCATCTATATGGGAGTCAACGCGCCCAAAATTAACCAGCGCATTATTGGCCAGCTCATGATGCGGCTCGGCATCCTCTACTATATTAGACTTGTTGCGACGGGGTACTGTTTGCGCGAGTTGACCAAATTTGATTTTATACCGCGTTAAAATTTTCGCCGAATCACCCGTATTCCACTGCGAATTTTGCCTTATCTAAAATAAAATTTGCAGTCATCTCGCACAAACGCCCCCATCGCAACAAGTCTATTGAAAAAAAGATCCCCTACGAGCCTTTCCCGGAAACCATGATTGACGAAAGCCAAACCAGTCTAAAACCCGATATTCTGCTGTTCGATAACGAACAAAAACAGAATCGGGTCATCATTGAGGTCAGCGATATGACCTAAATTATTATCCGCTTATGACCCATCTCAACATCGAAATCAAAGCCCACACCGACCACCCGGAGCGCATCGAAGCCATTCTCCTGGCCCACCACGCCGACTACAAAGGCGAAGACCGCCAACGGGATACTTATTACAAAATGACCGGTGGCCGACTAAAACTACGCCAGGGGAACATCGAAAATTCATTAATCCTGTACGACCGGCTGGAAGTGGAAGGGTTGAAAAAATCAGAAGTGGTGCTGCAACAACTACCGGATTCCGGTGAAGCGCTGCGGCAAATCCTCAACCGGGCATTGGGGAGTTGGGTGGTGGTGGAGAAGCGAAGAAAAATATTCTACCTTGACAACGTGAAATTCCACCTTGACAGCGTTGAAGGGTTGGGCGCGTTTGTGGAAATTGAAGCCTGCGACCAATCCGGATCAAAAAGCGAGGCGGCGTTGCGGGAACAATGCAATTATTATCAGGCTTTGTTTGGCATCAAGCCGGAAGCGCTGATCGCGAAATCTTATAGCGATATGATCATTGAATTGGAATCAGCCAACAAAAACGACCTTTCTGGTGTCTAATATCTAACGTCTGAGATCTAACGTCTGAAAAAATAGAGCGTATGAAAACGACAACAAGCTTGTATTTTGTTTTTTTGCTGCTGGGCGGCCTGTTTTTTGCCACTTGCACCCAACCTCCGGATTATCCGAGAGAACCTTCCATTGACTTTATCGGCTTCAGCCAATCTGTTATCGCGCAGGGCACGCCGAATGCGCCTTTGGACACGCTGGCGGTCAACTTTTCTTTCACCGATGGCGACGGCGACCTGGGTTCTGTTAACGATTCGCTCGATGTGTTCCTGACCGATAGCCGCGATGGGTTCGTCACGAATTTTAAACTGCCCTTCATCCCCGAACAAGGCGGAGGCAGCGGCATCTCCGGCGATATTACTGTGAAAATTATCAATAAGCCGTTCAACCTTTGCTGCGCCAACCTCGCTACCGGAGAAGCTTGCAAACCCAATGTTCCTGGCCCAACCGACACCCTGTCCTATTTCATCCAGATCAGGGATCGCGCCGGCAATTTTAGCAATAAAACCCGCACCGGCACCCTTACCCTGCTGTGTAATTAGTGTCTGTCTTTATAATCCGATAACTGCGTTGTATTTTGCCCCAAAACTGGTCATTTACGCGAGTAAACTCCCATTTTTGGGGCAAAACACGCCTTGTTCTCGAACTCTAAAGAACAGACACGGGACTAAATCCGATAACTGCGCTGTATTCTGCCCCAAAACTGGTCATTTACGC
>Ga0163149_10008570_pt1 | contig 10067 bp, 4 predicted proteins | sample OliLakLV19MP5G1_FD_148604 | JGI IMG/M metagenome (GOLD analysis project Ga0163149, IMG submission 148604) | Freshwater microbial mat bacterial communities from Lake Vanda, McMurdo Dry Valleys, Antarctica - Oligotrophic Lake LV.19.MP5.G1 | ecosystem: Environmental > Aquatic > Freshwater > Lake >...
ACTTGATGGATTTGGATTGGTGTTTGTATTATTGCCATTTCCTAAACATTCAACCTGGATCTCTGCAACAGTTTTTCTAACAATCTTTCGATTACCTACATTATCAACTGCAGTAATTTCAATTAAATCTTCGCTATTCAATGATGGTAGTGGCGTAATAAAACTTCCATTTCTTAAATTATTAGTCCCTGAGAGCTGTAATGACGCGCCATTTATTAAACCTGAAATTGATATGTTACTTGAATCATCCCAAAACCCAACTCTGAGTGGCCCTGGGGAGCAGTCATCATTAGTAAATGAGAAATCAAGTGATGGTGGATAAAAATCAAAACCATAGCTGAAAGTAGCATTTTCAGCTCCAGTATTTATAGGCGCGCCCTCATCAAGCCACTCAACGACTTTACGTACATTTCTGGCCGCCTCTGCAACTTCTGGTTCACCACTACAAAATCCCCGACCAGTTGGACCAATATTACTTGGATGATTTGGCGTATGCACATCACTAAAATAAAATTGTTTTAGTGGGCCACTAGCATATCGGCTATTAACTCTTCGATCTAATCTCTGACCTGCAAAGGCTGCACCAACAAGGGAATCAAGAAAACCACGTCCTAAATATCCACGATTTCGTAATTTAGCAACTAGGCCACTACTACCATATTCACTCAAATTTGCAGATGTGTATGTAAAAGAATTAATATCAGTGGCTTTATAAGGATCCGTTGAGGTATTTAGATGGCATTGTCCACACGAAGTGTTAAAAAAGTTTTTAATGTTTCCCCATGTCGGTACTTTTTCAGCAGCCGAGGTTGCACTTGTCAGAATTGGTCTACAGCTAGAGTCATAATCAATAAACTGTGTGCCATTAACCATATCCACAGTTGGTGTTTCAGGTTGGGAAGCATGAGTGGTATTCCAATCTACTCCTGTCCCTGGTTCATGAGCATGACAACCCCCACAACTCTTGGTAAACATTCCTGCAGTACTTACATGCCAACCCAGACCTTCTGTTAGCTTTGCTCCCCATCGTCGATCATAGAGAACAAAATCTAGCGCTTGTCCGGCAGGAACATAAGCTTTCCAAGAAGTGTCACCAACCGGATTATTAACTACAGAGGCAACTCCAATAAGTTTTCTTGCCTCAAACTGAGTATACCCAGGTTCAGTATTAAAATATCCTGCTGCTGAGCCATTTGTTTCATGTGCTGCCATATTAGTTTTATGACTAGTAAGATAAATCCCTACGCCAAAGACTTCACTTGGTAAAAGTGGGCGACAAGGAGCCGCTGGATCAGGAACAATTGTTAAATCTGCGGTATTGTCTACTACCTTATACCGCCAGTTTTCATTTTCGTGACTAAAAACATTTGGTGGATTTGTACCTGGATACATATGATACGGCATAACTATAGGATCAGTACTATTTGTCCTACACTCGTAAGATGTTATGTCAGTAACGTGCAGTGATCCACTACCGAGCCTACCAATAGGCATCCCTCTAGCGTAATTACTACCTCTATCAATCTCTGGTTCTGAGGTTCTCTGAACAAAAGAAGGATCTTCTATCCCCTTCATTCTTTTTGACCAAGACATTATTGGAACTGGAACAAATGCAGCCCAGCGAGAACCGGCATCTTTAATTACAGTTCCATAGTTTACGGCATTTACACCTGGAGAGCGGGGGATCAAATCACTGTGAACTATCCAACCAAAATAATTAAAACCACTATAATTATGATTTCCTGGAGAAGGTACGTAATGATAATAAATATTGTTTGGTTCACCACAGGTAGGCTTACCAACCTTACCTTGTGTAGAAGGATAATCAGAGGCTTGCACCCCTGGGGTCAAAGAGCGCACTCCAACTTGCGTGTAAACTTTATGACCAGTCCCGTCTGATACCGGCACTTGAGTACCTAAATCTGAAAGTAAGACATTCTGACCAAATGAGGTTTCCGGTACCATCACGGCATGTCCCATTCCTTGATTATTTGAGTTATAATAATCAACAGTGACTAAATAATTGCCATTTGCTACGCCTGGCAATCCCTCAGCAACGCATGCAGTTGACTCATGTGCTCCATTTTGAGCCCTTCCATAACCGTAAGCTGGGACCGTGTAGTTATCACCATTTGAGAGAAAATTATGAATATGCCAGCCACGAGCATCAGAGATATTTGCTTGGTAGGAAAAGAAAATTCCATCAAAAGCACGAGATAATCCGATTGAGTTTGTGGTGAATTGAGGCAACGCTTGTCGAATATTCTGCAAACTAAATGAAGATCCAGTTTGTTTTAGATCTCCCATAAAGACACTAAGACTTTGAAGATTTGATTTAGACATTGCCAAATTTGAGTTCAATACCCTAAGCGCATTTGATAAAAAGAAAAACTTTGGTCCAGATGATGTCATCGATAATACGCCACCAATATTATACAATCCTACGTTGGCAGGGTTATTGCCCATTGAAGCAAACCCTGGATTCATAGCATTCGACATAATTGCGCTTTGATTCGTTAGTCGAGAAACTGGCAAAAGAGCTGGATCATAGTTTGGATTATTAATAATTTGACTTAGGTCAATCGCATATATATCCGCCCCATCTGCGTATCCATACTCGTCAGTCATATATTCGTCCCATCTTGATACCTTAGGAGCGTAAGAAAATGTTAAGATCCTCCCACTTTGATCAACGCTAATGCTATCCGGCAAAATTGCTCCAAGGTAATTTCCATTACTGCTTTGAATCGGAAATTGCGAACCGATTATGGATTGCTGAGATGGGAGTGGAAAAATCTGCTTAATCGACCCATTTGAGGTCATAAACATTAATATATTTTGAGAATTAGGTATTAAAACTTCTGTAAAATCTGTACCTATATTTCCTCCATTGTCGTACGGATCAGTTACCGCAGAGTCAGGCTAACGAAGTGATGCAACAAAGGCCATTGGATAGCCTGGATTATAACAGGTTGGACAATTAGAAAATGTTTGCCACTGTGGAGCTGGAGGTGGTGGCTCTTGAGCAAGAGAGCTCTCCGCCGTAAGAGTAACGGCAAAAACAATGAAAAACCAAACAAAATAGCGTTGTGCTACTTGCCTAAAAAAAACCATTCGACATTCCCTAGATAGTTATAAAAGGAACTGCAATAGGCATGCCACATAAATGCATGAAATATGCATCTTATGTTACTAAGCTAACTGCTTTAATTACTTGGGTTTATTCTTTAGAAGCTAACATCTCTATTTGATACGATTTCATCCTATCTGCTTGACTAATATAGACTTTAAAATGAAAACTCTCTTAAGAAGGAACTAATAAGGCCTAGAGTAACCAGTATTCCCAGTAGTTAGCGATAAACATTCCACTTTAAGCATGCAAGGAATGGGCCGATATACCTAATCTAATTAAAGAGATTGGTTTATCGTCTAGTTATCTGTGTGTGGAATGCGTCTTCTTAATGACCGTGAAAAAATTGTCGTTCAGGGTGCTTACTTTGCGGAAAATGGAACTCTCTTAAAGCTCTTAAAGAGGAAGCCGCTAAGGCGAGTTCAACATTTGAGATTTAGGTTCGTGAAACCTCTCCTCAGAATTATCACCATCTTTTAACATTATTTTATAAGCAAACAAGGCTACAAACCAACAAATTGCTGCCGACCAGATATTGTGTGAGACAAAATGAGCTCCACGAGCTATTTGGGAGAGGCTAAACATAGTACCTACAATCATTACTACAAAAAAGACAAGCCCGCGCTGTCTTGGGTTTCTCTTATACATAACAAAATAAAAACCAAAAAGTGAAAAACCCGCAGATGCATGCGCACTAGGAAAACAGCGACCGGCTTTAGGAATTGCTAACTCCAGATCAAAGAGTTTTACATATGGAACTGGGCCACCAAACAGATCAAATTCATAAGGACAATGATGATGTGTTAAAATTTTAAGAATTCCAACAAGTCCAGTTGAAATACCTATTGTAAGAGCAATGTAAAGAAAAATAGATTTCTCTGCTCTAAGAAAATCTACCTGAAAAGAAGCAATCCAAAAAGTAAAACTGCCGATACCAATTACTGCAATTAAATATCGACCAGCAGTATGCAAGATATCCCTAGCCCAAAAAGTATCTTTATATATCCAACTCTGCTTTTCAACATCAAAGAATTGATTTGATAGTATGATATCCCAATCAGTAATTTCGAAAAGATAAGCCGCTATTAGAAAAACAAGCAATGGCAGCAATCCATGAGTAAGCCAAAAGCGCATTATCCCCTACCGTTCCTTCTTTTGAATCAAAGATTACTGAAGCACATATTTATGATTTTGAAATAGTTCAAATGCAGTCTGAAAATATGAAGTAGCAAGCTTAAGAGCTTTACGCTTAGGTTTAATCTGCTTCTGTATATTTGTTACCGGATTGTAACTATAAGTAGATTCAGTTTTTTGAAGTCCTAAAACCGACAGACTATTTTTATCAAGCATTGCTACGTTATGATTATGGCTGATTAGCACAGGTTGTTTTGTAGGAAAATCTTTTACCAATAAATTATTACCATAAAACGGCCCTTCATATGGCAATCCAAGCATCCCAATAACTGTTGGCATAAGATCGATCTGGCTTATTCTAGTATCAATAGTACCGGGAGTAATTACTCCATCAGCAATTATTAAAAGTGGAATACGATATCGCTCAACTGGGACTAGAGCTCGGCCATAAACACGAGCATCATGATCAGCAATCACAACTATTATACTATTTTTAAACCAATCATGTTTAGGAGCCTCTTTAAAAAACTCTCCAATTGCATAATCAGCATACCTTACCCCTGCATCTCTACCACCTCCTGACTCTGGAACTCCGGGAATTCCCTTTGGAAATGTATAGGGCTTATGGTTTGACGTAGTCATTATAAGAGAGAAAAAAGGTTGTCCATTTTTTGAAACATCATCGTAATAAGACATAGCATGCTTAAATAGGTCCTGGTCACAAACTCCCCAAATATTAGCAAAAGTTTGCTCCTTTACATCCGTTCGATCACTTAATTCAAATCCATTACTACCAAAAAAGTGATTCATATTGTCAAACATTCCAAAGCCTCCATAAAGAAAGCTGACACGGTAATCATGTTTTTTTAGAACCTCTCCCCAATTTGCTATATCTTCATTATTGGGACGCTTTAAGATCGATTCACTTGGAATAGGCGGGAAAGAAGTCATCATTGCCTCAAGACCACGGACTGTACGAGTGCCAGTAGCATAGGCATTTTCAAATAAGAGTCCGGTTTTTGAAAGTCGATCAAAGTTAGGAGTCAACCCCCTAGTATCGCCATATGCTCCAACAAAGCCAGCTCCTAACGATTCCTCTGAGAGGATAATAATATTCTTTTTCCCATATCCATTTGTAGAACCTTTAAATGAACGGGAGATACTATTTCCAGTATCAAAAGTTAATTCTCCTCCAAGTTTTGACAAATGCTGTCGCATAATGCTGTATGCTTTATCATTTGATAAAGTTGAATAATATAAATTATAATCAAGCTCAGAAGACCAAAGCGCATTAAAAAGGCTACTTATTCCATTACTTGAAATTTCATTTATAACTCTATTACTTGAGAAGTGAAGAGAGTTAGTAGAAAAAGTAAACGCCATTAAGACAACTAGAGCAAAGTGCTTAATAGCAAAAGACCATGGTCGGGCATCCATTCGATCTGTAATGAACGAAGTTTTAATACGTGGCCAAACATATTTATAGGCCAATAATGTAAGGATTGTATTTCCTGCTAAGAACCACATAATTGGAAATGATTCCCACAAATTTACAAATACTTCGTGTGGGTACATTAAATAGTCAACTGCTACTAGATTAAAACGAGAATCAAATTCATCAAAGAAAAAATACTCAACTGGTTGTAGATAAAATAAGCCAAATAGCAGAGCAAAAACTAAAGTAGCTGTTACTTTTTCAAAAGTTTTCTTTTGAAACCATCTTGGTGGTATTAAAAGTGATAATAGGGTAAGTGGAGCTAAAAGATATATTAACTGTAAAGAGTCATTAACTAATCCGATCAATAAAATCGATGGTAGATCAAAAAGAGTAACCTTTGCACTCTCTCCAAAGGAGATCCAAAGTACAATCCTTAAGATAACAGAGAGAAAAAGATAGATCCCTCCCAGTAAGCCAAATAATCTTAAACGCACAACTCAAATCTCCAGAATCTTTTAAGGCTAGAAACGCCCCTTAAGAGTTAAAAAATTAACGATTGGGCCCCTAATTATCTTACAAGATCCACAGATTAAATCCCCAATCGGCTCGCCGTCGATTTGGACGTAGGTTTTTTTAACTAATTCAAATGACCATTCAGATTTTTTTTCAATAATCTCTGGATTACACTTATACAAGAATCTTCCAGTTAGAAAGGGGAAATATTGATAAAAACTACGTATCGCTAACCCCTCAAGCAGCTCATCAGATGGATCACTAATATGATTTGATAAGCCAAGACCTGTAACTGAGCGAATGTTAGCAAAGAAAAGGTTAAGTAATTTTCTCTGGGTTACTTCTTTTTCTAATTTAACTGTTACCTTTCCCTCTGATTTAAACATATTGAATACAGTGCTAATAGCATAAGCCAACCTATTTCCAAAACGTCCAAACAGTTTAGGAAGTAGAGTAAATCTTTCTCGAATTTGATGAAATGACCTAATTACAGCGCCATCAAAACCAAATGAGAGATAGTTACAGAAAAGTAACTCCTTAAATATTGGATTGCTAAATGAGAATCTCCAGCTCTGGATAGGTTGCAACTGTGCTGTTTTTATTAAAGCCAATATCTCTCTTAAAGATAGCGCACCAACTGAACGGGAAATTTTAAGCTCTCTAGCAAGATCGTTTCCAGTTCCAAGAGGAATTATAAAGATAGGAATTGGAAAACCACTAAATGCATTGATTGTATGATGAATTGTCCCGTCACCACCTGCTATGATACAGAGATCGCAACTATTAATCTCTGAAATTTTCGATAAAAGATCTCCATCAAAGATATTATGGATGACAAACTCTACATCTATATCTGGAGCTTCCCTTCTAAATTGAGCTAGCAGATTTTTGCCTTTATTGCCTCCTGAAGTTGGATTTATAGCGATAAAAATCATATCTTACTCTCAACATCCTCTCCTAAAGCCTTACCTTCTTTTTCAAGAGCGGTATCAAGAGTAAATCTACCTTTAGCTAACGCTTTGTTAGCCTCATTTAAATCATCCTCAGCTTTATTAAGTCCCTCTTTTAACGACTCTACCTCATCGGAGTTAGCAGCCTCAGCTTTTATTAAATCGTCTTTTGCTTTCTCATATGTAACTGTGCACTTCTCAAATTCTTTCTCAGAATGTTTGACCCTTGATTCTGCTTTTGCAACTTTATCCATAGCAGAGGCAATTTCACCATGTTTGCCCTCATCGGGCTCAGAGGTAAGTTCAATATCCTGAGCCGCAAGTACCATCGCTAAAACAGGAATTTTATTTACTAAATCATCAAGAGAGGTTTCATCAATTCCAATTGGACCATCATCTTTTAATCGAAATGGAGCAAAGACAAGGGAACTTTTAGATGAAAATTGTATGATAATCTCATTTGAAATAGTTTCAACTACCTCTACCTCTGCGTCTATACGAACATCACTCAGCATCTCATTAATCTGTGTGATTCTATCCTGCTCAACTTGTGCTGAATGAACTGCAGCTAAGACTCTAATTTCAGCCCCAGACCATTCGGGCGTCCGAGTCATAAGATAGGCGAGCATTAGATTAAGTTTAGAGGTAGCGTCATCTCGCCACCAAACATCTATTCTTGTTCTGGCACTACTATCTAAAGAGAGTTTTTTAAAAGTATCGCTCCCTGTTGCTAGGACAACGACATTACAACCAAACCGAACAGATCCCCGTAGAAATTTTCCATATGACTTTAAGCCTTCTATTCCTTTCTCCCCCTTATCTTGATCATACCAATTTAGAAGTATTGTATTGGCTCTAATAGGTCCTAATCCAGCAGCCTGAAGTAACACTGGAAAGCCAACTTCCCCGTTACTGAAATTTACTACTAAAGCAAAAGCATCAAGCTCACGGTCCTCTATCTCTTTCCTTAACTCCTCCTCCATCTCTAACCGTTTTTTACGAACAAGAGCACCCTCTCCCTCTAAAATTCTTACCGCAGTAGTAACTCCACTACCTCCCTCTATCCAAGATGCGAATCTTATAATTCTCTCTCTTCTCTCTAGATTATCGCTAAAAGCAAGGATAACTGGCCTCCAATCTCGCGAGTGCTCAAGTTCATATGACATCTTGAATAAATTTGCCCGGATTCTTTGGAATCGATTTGATCGTGAACTATCAGCCCACCTTTCAGGATGATCACTACTTTTAATGTATTGATATATGGCCATTAAGAATACGAAAGACACTACTCCCGCAGTTGGATCAATTGCTAAAATCGCACCAAGACAACCTAATCCGCCAAGTAAACTTACGCGCGGATGATACCAACGAAATCGTGGCCTAAAAGATGGGCTCTTTGAACTAGCCTCATAGTAGGTGGCGTAATTTAAAAGTCCGTACGAAAGGAGGAAAAACATTGTAACAATAGGAGCAATTAGATTTAAATCCCCTATTAACACCGTAAAAATTGCAATGACGGCGGCAAGCAAAACTCCCCGACGTGGATTAGATGTGGGGCCAGCTCCAACTGCAAATGGATTAAGTATCTTAAAGATTCGATCAGAGGCAAGAGATTGCAAGATACGTGGGGCTCCTAAAAATGAAGCGAGTGCAGATGAAAGAGTTGCGCAGATTACACCCGCATCAACCATAAAAGGGAAAAGCGAAATTTTGCGCATGGCATTATAATCAGCCACCAAGTCAGCTCCAGACATTGCACCTGCCAACACGAATGCAACACCTATATAGATCAACCAAGACAATCCAACGGCAACAAAAGTCCCAAGTGGTAAGCTTTTACCAGGGTCTTTAAGATCCCCTGACATGCTAACCCCTTGAGTAAAACCAGTGACGGCTGGGAAAAATAAGGCGAAAAGTACCCAAAATGGAGTGACTCCTGCAGGAGCCCATCCGTTAGTAAATATTTCTCCATTCCACTTTTCAAACCCACCAATAAAGAAAGTAATTATCGCTAAGGTAAGAACTGACATAATTACATACTGTAATTTTGTCGCCCAATCAGAACCGAGCCAAGCAAAGATAAATAGGATCGATAGTGCGATAAAGGCAGCAATCTGTGGTAAGGCTTGATCAGTACTGCCAATGACGGCTGATAACGCCTCTCCAAAACCGATTACATAAAAAGCGATTGAAACTGATTGAGCTAGAAAAAGAACGACCCCTATGGCTCCACCAAATTCTACCCCTAACGTTCGTGAAATTAGATAGTAATCACCGCCCGCTTTTACGCGAAAATTTGTTGCAATCGCCGAGAGGGAAAATGTGGTACAGACAGAGATCAGATTAGCTAAGCATATAATCATTATTGCTCTAAGTAGTCCTGCCTCTCCTACGATAAAACCGACACGCAAAAATAGGATAATACCAAGTATGGTTAAGACACTCGGGGTAAAAACTCCGGCAAATGTTCCTAGTTTTTTCTCTTTCATTAAGTACAATTATAATTAAGCGTGGAATCTTTGAACAAAAAAATAATAGGACTTCGATCTGGTTAATGCCAGTCTTTTAAATGTCGTTACAATATAGTTATTTAAAAATGGCTGGGCGGGGTGGACTCGAACCACCGACCTCACGGGTAACAGCCGCGTGCTCTTCCAGCTAAGCTACCGCCCAATAATTGGATCAAATACAGTTAATTATAGTTACCATCGGCAGGAAAATTAAAATTCTTGCCTACTTGGTTGAGATAAATGTTATAGGATATGCTATTTAGAAACTTTTTTACCCGCTAGAGCGGGTTATTATTATTGAAGAAAGAAGGAATATAAGTGCAAACAGTTAACATTCAACTATCTTAAACTCACATTGACACCTGGTCAATGTAGTTCTGCTCTAACTGCTA
>Ga0163149_10008572_pt1 | contig 10066 bp, 7 predicted proteins | sample OliLakLV19MP5G1_FD_148604 | JGI IMG/M metagenome (GOLD analysis project Ga0163149, IMG submission 148604) | Freshwater microbial mat bacterial communities from Lake Vanda, McMurdo Dry Valleys, Antarctica - Oligotrophic Lake LV.19.MP5.G1 | ecosystem: Environmental > Aquatic > Freshwater > Lake >...
CAGCAAGGGATTGCTGTAGAAGTTCCCGCGCGGCGCTAGATTGTTTCTCATTGTCTAGAAGGCGTTGCTGCAAGGAATTAATCGTTGACTCGAACTCTGTGATTTGTTCTGGGGGTGTAAGCAGTCAAGTGAGCTGGAAGTGGCTGGAATGAAAACCACGAGACGGCTAGTGTAGCGAGGAAGCGTATTACCTTTCAGATCGGCCGCATTTGCCTTTTCCTCCGCAAGTGCAACTTCTGCCTCAGTTATCTTCGCCTGGGATGACGCAAGTGAGCCATTTTCATCTGTCAGCTCCTTGCTCCTGTGTAGCGCCTCTTCCAGTGAACGAGTGAGTTCCGCATTGTCTTTTTCCAACTCAGAAAACCGTTCCTGCCATTGCGAAATCGCATTGCTAGCCTCGTTTTCTTGATCGTTGAGTCGTTCTTCCAACTCATTGATCGATGTATCTTGATCAGCCACTCGGCCTGTTTAGAGACGAGGAATTTTGAATGAAGTCAGACACCACGGTATAGCGACAGAAACAGTTGTATTTCATCGCATCTACTTACTTTCCCGTTCTCTCAAAACCTTTTCATCGTCGGCAAGCTTCTCGTTGGCTTCCTGCAGTGTGCTTTTTAGCTCGGTCAACTGGCCCTCCAGAGACATTATTGTGTCTCTCAAAGACTGTAGCTCGGCATTCTGCGATTCAGCTTGGTCTAAATGAAAAGAGCAAAAGTTGCAAGCAGTGTTCAGCGAATAGCATTCAACGAACAAACAACGGTCTTCGCTACCGCAGTCAGTGTCTTACCTGCAGATCTTGACTCGCAAAGTCCCTTCTCTTCCAGTGCCGCGGCTAGAGCGTTTTCTTTCTCTTCCAATTGTCTTTGTAGTAGGGATGGCAGCTCGCTCTGTGTGGATTCTTGACTCGACGTTGCTTTCTCTAACGACTCGGTGAGCTCTTTGTTTGTTGCCTCCAAAGCTGTCACAGTTTCTTGCCACTGTGAAATAACAGCAGTCGCTTCCACATCTTGGTCGCTGATTTGCTTTTCTAGATCTTCAATTGTTGTTTCTAGCTCAGCGACACGCTCTGAAACAATACAAGGAGAAACAGAATTCCATGAGGTGGTCTGAAGGACAACTGACTACAATCAACGGCAAATAGTAAAGTCTACGTACTCTCCCACGCGGATACGACGCCTTCGGCCTCCAAAAGGCTTCCCTCGGTTTCAGACAACTTGGTTTTGGCGTCATTCAAATCGGCTTGAGCTGCTTCTACCGAAGCCAACAGTTCGTTGTTTTTCTCCTCTAATGCTGTGTAAGTTTCTTGCCACTGTGCAATGGCGTTGGATGCTTCCTCCTCTTGGTCTTTGGCTGCAGACTCAAGTTCGTCCACTTGTTCTGTGAATCAAGTTGTTGCAAAAATCAAAAGTGTCAGTTTTTGGATACGGATCAAAAGCAGCTTCACAACCAATCGATTCCAGACTTACCCTGCCACTTGAGAATTACATCTTCATCATTTTTTAACTTTTGATTCGCAATTGCCAATTCTTCCAGTGCCGCGTCGAGCTGTTCTTGCAGTCTGTTGAGGTCCATGCCCCTGTCAGTTTCAGCTTTGGATAGAGTTTCCAGTTTTCCAAGCAGCTCAGCATTCTGCCCTTCCAGCTCAGCATATCTCTCCTGCCACTGGGCAACCACACCCTGTGCCTCCGCTTTTTGGGCTTCCACTCTCTCGTTTAATTCTTGCAAGGAAGCTTCCACTTTGGTAACCAAGCCCCGCGCCTCCACTTTTTCGGCCTCCAACCGTTCATTTGAGGCTTTCAAGGCACCTTCAAGCTTAATATTCTGCTCTTCCAGTTCTTTGTATCTCTCCTGCCACTGGGCAACCACACTATGTGCCTCCACTTTCTGAGCTTCCACTAGCTCCTTTGAGTCCTTCAATTCACCTTCAAGCTTACTACTCTGCTCTTCCAGTTCTGTATACCTCTCCTGCCATTGGGCAACCACAGTTTGTGCCTCCACTTTTTGAGCTTCCACCAGCTCATTGGAGTCGTTCAGCGAAGCTTCAAGCTTGGTATTCTGCTCTTCCAGTTCTGTATATCTCTCCTGCCACTGAGCAATCACACCCTGCACCTCGGCTTCTTGAGCTTTCATTTGCTCTTCTGAATCTTTCAGGGCCGCTTCCAGTGTTGCTACGCGCTCTAGAAGGTGAAAGAAAGGAAGCCAAAGGTGATTAAGTTGCTGACACCTGTCTGATACTTTGTCTCGACAAAACCATTACGATACTATCTTACCTTGCCAGTGAAGCACAGCATTGTCGTCGTCCTTCATGTTCTCCCGCGCATCAGTCAAAGCCTTATGGGCTTCGTGTAGCTGCGCCTGCAGCAAGGCTAAGGCATCGGATTCGTCACCTCCACCGAAAGACTCAAGCGAGCTGACAAGCTGAGAATTTTTCTCTTCCAGTGAATTGCAGCTTTCTTGCCACTTCAAAATGGCGGAGTTGGCATTTTCCTCTTGTTCACTCAACTGCACTTCCAAGTCCTTGACGGCAGACTCCAGTTCGGCAACTCGTTCTACAGGAAGATGTTCGAATAGCAAAAAAGGCATTGAGATATCATGTGTCTGGTAGTCAACGACCTAAAATTGGACCGTATCCCAACTCCCTTACCTTCCCATTTGACAACCACTTGATCATCTTCTGCCAATTTAGCTTCGGCTTCCGCCAGCGCGGCTTTCGTTGTTTCCAGGTCGGCATTCAGCGCAGCGATAGACTCCTGACTACTTTCGTGGCCGCTGATGGGGTTCCCCTCCTTGCTACCACCAGCTGTTTCAAGCGCCTGCACGAGTTCCGTGTTCTGCTCCTCAAGAGCGGTGAAGCTCTCTTGCCACTGGGTAATTGCAGCATTCGCGGATTCTTCTTGTTCTGTCAACTGAACGTCTAGTTCTTTTACCTCTGCTTCAAGAGCAGCAACGCGTTCTGCGAAAGCGAGATTGTGTGAGTCTTGGTTGGACGCGGCTGCATGAAACATTTTTTGGCGCCTGTAAATCCCTTACCTTCCCATTTCATCACCACGTCTTCGTCTTCTTTGATCTTAGCCTCCGCTTCCGCTAAGAGAGCTTTTGTGTGCTCGAGCTCACTTTGAAGCTCATCGTCTGACTTCGTTGGCTTCGGGCCATCGGAAGATTGTTGTGCATCTGCCGTCCATTCTGTCTCTCTTCGAAGGTCGTCATCGCGCTGCTTCAACTGCTTCTGTAGATCCTCAACAGATGTTTCGAGTTCGCTGATCCGCTCTGCAACACAAAAACAAAGGAACTATTAGAGGGCATCGCCTAAAAAAGATTCGTCTTCAAAACATACAAGGCACAAAATCTTACGCTTAGAAATCTCCTGGTTCGCCGCAATGCTTCGCCTGACATCAGCGAGGTCTTCATTGGCCTCTGATAGCTGGCCCTCAAGTCTTTCTATTTGCTGTACCTGGTCAGCTAGCTGGCTTCTCAAGTTCCCTTCGACTTCAGTTTGTTGTGCCCCAGAGCGGCCAGCTTCGTCGGATGTAGATTGACCAGCCGTGATGTTGGAAGCTGTGGCAGCAGTGAAGAATTCCTGAGCGTTTTCCACCCTTGGGACAGGAGCTGGAGCAGCCCCAAAGAATTCTTCAGCGTTTGCCGGCGCTGGTGAAGAAGCCCCGAAGAAATCTTGAGCGCCCCCGCTACTCTGTGCCGAGGAATTACCGAATAAGTCCTGTGCATTTACTACGCTTGGTGCAGGCGCGGTAGCACCACCAAAGAGTGCTTCGGCGTTGGCAGCCCCACTACTTATGCTGCTGGCGCCGTAAGTGCCAGGAACGCTCCCTGCTCCTGTGGCGCCTCCCGTGGAAAAGAAATCTTGGGAATTAGTACCTTGGGAAACGACCTGCGGTTGCACTGCCGTTGTGGTCGTCGTTGTATTTGTCGCACGAAGGGTTTCGATTTCTTCGTTCAGTCGGCGGATCACGGCCTCGTCATCCGTTTGAGATCTGATGAGTTCAGTGTTCTCGTCCTTTGCTTTCTGAAGTTGAACAGCTAACTCAGAAACCTTCTGGTTATCCTCATTGGGTGCTTCGCTCTCCGCATTTCTTTCCGACTGCAGGCTATTCTTTATACGCTCATTTTCCAAGTTTAGCGACTGAATTTCCGCAAGGGAAGCAGCTGTAGCCTCTCGTTCAGCAGCAAGTTCATTTTGTAGCTTTTCGCAAGTGGCTTTGCTATCTGTTAGGGATGCCTCAAGCTGCCCCATTTGTTCTCGAAGGCTGTCCACCACTGCATTTGTGTCATTTCCATCACTCAATTTGCTCTTCAGCAACTCAAGCTCCTCCATCACTGCATTCTTGGCATCTGTTTCAGCAAGAAGCTCGCTTCTCAACTGGTCGATGGACGTTTGGAGACTTGTAACTTCACTGGACGATTTAAGTAGGTCATCTGCCCTGCTTTTCAATGAAGCAACTTCTTCCTGAAGTCGCCTAATTTCCACCTGGGAAGCTTCAAGGGATGCTTCCGATTCGCTGAGTCGACTTGACAGCAGTGCCGATTCCTGGTCTTGGACACACGCATTTGCAACCAAAGCTTCATTCTGCCCGACCTTCTCTTTGAGTTCTCGTACTTGGGAGAGCAAAGCTGAATTTTCCGATGACAATTTGGCATGCTGCTCAGACAACATATTGTGGTGACTGACGGCTTTCTGCATCCAGTCTTGGGCAGCCTCGTTCGCCGCTTGAAGTTCGGCAATCTCGTCATCCTTTTCTTTGATATCTGCATCAGAGAAACCGCCATGTCCGCTTGCATTGTTGTTGATCCGTGCCTCCAGTTCCCGGATCCGCGATTCACGCTTGTATATTTCCTCTTGGTCGTGTCTACGCGAGCTCTCTAATTCAACACGTGCGCTCTCGACGGAGCCCTTGAGATTTTCAAATTCAATTGCTAGATTTTGCTTCTCAGCCTCGAAATCGGCAGATTGTCTCTCAAGCTCTCTTTGTAGGTGCCCGATCTCTTCGTTCTTGGCCTTGATATCAGCGTCATATCGCGCTGCTGCTTCCTGGGAGACGGCTAGATTTTCGTGTCCGTCTTCACCACTCTGTTGTTCAAAATTCTGCTGCTGCTGCTGCTGTTGCTGTTTCAGGTTGTCAATTTCTATCGAAGCACTTTCAAGGTTCAGTGTCAATTCTTTGATTCTATTTTCCAATTCGGATTTAGCAGATTCAAACTCGTTATTTCCGTCGGAAAATTGTCGTTCAAGTGCAACATATCGCTCCTTTTCTTGCTGGACTGTATCTTGAAGATGCTGATTTTCACGAGCAGCGTTGTCGAGTGATGACTGGAGATGGCCGAGTTGCTGAACAAGGGACTGTTTTTCATCAAACAGAGACTGGTTCTGCTCCTGCAGTATGCGATGTTGTTCGTTCACATCTTGACTCTGATTGTTTCTGAGGTTGGATAGCTCAGTTTGCAGCATTGCATTCTGCTGTCCCATAGTATTCATATTTTGGACTGCCATGGCCATCCATTCGTCGGCTGCCTGCGCATCGGTGCGCAGTCGTTCATTCTCTGCCCTGAGTGCTGAAATTTCGGTAGAACCTACCCCTGCGGTAGAACTGTGCTGTTGCTGTTGGTTGCGATGTTGGTGGGATCCCTCTTCTTCTTGTTCTCCGGGTTGTTGCTCCGAGGAAGTCATAGTTGTAGCCGCTGTACCAGAACTCTCCTGTCTCTGTTGCTGCACGCGGTACTCTTGCTCTAAACTGTTGTATGCTTGACTCAAAGACTGAATTTCTTCGCGAAGGCTTTCGGTTTCATCACGTGACTCTTTCTCGAGCGCCCGTGATTCTTCCAATTCTTTTTGTAGGTTGGCAAGCTGGTCGTCCCGGCTTGCAAGTTCAGACTTGTGTTTCTCTTCCTGAACACGCTTCTCTTCCTCCATCTCTGCGGCCTTTGTTTCTAGTGCTGAAATCTTGGCCATGTATTCGCTGAGCATCGTGTCCAACTGGCTGGGGGCGCTTTCTAGGCGCCGCTTGTATTCTGACAGCTCGTGATCCTGAGATTCGATTTTGGTGTTGGCGGTATCCAGTGATTGTTGCAATTCGTCTATCTCTTGTGATTGCTGGAATACCAGTTTTTGCAAGGACCTCGCACTTTTTCCTGCCGCCGCATTTGATGGGGTCTCGCCTTCAATAAGTTCGCTGCCTTCATCTTCGGCCTCCTCGCTTTCTCCGCTTCCGGTAAGCTCCTGCACCATACGCTTCCGTACCAAAAGAACACAGTTTGAAAACCATTTCGCCCAGACTTTGTACTCGAGTTTACAGACCGACCATGGCATTGTGTCACCAAAGTCTTTCACCGATTTAAATTGTTCCAAAGAAGAAGTGAATTTGCTCACTCCGCCACTTTTCTTTGCGATCAGTTCCATAATACTCGAGCGAGTCCATCCTCCACATTTCCCCTCATCTTCCCCCATGAATTCCATGGAAAGACCAAGCAGTAATTTCCCCAAAACAGTCACCCCCTTTTTGTGGCTGTGTGTTTTTGTCTTGACGCTCAGCAGTGCACTCAACACCAGACTACTTTGGTTGGACGATAAAATAGTTTGAACCACAGCAGGTGTTTCCAAGGTCCAGTGACACAGAAACCGCAACAAGGTCATTGAAAGAAAGGCGTCTTCTGGTTTGTCGGCCTCCTCCATGCTACCCACTGCATGCAATATCGATTCGACCAGACTAGTAGTAGTAATGTCGGAATTCCCGTCGGGGTCGTCAGCCATATCTTCTTCCGTCACTGGCTCGCCTGATTTCGTCCGTGATGTGGTTAGGCGCAGCATCACTTCTCGGCTGGTTTGATCTGTCAGAAAAATCGAAAGCCCGCCGAGAGCACCTGCCAAGAAAATTTTTCGGCGTTCCGGGTCGATTCCGGGCGTCATGGTGAGATTTTCCGCCACGGTATTGAGCAATTTGTGCACCACGGTCGGCGGTGGTGGTTGTGGCGGGCCATCCTCATTTTCGTCATCCATCGTCATGGGAGGTGCCAACGTGTACATGAGCATTTGGTTGGCAGATTCCGCGGTAACCGTTTTTCGAATGGCATGAAGAGCTGCCTGGGAAATTCCCATTTTCTCCTTCAAGTCCGTTCCCAATCCTCCTGTGCACACCAGATACAACAGTCGATCCAATCCTGCATGGCGTTCCATAGTGATAGGATCATGAAAGTAAAGTGCGGTAGTTTCGAGCGCTTTTTGTTGCAATTGGGGTGATGGAACGGCACAAACGAATGGTACTTGCGGAGGAGGCGGCGAGACCAATGCTAGCTCCCACAGGAGGGAACACAATGGGCCGTGTCGCCCCCACACCGACTTTTTGAGTGAATCCGATTCAAGCAGCAACGCCAGTATGTTCAAGGTCTTTTCTATCACTTTTTCTTCTCCCGGTGTCAATTTGGGTACTATTACTTCGTCCTCTTTGGATTCGGGTTCTTTAGAAGAAGCGCTTTTGAGGATATCATCCAGATCGTCGTCCTTCTTGGAAACCGGTTTCTTTTTGCTGGGTGGGTCGAGGAATTCAGTTCCTTGTCGTAAATCCAACAACCGCGGCAAATTACTGGCAATAGTGGGCGATTGAAAGACAAGATCCGCGAGGTTTGGGTCATGTTTCCACAGTTTGAACAACAAATCAAGACATTCTTGTACCAACAAGTTTCCTTTGGTTAATCCACCTTCTTCGAGTGCTATTAGGATAACTTGATCAGCAACTTCGGAAAACATCCAGATTTTGGCACAGGAAGCCCATTCGGCAATGACTTGCGCCAACAAGAGAGCTTCATTGCGAATGATTTCTTCTTGGTGGACATTCAGCAAATCTCCCAGCCGATACAATCCATTGGGTGCTTGCAAAAGTTGGGCTTGTGCTTTGGAGGGTCGTTTGACGCAAAGTTTGGTCAAAAGCTGCAAGGCCAAGACACGTGTATAGATGGGCACTACTGCTTCTGCGTTGTCGTCATTGCCGTTATCATTGTTGTCGCTTCCACTGCTAATGACGTCAATCAAGCACTCCAATAAAGTTTCATCTTTTTCCAACAAGGGACTTTTCGTGGATTCTTGGTCTACCATTTCCATGTAAATTCTACAGACTAACGACGCTCCTTCTTCCACAGGCACTTCCATGTCGTGGTGTTTGTGATTTCCAGTGTGGAGGACATGACGAAGCGCGTCCAAGATTTCCGGGTCGCTCCAAATCATTTCGGGGGGTAATTTGGTTTCCTCCTGTTCGTCCTCCGAAGTAGTTCTCTTCTTGGTGTTGGCTTTGAGTGCTTCGAGGATGCGCTCTAGACCCATGTGGGCATCCTCGGCCGAACTGGCCGACACGAAGCGATCTAACAAGAGAGATGCTAGAGCCTCCATTGTGTGCTATCCTCGGGTGTTGTAATAATAAATGACTGTGTGGTTGGAGATTCACGGGTTGCACCTGACTTTTACACCACACTATATAGCTAGTTAGTGGTCACTTGCTATCCTCAAAAGTCTCAAGAGTGAATCAAACCGGGCTGAGTTATTTTGCGTGGCCTGGTGTAAGATACCCTCTAGCTAGCTATCAATGCCAATGATGATGGTTGGTTGTGGCCAACTTTGTTTACGGGGTTGCTTGTTGTTCACACGCTATGTGGCCATGGTGGCTGTTTCGCGGCTCTCCTTCGCTGAACAAAGATTTGATTGATTCGATTCATTCGATTCGATTCCACCGTCCACGGCTACCGCCGACAACGCCATGCTCGCCACAATAACCGCCAAAATCATTTGGAGCCAATGTGCATCACAAAATTAAACAATAAAACTAGTTGGAAATGTTAAAACCACTAACTTGGTACCCTAAAAAACCCAAGAGCAAGTGAGAACAACAATTAGCTATCTACAATGTAGCAGGACGGTTTGAGGCCAGCTAGCCCATCAAATTGTTTGTTGCTGAAGTCTTACACCTCGCTTGAGTAGACATCTATTTTTTTGTTTTGAGTTTTTTTTATTGATTTAAAATTACAACGTTTTGGTTCTCCCACTGCAGTGATGAAATCAATATCTATATAAAACATATAAAACGCTCCCCGCTGTCACGTTTATCCACGCTACATTGAAAATACACCATGTATGTTGGTTTAGCTTCAAGGACAGTTGATGTCGTCGGTTTCTCCCTTCTTCGGTTCCAAGTAGAAATCCCGGCGATCCATGGACGCATTGTCCAGATACTTGAAAGTCGAATCATACACTACCGACACGGACCATTTCTCACCATTGGGGTGGGCACAATGAAAGGTATTAGGGCAGTCATCGCGAGCTGAGTTGTCAGCCATAATGCAGACCGTCTCTACCATTTTTTCGGGGGCGAGATTCCAGGGATTTTTCCAGTAGAACAGATAGCGGGCTCGATCATTGGCATCCCCTAGAGCCAAATATGTTGTATCAAAATGCTTGGTTGGAAAGATCTGACCCTGACTGCAGAGACTGGCCCATACGGTATGACCCTTCATGTTGCTTCCTTTGGCGACTAGGTTGAGATTGGGCGAAGGGGTAAGGATGGCGTCTCCAAAGAACAGAGCAGATTCCCAAACAGAAGCCTTGCGATTTTCTGGTTTTGCAGGAGGAGCTAGCACGTCAATATGGCTGGGCTCGAAATGACTGGGATCAAAATCCGTTTCTTCCATGGTTATAATGGACTGGGATAGGTTGGTCCCGATATCTGTTTCTTCTTCGCCGTGATCCTCGTTATCTTCCTCATCGTCGGACTCGTCATCCTCCTTATCATTCTGGTCACCATCCTCATCTTGATCTTTATCCGTATCCTTGCCGAAAAAGTTCGTCGGGGTGCAAGCAGCAAGGCCACAGGCCCAAGCGTCGTGCCCGACAGACTCTTCTCCATCGGATCGGTCTGTGGCGACACGCCGCAACGGACGGCGAGTCTGTTGAGGAGGAAGAGAAAAACGACTGTCAAGGATTGACTCCATAAATGTTGACACGGCCGTGTTATCAAGGAGACTGTTGTCTCGGTTGGTGAAATGATGGGGCAAGATGGCCTGACATTGTTTTGGG
>Ga0163149_10008573_pt1 | contig 10065 bp, 8 predicted proteins | sample OliLakLV19MP5G1_FD_148604 | JGI IMG/M metagenome (GOLD analysis project Ga0163149, IMG submission 148604) | Freshwater microbial mat bacterial communities from Lake Vanda, McMurdo Dry Valleys, Antarctica - Oligotrophic Lake LV.19.MP5.G1 | ecosystem: Environmental > Aquatic > Freshwater > Lake >...
GGAAAACGATCAGGCGTGGCTTGGCGCTCACTTGACCAGCCGCGACAGATTTCGCATCGACTTGAATGTGAGCGACGGTGCCTTTGCGCGTGCCAGGCGTAGCAGGTCCCATGACAACGCCAGGCTCGAAAGCGCGAATGACGTTAATCGATTCTTCTTTGAGGCCGATGGGGCGAGGCACGGGGATCAAGTCGATGCAAGGCGGGCGCATGACGCAGACTTCATCGGAGAGAAGGCGCCAGCCGCGCAGACTTAGGCCGGCGCAGAGCGTGCTTTTGCCTGCGCCAGGTTGACCGGGCAGGATGACGGCGTGGCCGTTGCGCTCGACGACGGCTGAGTGGAGGATCAGATACTGGTGCGGCCGGGTGAAGACGCACCAGTTCACCGCCCACTCAAACATCGGCAGTGCAAGCGATCGCTCGAACGAAGGAAACGAAGGCACCTCGCCATCAATGATGAAACTCGCATTGCGACTAAGCCAGCGCTCGCGCCAAGAGCGCGGCGACACGGCGACTTCGAAGTCGATGAAATCCTCTTCAGGCTCCAGCGGATAATTCGCATAGAGCAAATGAATCGGATCCACGAGCTGCGATAACGATGTCTTCATGCCAAAGACAAACGGCCCCATCCGCGCACGTACCCCTGGCCCGCGCAGCAGGCGAGCGACATCGGTGTTGGAGAGTTCGTGAATGTACATGCGTAAGAGTGCGGTTCAATCTGGTACGTGAACGATGAGGCCGAGGTTGGTGAACTGGTTGATGCAGTATTCGATCTGCCGATGCAGTTCCTCGTCAGGCTGCAGATCGAAGGTCTGGGCGACGTGAGCGGCGAGTTGAGCAATGTCGATCGTATGACCATCGAGATGTCGCAGAATCTCGGCGGCGAGCGGGTGGAGGATGTGAGTATCGCCGGAAGGAGGGTGATAAACAACCGTTTCACCCTCCCAGGATCGCCACTGCAATTGAGCATTGGGGGCAAGTGTCCACGACATCAGATTATGTTCATCGGCTCAATCGACGGATGAGAATCAAAGCGATGATGGCAGAAGATGTGGCGCACGCCAATCAGAGATGCCCCAATGAAAAACCCCTGCCTATGAGCGGCAGAGGTCTGTAGTGACGAAAATTGAGATTGCGGTTGATCGACTTGGCTTATCGAACGGTGTCGAGCAGCGCGAGCTTAGCGAGTGACTTTTTTGCCAGACTCAATGGTATCTTGGTCACGACGGGTCGGATCGGTCAGCACCTTGTATTCGCCTGACTTTTTTGCCAGACTCAATGGTATCTTGGTCACGACGGGTCGGATCGGTCAGCACCTTGTATTCGCCATCGGTCTTATCGAGTTTGAGAGGCTTCCAGAGATCCGCGTCAGTGATGCCGTCCGTGCCGACGTCGGCAGGCGTGACATAAGCGCCCGGGCCGTACAGGATGCCCGCTGACCCGAGCGAGGAAAGCTGCGCGTGCGCAGGCTTGCCGCGAAGGGTGATGATCAGCGGCGCAGCAACGGCGAGCGCCTTGAGCAATCGGCGGCGGTTTTCAAATCGCGCTTTGCTCTTGGCGGTATCGCTCTTGGCCACTTCTGAATTTTGGTTTTGATTCTCCAGCATGATTAATCTCCGAAATCTCCGGGACAATCACAGGCACTGATCTAACAACGATCAACGATCTGCCTGTCTTTCGTCCCATCCTCATGGGTAGAGGATGTTCTCTTGTTTCTTTCAACTCCTCACCGCAAACAGGGTATGAGGTGTTCTCTTTATCTAATACATCTCACAAGTTACCACAAGATCACTGCTGGTGTCAAGGGATTCTCGGCGTTCTTAATGAATTTCTCAAGAACTGGCTCGTCATCTTCCGAGCTTCCGAGCCGCATTGAGCCTCTTACGGCCTTCTCGATTGTAAACCCTTGTCAACACTGAGCAACGGACGAAACAATACCGCCTCGTGACCCCTCGTGAAGTTTATACGCAAGAATCGCCGATTTTGTTCACTCCCCGTCAATCGGCCCCAAAGCCTCCGGCAATTTCCTCGCGATCATGAGAGAGGCCAATAATACCGACGCTTATTTGGCCTTGCTTGGGCTAAGACGATCTCCGCAATCATCCAAGTCGGCTTGATGGGGTAGGATTGGTTGCTGACTCTGCGAAACTTATCTTTTTGTCGCTTTATGACGGTCGGGGCAGTTGGACAGGGCAATTACACCGCACAGGCGTAGTGAAAACTCAGCGACAGCCATCTGCCACCCATATCTATATCTGTGTCATCATCGCCATCATTGAAAAATCAGATCGCGGGCAATTGCCATTTTTCACGGCGTTCACGATCGAGCCACTTGGGATTCGTATCGTCAGCAAACTTCCAGTTTTTCGGATCCCACTTCATCTTTTTGCCGTGGGCATAGACGAGATTGCCCAGATGGCAGACCACTGCACTGCGGGCTCCGATTTCGACATCGCAAATGGGACGCTGGCGACTGCGAACTGCCTGGAAAAAGTTTTCGTGGTGATTCGAAGACTGGATCAGGCGAATGTCCTTATCCGTGATCGGCTCCTCGAAGATGGACTCAGGTGTAGCGGTGAGTTTGCCGCGGTTGACCAGAATCTGACCTTTCTCGCCTTTGAAGAGGATGCCGCCCGAGGAGCCGTGGGTAACGACGATGTTGTCGCCCACCGGGGTCTTCTTATAGATGTAGCGGACGCCCTTGGTCCATAGCGGATCGCCAAACTGTTTGACCTTGTTCGGCTCGGTTTCCGGTGGAAGGATTTCATCTGGGCCTGAGTCATCCATTCCCAGTCCCCATTGCATGATGTCGAAGTGGTGGGCCCCGAAGTCCGTCATGCCGCCGCCTGCATATTCGATGTAGGTGCGGAATGCGGGATAGTGATTGTGCACACCGCGCGGGCTCAGGGCCGAGTGGTAAGGCCGAGCCGGCGCCTGTCCCTGCCACATGTCCCAGTTCAGGCCGGGCTCCATGGATTCTTCGGGAAGATCACAGGGGCGACCGGGGCCGCCGACATCGACGATGACTTCGGTGATTTTGCCCAGGCGACCGTTGCGGACATATTCGCACGCCTTGAGAAACTCTTTGCTCGAGCGCTGCTGGCTGCCGGTCTGCATGACGACATTATTCTTGCGAACTGCATCGACGCAGAGCTTGGCCTCGGCAATGGTCAAGGTCAAAGGTTTCTCGCAGTAAATATCTTTCTTGGCCTTGGCAGCTTCTACGAGCGGGATGGTGTGCCAGTGGTCGGGGGTGGCGATGAAGACCACATCAATATCCTTGCGGGCAATCACCTCGCGGAAATCTTCCGTGTCAGCACAACCTTTCCAGTCCTTGCGCTCCAACTTGGCGTACTTGGCTTCGACGGTTTTCTTTGCATGCTCGCGGCGAGTGGTATCGACATCGCACACCGCCTGCACAACATAGTCCGGCTTGCCAGCGACGTGGTTCAGGTGGCCGCCCATCTGCTTGCCCATGCCGATGAATCCCACGCCGATGCGATTGCTCGGAGCAGGTTTGCCCGGTTCCAGACCCAGCGCCGAAGCGGGAATGATCATTGGAGCAGCGATGGCGGTGGAAGCTGCCTGAATAAAGGTGCGGCGAGAAAAACGCTTGGACATGGAAAAACCCTTTATATAGATTGCTTGAAACAGAATGCCAGAAACCGGTGGTCGCCAGACAGGGCCAGACGATCGCTCAATAAAGCATTGGCCAAAGCAGGGGCATGGTTAGGGGCCAGTGTACCTGCGATGAACTTCCGCTTGTCGCCATTCGACAGCCGAAACGGAGTTTGTTACACTGACTGGTCTTCCCCCAAATACGCGGCCAGTGCGGCAGCGACAGGGAATTTGGAACCGCCCTAATACGGCAAGTAACTGACCTGCCCCGCTGCATGTGCAACCGGTGCAAGGTCCAAGCATACGAGAAAAGCCATGTCGGACACGATCATTCGCGGCGTAGAACAAGCCCAGCTCAAAAGCGATCTGCCCAAGATCAGCGTCGGCGACACCATTGATGTGCACGTCCGCATCGTCGAAGGCACCAAGGAGCGCATCCAGGTGTTCAGCGGCGTTGTGATTTCCTTCTCCGGTCGCGGCCTGACCAAGATGGTCCTCGTCCGCCGCATCGTTTCCAACGAAGGCGTCGAGCGAACCTTCCCGGTGCACAGCCCCCGCATCGCCAAGATCGAAGTCCAGCGCCACGGCCATACCCGCCGCAGCAAGCTCTATTACCTGCGTGAACGCGTGGGCAAGAGCCGTCGTCTGCGTGACAAGCGCCGCGGGCTGGGTTCACTCGTTGAAAACAACGAAGCAACATCAGCACCCGCAAAGGGAAAGAAAACCGCTGAGCCCGCAACGGCTGGCGTGTGAGCTACAACGCGTGAACTTCGTAATTAGCCGTTCGCCTTGGCGAACAGAGGTTTGCACAATCGAATCATCAATCTTCAAACCCGCGCGCTCGCCGTGCGGGTTTTTTGTTTGACGAGCTACGACCGTAAGGGAGTTGGGGGAATCAAAGCGAAGCCCCGCTTCCTAACGGGCGCGGCTCGTTGCGAATAGTTCATGGTTTTATTCCTTCGCATAAACTGCTGCGATGAAGCGAACCCCATTTACCGCGCACTTTTCACTTCTCGTTCTACTCCTCAGTTCATCGTTGCTTGCAGCATCCGTCATCAAACCACCACCTGTCGCGCTGCCCGTCCCAGGCACGCTCCTCATCCACGGCGGCGGCAACCTGCCCGCTTCCTTCCTCCCCGCATTCTTCAAACTCGCTGGCGGTGATAGCGCCAAACTCGTCGTCATTCCCACCGCCAACGTCACCGATGAAGAAGCGAATGTCGATGCCATCACCAAGTCCTGGCAATCGCGCGGATTCAAAAACGTCACCATCGTGCACACCACGTCGCGCGACAAAGCCAACGAAGAATCATTCGCCACGCCACTCACCCAGGCCACCGCAGTCTGGATCGATGGCGGTCTGCAATCGCGCCTCGAAAAATCCTACAGCGGTACACCCGTCGAAAAGGAACTGCTGAAACTCCTCGCACGTGATGGCGTCATCGCGGGTTCATCCGCTGGCGCTGCCATCATGTCGCGCACCATGATTACTGGTGGCAAGGATGATCAGCCGCAGATGGGCACTGGTTTTGATCTGCTTCCTTCAGCCATTCTCGATCAGCATTTTATTGCGCGCAATCGCAAAGCAAGACTCCTTGCCGCACTGACTGCGCACCCCGGCTACGTCGGCTTTGGCATCGATGAAGGCACGGTGATGGTCGTTAGGAGTCGCACCATTCGCGTGCTTGGATCGTCAACTGTTTCCATCTGTCTGCCTGCAAGCAAGACGGAAGAAGCGAAAATCATCGAGCTTAAGGAAGGAGAGGTCGCTGACCTCGTGGCGATGAGCCGTGCAGCGATCGAACGTACAAAACCCCCATTTCCTGCTGAAAAAATCTTGCCCGCCAAAGGCGTCGCAGGCACACTCGTCATCGTCGGCGGCGGCGGTACACCCAAAGAAGCACTGGACATCTTCATCGAAAAATCAGGCGGCCCAGATGCCCCCATCGCCATCATCTCCACAGCACTCGATGAAACCCCACCTGAGAAACCAGGCGAAGTCATCATGCTCACCCGCGCTGGCGCGAAGAACATTCGCGTGCTCCATGCACCCACCATCGAAGCAGCCGGTGATGCAAAATTCCTCGCCGCCATCGCCCAGTGCAAAGGCATCTGGTTCAGCGGCGGCAGACAATGGCGCTTCGTTGATAAGTACCTCGACACACCAGCTGAAAAAGCATTTCACAACGTCCTCAAATCCGGCGGCGTCATCGGCGGCTCCTCCGCAGGCGCAACCATTCAAGGCGACTACCTCGTGCGCGGCAGCCCGCTTGGCAACACCGACATGATGGCCCTGGGCTACGAGCGCGGCCTCGCCTTCATGCGCTCCACCGCCATCGATCAGCACTTCGCGCAGCGCAATCGCTTCAAAGACATGGAAGCAGTGAAGAACCGTCTTCCGCAACTACTGGGCCTGGGCATCGACGAAACGACAGCCGTGATCGTCAGTGGCTACGAAATGAAAGTCGTGGGCAAGAACAACGTCTATGTCTATGACAAGAGCCAACCCGCTGAAGGCGAAGCGGCCTACACGAAGCTGAAGGCGGGGGATGAATACGATCTGAAAAGCAGGCAAAAAGTGATTGATGTGAAATGAGTCTATGCGCAGAGCCGCGACTCAACGAGTCGCGGACGCCTACGACATCGTTGCCGCGCACGTTTTGAGGTGACGTCGATGATTATGTCGCAACGTGTTTCGTAGCCAACTCGTCTTCGTAGATCTCCGCGACTCAACGAGTCGCGGCTCGCTAAACAGCACATCTCAAAAAAAGACAGAGCCCGCGGTGTGGCGCTGCGCGGGCCCTGTTCCAGTGACTTGAGTTGTTGTGTGAATCGCTCTTCACACGCATTCGATTATAGCGAACGATTTCGCATTTCAATCCCTTGGCTTCATCCATCGACACGATGCGCGAAAAATCTTGATCGATTCTTCGTTGCCATCATCACTTCTCACAGCACCAGTTCCTTGCCCGTAAGCAAGCGATACGCTTCGAGGTATTTGTCGATCGTGCCTTTGCATACTTCATCAGGCAGCACCGGGCCCGGCGGCGTCTTGTCCCACTTGCCAGCCTTGACGAGTTCTTCGAGATAGTTGCGCACGTACTGCTTATCAAAGCTCGGCTGATCGCGGCCCGGCTCGTACTGATCCATCGGCCAGAAGCGCGAGCTGTCAGGCGTGAGCACTTCATCAATCAGAATCGGAATGGTCGGATCGCCATCGGTTTCAGAAACGGGTAAGCCGAATTCGAACTTGGTGTCCGCGATGATGATGCCGCGCTGGGCGGCGTAATCGCGTGCCATTTTGTAGATTTCCAAGCTCAAATCGCGCAGTTTTGTGCCAAGCTCCACGCCGGCAATTTCGCACGACTGTTCGAAGTTGATGTTCTCATCGTGGCCGACATCAGCCTTGGTCGAAGGCGTATAAATCGGCTCGGGCAGTTTGTCGCATTGCTTGAGTCCAGGCGGCAGCTTGATGCCGCACACGGTCTGCGACTTCTGATATTCCTTCCAGCCTGAACCTGCGAGGTAGCCGCGCACGACGCACTCGACCTTGATGACCTTCGTCATGCGGCCGACCATCACGCGGCCTTTGAGCATCGCGCGGTCTTCGTCGCTGAGGCCCGGGATGTCGGCCGGGTCCGTCGAGAGCAGATGATGCTTGAGTCGATCGCCGAGTTTGGAAGCGACCATGCTGAACCAGAATTTACTGATCTGTGTGAGCACGACGCCTTTGTTGGGCACCGGGTTCGACATCACCACATCAAACGCGCTGATGCGATCGCTGGCGATGAGGATGAGCGCCTCACGACCATCAGCGAGACGCGTCTCATATAGATCGCGCACCTTGCCTTGACGACGGCCAGGCAGAGGAAGATTGGTTTGCATTACGCCGGGGGTGGAGGATGTAGTCATGGTTTTTGTAGGGTGGGCAATGCCCACCTGATGGAAGAGTGGAATGTGAATTGTGGTGGGCGGCGACCACCCTACGTCAGAACTGCCGGAGGAATCGCACATCATTCTCGAAGAGCCAGCGGATGTCTTCGATGCCGTACTTTCGCATGGCGAGTCGTTCGATGCCCAGGCCGAAGGCGAAGCCGGTCCAGACTTCGGGGTCGTAGCCGACAGCTTTGAAAACGTTGGGATCGACCATGCCGCAGCCGCCGATTTCGATCCATTTATCTTCGCCGCGCACTTTCATTTTCACGTACATCTCGGCGGAGGGTTCGGTGAAGGGGAAGTAGCTGGGGAAGAGTTTGACTTCAGCATCTTCGCCAAAGAACGCTTTGGCGAATTGCAGAAGTGTGGATTTGAGATCGACCATGCTCACGTTCTTGTCAACGTAGAGTCCTTCGATCTGATGGAACATGGAAAAGTGCGTGGCATCATGTTCATCAGGGCGATAGACGCGGCCGGTCGCCACGATGCGGATCGGCGGCTGCGTTTTTTCCATCACGCGAATCTGAACCGTACTGGTCTGCGAGCGCATCAGCTCTTGTTCGCTGACGTAAAAATTGTCGAGTGGATCGCGCGCAGGATGCTGCTGCGGAATGTTGAGAGCGACGAAGTTGTGGTAGTCGTCTTCGATCTCCGGGCCGGTGGCGACATCGAAACCCATGCGGCCGAAGACTTCGAGGAGTTCATCGATTGATTGCGTGATGACGTGCGCGCGCCCGAGGCGAGGCGCGAGGCCGGGCTCGGTGACATCAAGCGTTGATGCCTTTTTCTTCGCGCCTGCGCTGCCGCCGTCAAGTTGCGTCTTGCAAGCTTCGAAGGCGGCTTCGACTTTCTGCCGCAGGTCGTTGGCCTTTTGGCCGAACGCGGGTTTCTGCTCGCGCGGGACATCCTTGAGGAGCGTCATCAGTTCCTTGAGTGCGCCCTTGGTGCCCAGGTAGGCGATTCGGAAGGCTTCCAGCTCCGCTGCGTTTTTCACGGCTGCGAGCGAAGCTTGTGCCTGCTGATCCAGTTGTTCGATGCGTTCGATCATGGCGAACAGGATAGCGAATTTGTAGGCGTTTCGTGTGTCATGCAATTTTGGCGGTGACTCCGTTCGACAAGGCGAACGGCTAACTATGATGTGGGCAGGAGGTTTCTTTATGAATCAGTTCAATCAGCGTTTCTTCACTCTGGCTTTGCTCGTGTTGTCGATGCTGCACGTGTCTGTGATGGCACAGAACACGCCGCCGGTGACGACCGAGCGCAATCTGAATCTGCGTGACTCCACACACAACAGCCACGCGGTCTTCACGAACACCGGCAAGGGCCAGGTCGCTTTCATCGGCGGCTCCATCACCGAGATGAACGGCTACCGTCCGATCCTCCAGGCGATGCTCAAGAAGAAATTTCCGCAGACCGAGTTCACTTTTACCGATGCAGGCATTGCTTCAACTTGCTCAATGACGGGCGCTCATCGTCTGCAAGAGGATGTGCTCAGCAAAGGCAAGGTCGATCTATTCTTCATCGAGTTTGCAGTGAATGATGATCAGGATGCGATGCACGCCAAGCGTGATTCGATTCGCGGCATGGAGGGAATCATTCGCCAGTGCCGGGCTAACAATCCGCAGATGGACATCATCGTTACTTACTTCGTCAACGAAGGGATGATCGACCGGTTCAACAAGAACGTGCCGAATGTTCCCATCGAAGCGCACGAGGAAGTCTGCAAACACTACGGCATCAGCAGCGTGAACCTGGCCAAGGAAGTGACGCAGCTCATCAATGAGGAGAAGCTGACATGGAAAGTTTTCGGCGGCACGCATCCCGGGCCGGTGGGCAACGCGCTGGCGGCGCAGATGTGTACGCAAATCCTCGAAGGCTCGTGGAGCAAGCCTCAAGAGAAGGCGAGCGATTATGCGATGCCTGCGAAACCGATTGATGAAGGCAACTACGGCAACGGCCATTTCATTGATGTGTCCAAAACGAAACTGAGCGATGGCTGGTCTGTGAGCGTGCCGGACTGGAAGAAAATCCCCGGCAGTTTCCGCGATCGCTTCGGCGGCAAGCCTGTGCTGCAAGGTGCAACGCCCGGCGCTGTCGCATCGCTGAGTTTTGAAGGCCAGGCGGTGGGCGTTTATGTGCTGGCTGGGCCTGATGCGGGGATGCTCGAAATCAGTGTGGATGGGGGTGAATGGAAGAAGGTCGATCTGTTTCATCGCTTCAGCAAAGGGCTGCACTATCCGCGCACGGTGATGCTTGCGTCCGATTTGAAGCCGGGCAAACATGAGGTGTCGTTTCGTTTGAGCGCGGATCACGATCCTGCAAGCAAAGGGACGGCGGCGAGAATTCTCAAGTGGGCGGTGAACTGATCACCATGCACTGGGCGGGCGGCGTGCTTAGTTGCCGCGTGGCATAAGAAGGTAGTTGTTGTCGTTGATCACAGCGCTGATGTCGCTACGCCGCGAGCGGCGACAGAGCGAAGCCGCGAGCGGCGGGGCAGACGGAGTTCGATCGC
>Ga0163149_10008576_pt1 | contig 10061 bp, 8 predicted proteins | sample OliLakLV19MP5G1_FD_148604 | JGI IMG/M metagenome (GOLD analysis project Ga0163149, IMG submission 148604) | Freshwater microbial mat bacterial communities from Lake Vanda, McMurdo Dry Valleys, Antarctica - Oligotrophic Lake LV.19.MP5.G1 | ecosystem: Environmental > Aquatic > Freshwater > Lake >...
GTTGCCATCGACGTTAACGCGATTGAGGCCCGGAGCGGTGCCGCGGATCATCACTGCAACCACGTTGCCTTCCTGATCGAGCTGCCCCGTCACGCCGGGCAGGCGCACGATCAACTCCCCAGCGCTCATGTTAGGAAGATTGCCGTACGCATCGAGCGCCACGACATTCTTGACGTTTGCGGCGTTGCGCCGCGCGGTAATCGCCGCGGCATTCCCTTCGCGCTCCCCTGAAATCCGAAACTCGCTGAGCTGATAAATTTCCGCCAAAAGCTTGAAATCGCGGGTCGACCGCTGGCCCGCGTTCACCGTCGCCGTCTCACGCACGGTGTCCAATCCCGTGTAGGCCACCACGATTTCGTGGAGGCCAGCGGGTAGGTCACTCAAGACGAAGCGGCCCGAAGAATCGGTGATCGCGCTCCGATTAAGCGCGGGGATTTCAACCATTGCGCCTTCCAGCAAGTTGCCCGTGGCGCGATTGCCAACCGTGCCGCTGAGCGTCGCGGTCGTTGAGCTGGCGTCGGCTGCAAGCAGACCCGTGACCAAGCAAAATCCAGGAAGGAGGCTTAGGATTGAGCGCAAGGCTGCGCCAACACGAGGGAAGGGGTACATGGCGCTGAGATCATGGGAACGTGACGCCGAGTCAATGACGTTTAGATGAATTTATAACACATAATAGATGAACGACGTGATCGATGAAGGAGCGGTGAAATGTTTCGAGATGGTGACGGAAAACCAGCCTCATACCTGCGACTGATATGACTTTGGCGAGGCAGCGCCGGTCGGCCCTGACCTCCATATGCGTTAACCTAATCCATTTACTCACCCGATTGTCACCGCGAGCCCAAGGAACGAGGGCGTGGCGATTCATCTGGATTGCCGCGGTCGCCAAGGCTCTTGCAATGACAAACAGGAGTGGGTGAAACCGGGTCAGGCCGCGTTCTGCCGGAGGCTGAAAGCGGCCTATGGGTGAAACCAAGGAGTCAGGTTGCTAATCTTTCACTCATTACAGAGACCGATCCGTTCGGCCCAGCTCGTGACACCACGGCGCTGAAACCCGAATCCGATTTATATTTAAGCGCGCGCTCCGCCGTGCTCGAAAGCTCACCGTGCGCCCCATTGTGTTCGACGGCATTGCGGTCCGCGGCGACCCCAATGCGCGTCTGACGAGAGCAACGTCAACCGCCACGAAGCTAAGAGCCGGGGCTAGAGGCATTCGGTATCTCCACGAACAACTTGCCGATCTTGACGACGCAATTTTATTTTATCTACCTGTGCACTTGATTCCCCCAATGAGAAATTCGAACGCCATAGGAATGGTGCATCAGAAGCCCAAGAATGCCGCTTGTGGGCATTTCGTCAGCCAACCGTTCGAAATTCTCGCTGATTGTCGATGTGAATCCCCCGCCGGAGCAATAAACAGGGTTTAGGGGAATCAAGTGCATACCTAGATTATTTTAAAATAGTTTGACGGGACTTTCGCGGCTTAGGCGTCTATAAGTAAGCCGACGCAAGTCCGCCACCCCAATACCCCCAAATTCCAACTCTGCTCTGCAGCAACGGATGCCCTGTTTCTGTTCTGTCACGCAGGTTGCGGCTGACATGGCGATCTCGCTAACGACGGACGCCGAGCGCCACGGCGCCGTGAGCCCAGCAGGCGCGTCGTGGCTCGCGCTATGTCGACGATTCACCCGCGGAGACTCCCCGCACGAATCGCCGTCCGCCGAATCGCGGGCCTACTTGCACTCGCGTTCGCGCCCCACGTGTACGGACAAACCGCTCCCGCGGCGCCTTCCCCTTCAACCTCGGAAACCCTCACGCTATCTCCTTTCGTCGTCCAGTCCGACAAAGACACCGGCTACGCCGCCACGAGCACGCTGGCCGGCAGCCGACTTAACACCGAACTGAGAGACACCCCAGCGGCGATCTCCGTAATGACCCGGGAGTTTCTCATCGATATAGGCGCGGTCAATGTCACCGAGGCACTCACCTATGGCCTCAACACTGAAAAGGACTTTTCCGACTTCACCGGCAATGGACTCTATAGTAACGACCTTCTGATCCAGATGCGTGGCTTTGTCGGTGCCTCGCTCGGTCGAAACTACTTCGGTTGGTTCGGATCGCACGACAGCTACAATGTCGAACGGCTCGACTTCTCCCGCGGTCCGAACTCAATCCTGTTCGGGGTCGGCGGACCCGGTGGCATTGTCAACACCACCACAAAGCAGGCGAACCTCGGTCGCGACCACACCGAAGTCCAGGCGCGCGTGGCGACCTGGGATGACTATCGGTCGACCTTCGACGTCAACCGCTCGCTGGGAAAAAAGCTAGCTGTCCGGGTGAATGGAGTCTGGCACGAGAAGAAATCATGGCGCGACTTTGAATACCACGACCGGCTCGGCGGCGCCCTGGCGGTTACCCATCGTCCGTTTCAAAAGACGACCGTCCGGATCGATGCGGACTGCGGGAGAACGCCGGAAATATATTCACCAATTATAATTTCGACCGCGAAAGCCGTCTCCGCGACTTTGGTTTCGGCGGCGGCGCCAATTACCGGGGCGACACCGTACTCGGCTATGATGCCACCAACGGCAACAAGCCCATCTACGGCAGCCACCATGTGCTCGTGAACGGAATGATCCGCTACGGCCGAAAGATCACCACCAGGATGCTGGACTGGCGCATCCAGATCAACATCGACAACCTCTTGAACGAAGACCAGCTGCTCGTCACGGACGCGAACGAGACCCGCGCGTATCGTTTCGTCTACCTCACGCCGCGTCGCTGGAGCGTCTCGAACACGATTAGCTTCTAATCGTCCCGAATCTTAAAGCGCGGGCCTTTGGGTCCGTCTCAAGATTCGATCCGTCGCGGGGAGTCCTCGCGACGGACTTTCTTTGCTTAAGCGCTCGGGATGTTGCTCTGCGCCCGGAACCGGAACACGTAATTCCTTTTGTTCATGAGCGATCCTGCTCCGGGGTGTTGTTTCTATTCCGAGACAGCCGGTCAAAGTTTCTGCCTGGCTCCACGATTTAACCTTATCTGATTCAGCGGCATGTCACTCCCTCAACCCAACCTGTCATGGGTTGTTTTTTCCGGCTCGAATATTGCCTCATGAACAAAAAGGCGCTCACCGAAGCAGATATTCGCACCAAGTTCATTACGCCCGCGTTGACGGGGGCAAACGGTGAAAAATGGAATGTGATGTCCCAGATTCGTGAGGAAGCGTACTTCACCAAGGGTCGCGTGATCGTCCGGGGAAAAACCGTGAAGCGTGGAGATGCGAAAAAGGCCGACTATATCCTGTCCTACAAACCGAATCTCCCGCTCGCCGTCATCGAGGCCAAGGACAACACGCATTCGGTCGGCGCGGGCATGTCACAGGCCCTCGAATACGCCGAGATCCTAGACGTACCCTTCGCCTACAGCTCGAATGGCGACGCGTTTCTCGAACACGATCGCACGGCGAAGAGCGGTGTCGTCAGCCGCGAGTTTCCACTCGATCAATTTCCGAGCCCGGAGGAACTCTGGTCCCGATATTGCGCCGCCCGTGGACTGACTCCGGACCAGCGCCAAGTCGCGACGCAGGACTATTACGACGATGGCTCGCAGAAGGCTCCACGCTACTATCAACTCGTCGCCATCAACCGCACGGTTGACGCGATTGCACAAGGCGCGGGCCGCATCCTCCTCGTGATGGCGACCGGAACCGGCAAGACCTACACTGCATTCCAGATCATCTGGCGGCTGTGGAAATCAGGCGCGAAAAAACGCATCCTGTTCTTGGTCGACCGCAACATCCTGGCCGACCAAACGAAGACGAACGACTTTAAGCCGTTCGGCACCGCGATGACGAAGATCACGAATCGCACGGTCGACAAATCGTTCGAGATTTACCTTTGCCTGTATCAGGCAGTGACCGGCACGGAAGAAGAGTCCAATATCTACAAGCAGTTCTCGCGGGACTTCTTTGATCTGATCGTCGTCGACGAGTGTCACCGCGGCAGCGCTGACGACGATGCTGCGTGGCGCCAGGTGCTCGAGTATTTCGCGTCCGCCACCCAGATCGGTCTCACCGCGACGCCCAAGGAAACGAAAGAGGCTTCCAACAGCGACTACTTCGGCGAACCCATTTACACGTACTCCCTCCGCCAAGGCATTAACGACGGCTTTCTTGCGCCGTACAAAGTCGTCCGGATTGGACTCGATAAGGACCTCGACGGCTGGCGTCCCGACGCCGGCCTGGCCGACAAATACGGCCATTTGATCGAAGACCGGGAATACAACGATCGTGACTTTGATCGGAATCTGATTCTGGAGAAGCGCACGACCTTGGTTGCCACCAAGATCACCGAGTTTCTCAGGGGCACCAATCGCTGCGCGAAGTCCATCGTTTTCTGCGAAAACATCAATCACGCCGAGCGCATGCGGGCCGCCCTCGTCAACGCCAATCCCGATCTTGCGGCGGCCAATGCGAAATACGTGATGCGCATCACCGGCGACAACGACGAGGGCAAGGCCCAGCTCGATAACTTCATCGATCCGGAATCCACCTACCCGGTGATCGCCTGCACGTCGCGACTCATGACGACCGGCGTCGATGCGCAGACCTGTCATCTGATCGTCCTCGACCGCCGCATCAATTCGATGACCGAGTTCAAGCAGATCATCGGTCGGGGCACCCGCATCAATGAAGATTACGGGAAGCTCTTCTTCACGATCATGGATTTCAAACGCGCAACCGCGCTCTTTGCGGATCCTGCCTTCGACGGCGATCCGGTCCAGATCTTCGAGCCCAAGCCCGGTGAACCACCCATTCCGCCGGACGATTACGAACAAACGGACAAATTAGAGCCGGACGCCCTCGCGGAGACTTCGTCGTCCGACGAGGCCACCGGCTCGATCTCCACAAAATACTTCGTAGACAACGTCGAAGTCCGGGTCGCGACCGAGCGTGTCCAATATCTCGATACCAATGGGAAACTCATCACCGAGTCCCTCAAGGATTATTCCCGCAAAGCCATCCGCGGCGCCTATGCCTCGCTCGATGGTTTCCTCAGCGCGTGGAACGATGCGGATCGCAAACACGCCGTTCTCGAAGCGCTCGCCGCACAGGGCGTTTTCATCGACGAACTTGCCGAGCAAGTCGGGCGCGATTACGACGCGTTCGACCTTGTATGCCACGTCGCCTTTGATGCGCCGCCGCTTACCCGCCAGGAGCGCGCCAACCAGGTGAAAAAGCGCAACGTCTTCGCGAAACACGGCGCGCAAGCCCGTGCGGTCCTCGAAGCCCTGCTCCAGAAATATGCTGATTCCGGCCTCGTAAGCGTCGAATCGCTCGAAATTCTCAAAGTTGATCCCCTCGCCACGTTTGGTACTCCGCTCGAGATCGTGAAGCTCTTCGGCGGCAAGCCCGGCTACCTCGCCGCCATTGCGCAGCTGGAGTCCGAGCTCTATCAACCCGCCGCTTGACCGACAGAATTTTCGCCGCCGCATGTATCTTGTCTACTTCGACGAATCTGGAAATTCGGGCACCAATCTTACCGATCCACAGCAACCCGTTTTCGTTCTCAGCGCTCTGGTGGTTCCTGAGTCATCGTGGCAGCAAGTAGAGGCCGACCTCGAAAAAGTTTTGGAGAAGCACGTTCCTTCGCCGCGCGCGACTAACTTCGAGGTTCATGCAGGTGATCTCCGCCAAGGCACCGGGGACTTCAAGGGCGTGGCTATCGCGAAACGCGTCGGCCTCCGCGACGAGTGGCTTCAAGTCGCCGCCGCCCACAAGCTTCGCTTCATCTACCGCGCCATCACCAAAGCCCGCTACGAGCGATGGATGAAGTCCGCCTTTGGCCAAAACATTTCAGTCAACCCGCACCTCGCTGCGTTCCCGTTGGTCGCCCAAGTCATAAACAGCTATCTTCGTAGCCTCTCTACCGACGCGCTTGGCATCATTATTTCTGATGACAACCGCGAGGTTGTAGACGACATCGAACGCTTTTTGAAATTGCTGCGCGCAACATCGGGAACCTTGCGACTGGACCGCATCATCGAGAAAGGATTCTTCATCGACTCCAAGAAGAGCCTCCTGATCCAACTCGCTGATTTGTGCACCCTTCATGCCCGTAAAGACGAGGAGCGGAAGATTGGTCTCCCCCCAAAATCCATCGATGACACGGGCATTGCCCTCCTCAAGAGCATCGTTCATCGCGGGGAAGAGTCCTTCCCCGACGTCATTCAGTGGCTGCAACAGGTGCAAAAATAAAAGGAGCGGCGAGGAATCCCAGGGGGACTCGGGTCGCCTAAGGGGCGGCCACTCTCGTCGCTCCTCCGAATAGAACGACATTTACCACCTTTATCAAGCTGGTTTCCAAATCCCGCCTTCCCTCGGGTGCATCTCCGAGTTGACGCCAGGACTAATTCCAAAGGAAGCGTGCGGACTGATTTTTGAATAGAACGTTGATGGCGAGCAGATGAGTGAGGCCTTTGCGGGACCAGAACTGGCCGCATGATTTGAAACGGTTCTGCAGTTGTCGGCAGAGGGATTCGACGGCGCCGCTACCCATGGGAGCCCGTTCCTTTTCCCGTGCCTGATAGTGCATATGGTCCTTGTGGTTGAGGAGATATTCGACCTCGCGGGTCACCGCTTTCCGAGATGACGCGCTGCGTTGCTCGATCGGTGCCAACAGCTCCTCGAGGGATTGCACCACCCGGTGTTCCTCACCATGGCGGAGTTGATGCAATAAAGGCTCGACCCAGGCCCGCGCCGCTACGGTGTCGTCGCCGTGCAGTTCGTGGGCCAAGGCCCACAAGTGTTGGGCGGCGTGGTGGAAGTCGAGCGTCAGGACGGCGTCCTTGAAACGATCTCTGGCCAGATCCCACAGCCAGATCGCCCCATCGATCACGATATATACTTTTTTGGCCCGGCCCAAGCCGCGGCGTCGCGCCTCGGCCTCGACGCTGGCGCCGAAGTCAACCGGGGCGGTCAACGGCGGGCAGGCCACGATCGATTTTTCCACCAACATCCCGCGCCCACTGGCCGTCTCGGCCCGTTGCTCCAAGCGGTAAATGACCGCCGATTTGACCTCGCGCCAATCCACCCGTTGGCGGTCGGGCGGCGGCCCGCCTTTTTTCCCCCAGTGTTTTCCGCGCTCCCGCACCAGCCACCCATCCATCATAATGACCACGCTGAACTCCGGTTCGTGGTTCGGCACCGGTGGCATGGGCAGGTCCAACGCCGCGCAGGCTTGGCCGCTCTGCTGCACCTGCCGGTGGATCAGGTCATCGCTGACCACGTAGCCGTAACGCCGCATCATGACGGCCGCGTCCTCGTACGAACCGGTCTTGGTGGCCGTGAAACAGACCAACTCCTGCAGCTCAGGGCTGACCTGCTGATACGCGACCAAGCCCCATTGCTCTCTGGCCGGACACACCCACTGATGGAGCGCGGCCGATTTGCCCCACTGCACCTGCACGTTCACCTCCCCGAGGCTCGTCTTCAATTGCATCGGCCGCCACCGCGTTTTTCGCAGCGGCGCACCGCGCTGCGGACAGAGCGCCGGCGCCTGCCGCGCCTGACTTTGGATGTCCTCCTCAAGTTTTTGCCGCGCCCACTCCCGGCCTTCGGCCGCGCGCTGCTGTTCCTTCGCGCGCAGCCAGTTCGTGGCGGCGCCTGGCCCGTGACACTCGATTTCGCTGATCATCGTCGCAGTTGGTAGAGATACACATCCTTCACCGGCACCTGCAGCGTGTGGTGGCGGTCCTCACAACTGCGCCCCGTCGTCTGCCCGACGCACTCCCAGTTCGCCGCCTGGTAACAGGTCCCGGCGAACCGGCCTCGTTCCACGAACGTTTCGAGCCAGCGCAGCCCGTGCCCATACTTCGCCTGCCAGTCCGCATCGATCCGCCGGGCCACCTGCCCGAGCACGTGACTGGCCAGCGCGGGAACCCGCACCCACGGTAAAATCAGGAAGCGCGTATTATTGGCCACCATTTGCAGTCCCGCCCGTCTTTGCGCTGCGGTTAATCCCAGGTGCCGGTCCCGCGGCGCACACTGCCACGCGGCGGCACCAAACAACACGCACGCGAGGTCCCGCCCTTGGGCGTCTTGGGCCAGATACCGCACGTTCTCTCCCCCCACGTGCAGGCCCAAATAGTGATGGCGCTTGACATGCTCCGCCCACCGTCGGGCCGCCGGCGTGGCCGCCGGCACGACCTCGACCCTCACGGGGCTAAATTCCTGCAGGCCGCCTTTCAGCTCCTCAGGTTCGGCCCACTCCAGCGCCAATTCCTCGACGCGCGGTTGCTTTCTCCATCCTCTCACCGCCGGCAGCACCACTTCGCCTTGCGCTTCCAGCTTCAGCAAGAAACTGCGCGCCGCAAAGTCTTTCAACACTCCTTGCCCATTGCGCCAGCCCCACTGTCGACACAACTCCCGCGCGAGTCGTTTACGATTCCAGTCGCCATGCTCTGCGATCAACCCACGCACCCAGTCCAATTCGGTTTTCCCGACCAATCGACCCTGGATGTAGCGCTGCTCTCCCATTCCCAACACTTGGAGCAGCCTTAACCGAAGTAGGCCAGCTCAAAAATCAGCCCGATCGAAAATACTTTCCACTGGCGTCAACTCGGAGATGCACCCGATGGGGTCCGCCGGTTGCACGTTGCATCAAGACGGAATCTGTAACACGCAACCCTGACCCCGTCCGACCGTCCCGCGATTCGTGACGCACATCATGTCGAGTTACTGGGGATCGACCATACGCGACTACCTCCCTGAGATTTCGATGGGTCGTAACATGAATCGTAACAATATGCGGCGGTATTCACCGTGCAGTTTTAGTCGACCTTGACGCGTATATTCCATTTACAGTTAGCTTGCCATCCCGCTAATCGAGGAACAGCGGCGCACCTGATTACACCAAGGGATGTAGACCCATGAAACCTCGCCTTTCCGTCATCACGCTGGGCGTCGACGACCTTCCTCGCTCCGTTACCTTCTATCGCGATGGTCTTGGTCTCACGACCGAAGGCATCGTCGGAACGGAGTTTGAGTTTGGGGCGGTCGCTTTCTTCGCCTTACAATCCGGACTGCGGTTGGCGCTCTGGCCGCGCGTCAATATTGAAAAGGATACCGGCCTTTCCCTCAGCGCACCGTCGGCCACTGAGTTTACCCTCGGCCACAATGTTGGCTCACGGGACGAGGTGGATACGGTGATGGAGCAGGCGAAGCGAGCAGGCGCGGTGGTGGTCAAGACGGCGCAGGCGACGTTCTGGGGCGGTTACGCGGGGTATTTCCAGGACCCCGACGGCCACGTGTGGGAGGTCGTCTGGAATCCACAGCTTCCCATCGAATGAGAAAACGGTAGCCGACTCGATAAAGCCACGACTCACGCGGACCAAATGCTTTTTTAGGCGCTGCATCCATGACGTGATCACGGTCTTGGCGGGTGTTTTCCAATCGCAGTTTGAGCGCCATACCACCCATTGAGCCCACCTATGGGACAAGCTGCAGTAGCTGCGTTTACCCCGAATTGGCCGACGCATTCGCGATTCGCGACATAACCCCGTCAGACAATATTCAGCGTGACATATTCGAATTGAGGTTCTGCCGAGCATTTTTTTTGGCGGTTAAAGCTCCCGGTGGGTATTAAACATGGGAGGGATGCAATGACGGACGACACCAAACAACTTCGTGAATATGCTGCAACGGGATCGGACGACGCTTTCGCGGCGGTGGTTCAGCGCTACGTCTCGCTCGTTTTCGCCGCTGCGTTGCGACGGGTTGGTGGAGATGTGCATCGCGCTCAGGACATCGTTCAACTGGTGTTCACGGCGCTCGCACGTAATGCGAAAACGCTGGCCGACCACCCCGATGTCACGGGCTGGCTGTTCACGACCACCCGCTTCCTGGCCGCGAAGGTTGTCCGCGGCGAGCAACGCCGGCAGTCGCGGGAGCAGGCTGCCAGCATCACCCTTGCTGTGGGCAGCGACGATTCAATGAGCGAGTCATCCTCCCCGGTACACGCGGTGCTCGACGAAGTGTTGATGGAACTGCGACAGCTCGATCG
>Ga0163149_10008577_pt1 | contig 10061 bp, 5 predicted proteins | sample OliLakLV19MP5G1_FD_148604 | JGI IMG/M metagenome (GOLD analysis project Ga0163149, IMG submission 148604) | Freshwater microbial mat bacterial communities from Lake Vanda, McMurdo Dry Valleys, Antarctica - Oligotrophic Lake LV.19.MP5.G1 | ecosystem: Environmental > Aquatic > Freshwater > Lake >...
GGCAGGTGTCGATATTTCACGCCTGTAATTGGGCCGCTAACTACAAGTAACGAACTCCTTCCGGGACGGAGTTGCAACTTTTGATAAATCAGGCGCCAATAAAATCTATGCTGCATGTTTCAAAAAACACAAACTAGATTTCTATTGCTCCCTTACAAAATCTGTCGTTTATCTTTGGTTTTGATATCCCTTTCCTTCGCCCCCCTGAACCAAGTCAAACCAATCCGCAATATATTGTTCGTCATGGCAGAAGAAAAGAAAACGGAACCAACGTCGGGGATTGCCCATCTCTTGGCCCGAAAGAACATTTTGGAATTGAGCCCTTACCGATGTGCCCGTGATGATTACTCGACTGGTATCTTATTGGATGCCAACGAAAACGCCTTTGGACCGACAAGTTTACCCACGAACTCGTTGGATCCCTATGACAACCACAATACTTTGGAGCGTTATCCCTGCCCCTACCAAGTGCCACTCAAGGAGCTGTATGCCTCGTACCGAGGTAACAAATTGACGCCAGCCAATATTTTTGTGGGTGTAGGATCCGATGAAGCCATTGATTTGTTGATGCGAATCTTTTGCCAGCCGGGAAAAGATAAAATCTTGACGACACCGCCTACCTATGGTATGTACAAGGTTTGTGCCAAGGTCAATGATGTGGAGGTGGTCACAGTACCCCTGGAAAAAGATTTCAGTCTGAGAGTTCCAGAGGTGAGAAACTTGGTGGATAAAATTGTGATGGCGAAGCACTTCTTTCTATTTCCATTTTCCATTCTAACGAATCTCTCGCGCTGCATTGTATTTTTGCTCGTACAAATACTGAACCATACTCGACAATTTTACAATTCATGTTCCAATTACTCACTGAATCTGGAATTCCATCATAATGTCATTAATTTTGATGGTGAGCAGATGTTGGCAGCTGTGACACCCGATGTAAAGTTACTATTTATTTGCAGTCCTGGTAATCCAACGGCCAAAGCTATTCCCTTGTCTGTGATTGAGGAAGTTGCAAAATCACCTCAATACAAGGGATTGGTGGTTGTGGATGAAGCCTACGTTGACTTCTCCACGGAAGGAACTGCCACATCCTTGGTGCAGCAGTATCCAAACGTGGTTGTATTGCAAACTCTTAGCAAAGCCTTCGGATTGGCTGGTATTCGTTGCGGTTTCTGTATTGGAGCACCAGATGTGATTCAGTTAATGAACAACGTAAAAGCTCCCTACAACGTGAATGCCTTGACCAGCGAAGTAGCGATCAACGCGCTTAAAAACACCCCAGTCTTGGACAAGCATGTTAGCCAAGTTTTGGCGCAACGTAAGGAGGTCATGAGAAAACTCTGTCAACTAGACTTTGTCACGGAAGTATTCGCGTCAGATGCAAACTTTGTGTTGTTTCGAATGAAAGGCTTCGCTATGGAAACCTACAAAAACATGGCGGATAGTGGGGTTGTAACGCGATACCGTGGGACCGAAATTCACTGTGAGAATTGCATTCGCGTTACAATTGGCACCGAGGAAGAAAATGAAAAGTTCTTTGATCTACTGGTTAAGACCTACGAGAGTCTTTCGAAATAAAGAGCGAGCTAGGTGGAAAGGATCATGATATGGTGCATTGCTTCAGAAAGAAAGGCAGAGCCTTTCTCGCAAGTTTGAATCGGCAGATCATACTAGATTAGCCATGACACGTTGTGTAATGCCTATAGATTTAGACAGAATGGCAATTGTCACACCTCCCGAATCAGCATCAAATAATATCCTAGGGTTTGCAATCAATCATATTCAGCGGAAACTTGAAAATCGAAAACTGTCATTACATTATTACTACTCTAAAGTATGGTAGATGACACTGCATACGTTCACACCCATCAGCACCAACCTTGTGGCACGGAGATGTGGCACAGAGAAGCAGGATACGAAGTAGTGTCATCTCCAGAATTCTGTTGTCGTGTGGGATTTTACAAAGATATTCCAGCCATTTCTCGCATTTCTCTAGGCTGAACCATCACGCTGCTCGGCTTCGTCGTCCCAACCATTGGTAAGGCGATCATTCAATAGCTTTTTCTGGTCCTTTCGAAGAGAGACTCGCTCCTTGAGCCATTTTTCCTCCTTTGTGGCCACCTGCAACGACTTTTTCTTTTCTTCCAACTCTTTTGTCAGCTTTTCAATGTCGCTTGCCAAACTAGTTTTTTGTTGGGTTGCCCCTTCGAGGCGCTGTTCAGCACTTTTCATATCATCATCGACGGCCTTAATACACGCCTTTGCTCTCCTGCGACGACCGGCGGCCAAAGAGTCTTTTGATGGAGGTGTAATGGTAATCTTGTAGCTGATTACTTTTTCACGCATCCAGGAGAACTCGTTGTCGAATGTGAATTTCACCAAGCAGGGAACCGTGCCAACCAAGAACTTTTGTGTCAGGGGACAGTCGGTCGAGCTGACTCGGGTTTGTTTCTTAAAAGGACCAGTTCATTTGATTTGGTATTGGCAATGACGCAACGTAACATGAGTAGACACCCTTGGCAAAAAAATGAACTGGACAAACGGCGAAAAAACTCACCTTGACAATGGTGACGCCTTCATCACGTTCAGCTGTAATGACAACATCCATACTACAACGAGTTGAGAGAGGTGTGAAGTGGCACGCAAAAAAGAGAGATCCAATTTGAGATGAGGAGTGAAACCTAGCCAGAATTCCTTTCGCAAAAACATGCGGAAGGGTGAAACATAAATGACTCACTCGTAGGCTTTCAATTCGATAAAATATTCAACGACCGATCCAGGAGAAGTAACTTGAATGGGAATCTCAAGCTTGCCTGTAACAAGAATAATTCATAGGAGAAAGATGAGTGTGTTAGCAGACGTGGAGAGGCTGTAGGAGAGAGACAAAAGCAGCTCCTAATGCAGCTGAATTTCAAAATAAATGATTTGACTTGCCTCCCGCAGCAAGAGGCACCAATCGCGCCACATAAACCGACTCCTTTCCTTCGTAAGTCGAGAGCTTCGGTCCATCCACTTGGGTCATCAGTGCTTCCGCCGAAGCTGCGTTCAAGAGACTAGGGGAAGGGCGAAAGGCAGAATCCGCACTGGCCTTGGCTTCGGCCACAGCCTTGGCTTCGAGATCTTCCAGTCTCTTTTGCTTGCGGATTTGCTCATCCGGGCTCGAACTAGGTACCACGCGTGCTGTCATTGTAGTAGCAATGTGTTCTATGTTGGATACAAAGCCAATAATAGCACCGACTCGAGGTTTTTTTGGTGCTTCGAAACAATTCTGTTTAATTCTGTTTTTTAAACGCAAGCAACAGCACCAGGAGTGACGACCAATCATGCAGCACGACAAGACGAGCAGGAAAAGACGACCAAGATTCACCGTGGCAATGCTGTTGAGTCCTGAATAAACGGTCTTTCGCGCGGGGCGACCTCAGTACAAGTGTGCGTCGTACCTCATCATGCCGTAGCATAATGGATATTACTACTATTACGATTCATTCACGGGTTTATGCCGGTTGCAACTTTCTAGCTAGAAGCAAGATAGAGTAGAGTGGTCAGCAGCTAGTAGCTATTACTGTAGCTACCTAGTTACAGGTATGTGGGCAGCTTCTCAGTAATTTTAAAACGGGTTGCATTACACTGACACTATACAGGATACCGATATGTATCCGTTCAATTCCACCTCCCTGATCATCAAAGACCTCCTTCGTCAACTCTCTCTATGCCAAACTACGCGTCTAGCTATTAGTTACCAACGAGATATTCGCCGGCCATAGACAAGTTATCAGATGTGATTGAAGTGATGGAGCAAGTACTTGAATCTTCATCTTGTGACACTTTTCTGATGCCGGACATGGAAGATCTGGAAGACTTGGTAGACGTCTTTTCATCACCAACCAACCAAGCGCCTCCACGAGATCCACCTACCCCCAAGGAATTCCTTCCGCCTCCATCACTCCTGCATCGGCGAATCGACTTGGAAACGCTTGGACGTCGATTGCTGCTATCAGGTGACAAGGTGTTCTTGCTAGAGCCACTGACACTGGATCTTCTGGGGAGGTCATTTTTAGCATACTCCATCAAGTCAAAACCAACTTCCGGCTCTTGCTCGGATTCGATTACCATAGTAACGACTTTTTCTACCAAACCAGAATCACTGCAATATTCTTCTAACATTGCAACCATCGACTGCATGCAATCCTCGTAATGCTCCTTTGCCCGCCTCTCGGCATGCCCGCTGCTTTCCCGATCCTCCACACTTTCTTTCATGCCACGAACAAGTGCCACGTACTTTGGCAAGTCTTTCTCCAAAGCCCGATTCATGTCTTCGGTCAGGCGAATTTCCGTTTTCTGGAGCTTTTGGAACTCGAGAGCATAGCCGTGATGAAAGGTACTCTTTTCTTCCAATAATCGGTTGCCTTCGTTGAGCTTGGCTACTGCACTCCGCAATTTTATCCCTTCACTGCGCAACCTTTGGTTGGAGCGGCGCAACTGTTCGATAAGATCTTTACTGTTCATGGCCTGTTCCTTGAGAGCCAGCTTCTCCGTCTTTGCTTTTTGTTTCCGGGCAATCTCGCTTGCCCTCTCGCGGAACTCTCGCATCCGCTTGGTCGTTTCTTCCTCAATGTCTGCAAGCTGGCTTATGGTTCTGACCTCGACCGTCTCCCACTTTCGCTGAAGCTTTGCAATCCTCTCTTTCATTTCCACGTGAGCTTTTGTCTCTTCGTCGCGTTTTGTAAACATCTTTGAAGGAATTTTTGTTTTTGAATGTTTGCTAGAAGCGGGGAGCTTCTTAACGTTCGTCGTCTGAACTGACTTTTTCACCTTGACCGAGGATGCCGTTTCATTCTTCTCTTTTATGGCAGGTTTGCGGAGAGTATCGGCCTCTGGAGGAGCAGTGTCCTGGCCATCTTTTCCTGGTAGCTTCGGCTCCTGATCCTTCTTGGGTTGAACTTTTTCTATTTCCATGTTCCATTCCTTCTCGTTCACGATTTCCTTGCTTTCAAGGTTCGTCTCATCAGGTTCTGTAAGCACGTCTTTGATACTTTTGTGAGACTTTACCCATTCTTCAAACTCGTTGTATTCGTTGGCTTGTGCATCGTCACTCTGTAGCCAGCTCTTGCGGAGCTTGACCCGATGGGGTACAGCTCCGCACGCCTCCGGACCGTATCCGCCTAGATATTCGCTGGGTCTCTCCAAGACACCAGCGTCACGAAACACAAGTGGCGGCTCGTCATCAAGGGGGCACCAAGACTCAGTAGCGATTTCAGCAGCGCTCTCCTTGTTCTCGTCAGGCTTCCCTTCTTCTAGCTTAGCAACTTTCTGGCGCTCCACATCCACAGATTCTTTGACAAAATCGTCGTCCCCGGGCTCATTGCTGAGAGTCTGCTCATTGTTGTCATCCCCAAGGGACTCGTTGTCGCTTACGAATGCACCAGAAAGGTCATCGTCGGTGCTTACTGATGAAGTTGAGACTTCGTCCGAGTAATCAATACGATTAGAAAAGGAAACACGGCGTTCAACGGTTTGCGGCATAACAGAACTAATATTGTGGACGAATGTCGGCCTTTTTTTTATAACCACTACTACTAGCTAGCTAACTAGCTCTAGAACTCGACCAAGTTGTTTATTCGATTAGGATATCTTTTTCTCGAGTCGTGTTTCAATGAGCTCCGATCGTGTTTCAATGAGCTCCGATCCTTCCGAACAGGATTGAGCATTCCATCACCTATTCGAAGAGCGCGAAGTTACCGGGCTTGGTTATTGAACTCTAAGGCTTGCTTCATAAGAACGCAACGAGTTCATCGTCGTGCGATTTACTAGCTAGCTAGCTTGCAGAACGTAAGTCGTGCGAAATTTGTATCATCCGATCCTAACAAACATGTTTGTGCAACGAAGACACTGCTACTAGCCATACATTTTTAATCGTTAGATTAGAATATCCTAGAGTAGCTAGGTTATACCTACTAGCTGGCTAGATCTCACTAGCTGGCTATAGCAAGCTTGCTAGCTAGTGCAGTTGATGTCCATCAAGGTGAGCTCCTCCGCATCATGTTCAGTTTGTGCTTCCGGCATAATCATTATCATCATCATTGACAACAGCATCATTGTCAATGCTTACTGACCTCTATCAAAGCTTCCAAAGATCTCAATCATAGAATTGACACACAAATGTGGTTCTGAAAATGCTGACACCCATCATACCCACATCAAGAGTAGATGCAAAGCCTTGCAATTTTGCAACTATAGACACCATGCACACACAAAAATAGCTTGACACTGGTAGCTGGCAAAGTTGTTTCCTTGCAGAAACTTTGTAGGATGCTGCCAATCTCGGGCAGGAAGAAAGGGTCACATCCAAGATGCCTCTCTTTCTAATTATGTTTTTTCCCAGCTTCAGATTGCGCTTACAACCTCCATTTAACTTTCTCTCAAAACATTATCTTTTTTGCAGCAGCACATGTTGTGCATGTTCACACAGTGTTATTTCACTGGCTCAAATTGTGTTGAAAGAGCCAAACAGTTTAGACAATCAATCAACAAGCAGGGTGAACATTTAGCAACAGAGGACACGATGGACCAATTAACCAATTTCATTGTCTTAAGGAAAGGTCAAGGAAGCAACAGAAGAACACACATGTACAGAATGTGTGGGTAGCACAACTTTTGCTGAAAACAGAGCTGCCTTTGCAAATCTGAAGTTGTCATCTATGCCTTTGTTAAGAACAGCTGCATCCAAGGTTTTGCATCTGACATTTTTTGGAACATGTCATGGGCAACTAAGACTAGCTAACTGCAGTGTTAGCTACAACAGCTGATGATAGCATATGTTTGCTACCACAATGGACTTGTTTTATTAGTGACCACCTATGGAATGTGGGTTCGTCTTTTGGCACATCAAATCATCCCTCTACGAACCAATGATTGAACTGTTGGTGCACCAAATTAGACATCAAAGGGGACACCTTAGCTTTTTTGCCTCTTGCAGCTTGCAGAGCCAAATCCTAGCTAGCTGCTGCTGCAACTAGCAACTGGCAGCTAGCAGCATGTGCAGCAGCCACTTTTGCACTAGACACAGGTTGATCTGTAGCCAAAGACAGCACACACAGGAAGGTCTCTTTGTTGGAGACTCTGCTGAGTCACGTTTTGCCTTAATCCCTTTTTCTGCGTTGGCAAGCAGATGTTCTGAAGTGAGAACTGTTCTTCTTCCGTTGTACGTGGGGATGATGCTGTTCTTCCCAAGGCGAAAAGATCCAATAAAACAGTTGCGATCAACGAAAGACACACTGATAACCACTGTGACTCGCTGGCTTCGAAATGGGAGAAGAACTCTCAACATTTAAAAAATTGATGTTTCATTGGATGTGTTAGCTAGCTATTCGATGAAAGAGTTCCATAGATGACTTGCATTGGTACCGCTATTAATTTTAATTCTCGGAGTAGATCAAAATAAATTTGCAAATTCGAATAAATACCCCCAGCCGATTCACATCAAGATGATTCAACCAATGCGATCCATAACGCCGCTGTTACTCGTAGCAGCTTATTATTATGGCGGGTGCTTTTGTTTTCTTCCTACCAGTATGGGGTGGACTTCTCAACCACACGTGCGACGAGCGCAACTGCCTTTTACTAGTACTACTACTACGACAAGAACACAACAACGACTGCCGTCTCCTGTCATTTTACGGGATGCTGCCGAGGGCGAACAAGAAAGTGAAGTGGAACTCAAGCGCCGCATGGCCATGGTTCGGTCCCTGCAAATGAGCTATTACAAATCCAATTCGTTTACACACTCGTCCTATAAAAAGGGAATGATTTACAACTTGCCGTTGTGGAGAGTGGGCTGGACGTAAGTAGTCACAAAGCAAAAAAGATCGTGCTACTGTACAACCTTGTGTGTTTATGGCACGAACATTTGCTAATTCCTTTTTTTCATTCAATTGGCACGCGCAAAAGTGAATTGCCTGGTAGAAGCAACATGTTAAATGTCCATGAACCCATTTATACCAACATGTTTGAATCCATTTTGTACAAAGAAAAACCATGGTATATTGGGCACTTGTACCTCCCCAAAGGGAGCGAGAATTTAAAGCGACACGACGACAATACAAACCACGACGGTGATAACGAAAAAGTTGATTCTGCTTTTAAATTGAAATCCTGGGAGGAAGAAATTGCACAAGGCGACAATAAGACGTATCCCAGATCGGCCGTCGTTGGCACATTGTTGCGGATTGCAGATTATCGACGCATGGAAGATGGACGTCTCTTTTTATTGGTAGAGGCATTGGAACGCTTTGTGGTATCCAATGTCAAACAGGAAGTACCTTATTCTGTGGCGGATGTACAGCTATTGCCAGATACAGAAGAAGTAGATCCGGACGATTGGCTCACAGAAAGCACCGAAGGAGAAATTAGAGATGCACGGGCCATGGCAATCGCCGAGTCCTTTCAACGGTATCATCCTTATGAGTACGATGAAGATTTCCATCTACCAATTCCGGACAGGAATGACTTGCAGACAGAAGATATTCATGGGTCCATGTTGACATTGATGGTTCCATACGCATTTTTGTCGAAAACAGCGGATTTATCCAAACTCAAAGACATTCCTCTCGATTTAGAAGGTGATATTACAGCAGAAAGCGACAATCCTGTTGAGTGTATGGCACCTGAGATGGACACGGATACCAAAGAAATTCAGTTGAATGATGAACAACCCTGTTTGGAACAACAACTTTTGGACGGCAAGGTATTGAAAGACTACAAACACCCAGACGAATCCGTCAACAAAATGACTTTGGAACAATTGGAATACAAAGTCTGGGTTGAAATTGACAAATTTTTGAAGAAAACCAAGACACCCGTCAGTCCTGTCCTTTTGGGGTTGTTGCCTTCCGAGGGCGTCGAGTGGCCCTCCAATTTTCATTTGCGAAAAATTGCGGATGGCATTGAAAAACGAACCGATTTAAAGCACAACTTTGTGCAAGTATCACCTCTGTTGCCCTTGCATCGCCGGCTGCGACGATTGTCGTTCTCCTGCACAACCCTTTTGGAGAATAAACCTGGAATGGAGGGCTTGCGTCAACAGCTCTTGGAAACGGCACACACCAAGGCTCGACTAGCCATGATTTTGGAAAAACTAGAAGAATTGCAGTTGACTGGAGAATTTGAATAGACACTTGACTGGGAGCACCCAATCATTACAACATCAACATAAATGATAAATTGAATTTAAAAAAAACTACGAACAGATTTTGCTTCTCAACTATAAAGTTACAGGCCAGGTTCTTTGTGAATTGTACCAAAGAACGACTTAGTAGCAGTCCTGGAAAAGTTCTCCGTGCCTTTTCTATATCGAAACAACTAGCAGAATCACTACTTCCCTACTACAGCCACTACCTTTAGAAAAACGGCCACTGCAAGGACGACGGCTGACATTAAAAGAAAGAGGCAACAATTACAAGCGATCGAAGACCTAACAAGAATCCCGTGGACCATGATTTCTATCTAGGTTGGCTGTTGTTGTAGCAAATTGTTGGAAGTGACCAAGTCGCCAATCGATGATGCCTTATCCTCTCGACTCTGTAGGTTGTGCTACATCGTGACCAGCATTTGTCTTCCAGAGGATGGCTGTGATCACTGTCACGCGGTCCGTGTTGTGCGTTAGCGCTTGACTGACAAGAGAAGTATCTCGTGTCTCACATTACTGGAGGATCCTCCATTGCTCCTCTTTGAGCCTCCCCTGTTGCATAATACATTTTTCAAGCATATGGGCTCTTACTAAAAGCAAATCGACCGGCCAGTACAAGGATCAAAGTAAAGTACCCCATTCGAATAATTTCCAATAGATCGGGTGGAAACTCTCCTTGTGAGATAAAAGATGCCAACGTCTCCAATACGCCCAAAACGATCACAAATGGAAACACCAATGCCAAGGCTGCCTTGAAAGGTTCCGTTGTTGCGTCAGAGGTCCAACCCTTTTTGGCAAATGCCGCCGTGAACCAGGAGATAGCCAAAATCGAAAATCGTTGGATTAAAGTAGGAAAAATATAAGTGGACCTCATAGT
>Ga0163149_10008582_pt1 | contig 10057 bp, 6 predicted proteins | sample OliLakLV19MP5G1_FD_148604 | JGI IMG/M metagenome (GOLD analysis project Ga0163149, IMG submission 148604) | Freshwater microbial mat bacterial communities from Lake Vanda, McMurdo Dry Valleys, Antarctica - Oligotrophic Lake LV.19.MP5.G1 | ecosystem: Environmental > Aquatic > Freshwater > Lake >...
GGTCGAACCCAGCATGGCTCGGTCCTTGCTGTAAGGATCAAACCCGCGCACCAGACCACCAATTTCCTCACACCGGGCGGCGGTTTTGCGGCGCTGCTGGTGGTTTAGGGCGGATTTGTCTGCGGTCCGGTCCGCCCGAGCAATATCGCAAATTGCACGCTTTCCAGGTTACTGACGATCGGGTTGGCGTTAGAGTGTGCACCGGGCGTCCCAGCCCTTAGCGGATGGACAGCATGCAAACGCGACGGATGTGGAGCATTGGCTTATTGGCGCTGATGTTGGCAGGCGACACACTGGCGGCGCCGGCACGCTGGAGTAGTGTCGGTCCTTATGGTGGTCGGGTGGATAGCGCGGTGTCCAGTCCGCTCCAAGCGGGCGTTGTTTACGCCAGCGCGCATCGCAGTGTGTATCGATCGACTGACAACGGGGTCAACTGGAGCTTGGCCGCCGCTGGATTGTCGACCATCACGGTGGGTGAAACCGTGCTGGCGGCGCACCCTACGCGCGCTGGAAGTCTGGCACTGGCCGGCGCGCGTGGCGTGTTTGCCACCTTGGACGGTGGACGCAGTTGGCTGCGTCGCGATGTGGGTTTGCCCAATTCGGGCTCGTTTCGCACGGTGGATATCAGTTTCGCCCCTAGCGAGCCGGCGCGGCTTTATTTGGCCAGTGAAGACGACGGTTTGTTTCGCAGCGTTAACGGCGGCGCCAGTTGGTTGCCAGTGGGCACGGCCAGTTTGCCGACCGATCTGGATCAGTTGGCGGTTGACCCTAACAATGCGCAGGTGTTGTTGGTTTGGGTGCGCAATCGCAATCAAGGTAACTTCCCGGCCAGTCTGTATCGCAGCGTGGATGGCGGGGCCAACTTTGTCGGGGTAGCTGGCCCATGGGACAGTGGTGGACCCATTAACAAAGCGCTGGCGCTGTTGGACTACAACCCCAATACGCCGAACACGGTGTTTCTTGCCGGCGAGTTTGGTAATTATCGATCACTTAATGGCGGGGTCAGTTTCACCGCGCTCGCCAGTTTGCCGGTCAGCAATACCCAGCGCCTGCAGAGTGTGGCGCACGATCCGGTGGTCGCCGGACGGCTGATGTTTGGTACCTCTGAAGGCGTGTTACTCAGCTTAAATAACGGCAACAGTTTTGCGGCCCGCAATAGCGGCCTGAGCGTCACAGCCGGCGATCCGGCGTCGATTGGTCCGGTTATTATCGATGCCGTGAACAGTAACCGTTGGCTGGCTTTCTCGGTCTCCGGCGAGGTGTTTTTGAGCGGTAACGCCGGACTGAATTGGACGACCACTAGCACCGGCTTGCGTGGCACGGCCATCAACACCGTAGCGGTGCATCCAACGCGACCGCAACGTCTGTTTGCCGGTATACGCAACCTGCGGACTGAGGCAACCTCACCCGCGTTGTACCAGTCCGATGACAATGCCCTAAGTTGGTTTCGCTTTAATTCGGCGCTGGCGCTGGATACCGTTAATACCATCGTTTTTGATCCAGGCACGGTGACAACGCCAATTAGCACGCGGATTTATGCGGGAGGCGCTGATTTCGCGCCCAGCGGTTTGGCGCCGACCAGTTATCGCGGCGGCGTATTTTTGAGTATCGACGGCGGTCTCAACTGGGCCCCGGCGGATACCTTGGTTCCGATGCCCATCGGTGGTCCGGCCAGCACCGGCGAAGTGACGGCCATGCTGGTCGATGCAAGCAGTGTTTCTGCCGGTAATGCGCAGAATCTGTTTTTTGCGGCGCGTGGTTTTGTGCGCTGTATCGCCAATACGCCGAACCTGGACGTTGCTCGAATTTGGCGCAGCACTAACGCCGCTGTGAGTTGGGCGCCACGCGACGGATTACCGCTGGGGGTTTGTTCGCCGCGCACCCAATATCCATTGCCACAAGCGCTGGTTTTTGATGGCGGTTCCAGCACCACGCTATATGCGGGCACGGTGATTTTTGGTTATTGCGCGAGCTGTGGGGATCCAGTTCCCACGCAAGTCAACGGTATTTTTAAGAGCACTAATTCGGGCCAGACCTGGTTACCCGCGAATAATGGTTTGCCGCTGATGAGTGGCAGTGGCAGCACGCTGGATGTGATGTCTTTAGTGGCGGTGCAAGCTCAGCCCGGCAGCCTCTATGTTGCACTTGATGATCCCACCCAAGAAAACGCGCCGGGTCGGGTTTTTAAGACCATCGACGGTGGCGCCAATTGGAGCGCAGCCGATGACGGTATTGCGGGCGTCAGCGTGCGCGCTTTGCGCATTGATCCGACGCTGCCTAATCGAATTTATGCGGCTGCGGCGGGTCTGGAAGTGACGCCGGGCGGCGTCTATGTCAGCAACGATGGTGGCGCTTCATGGAACTCGATCAGCATCGATTTACCGGTTGATTCTGCGCAGAGCTTAGCCTTATCGATACCACAGGTGGGCGCAGCAACGCTGCACGCGGGCACCGACGAAGGCGTGTGGAGCCTGACCCGAGTGCCCGATTTTGATATCGACGGTCCGCCGGACGCGACCGAGGATTTAGCCCCGAATGGCGGCGACGGCAACAACGATGGCGGGCTTGATCGCCTGCAGCGCAATGTGGCCAGTTTTGCAATTCCGGCCACCTTGCTGCCCGCGCAAGTGCGCGGCGGCGACCGGCAAGGCACCTTGAGCAACACGGAGCTGATCCGGGCCAGCGGATGCCAACAGATTTACGATGTCGCCGCGATCGAGCCGACCAGCATTCCCGCAGATGCCGACTTTGAGCCGCGCGCTGGTCTGATTCGTTTCGAGTACATCGATTGCCTCGCCGTGACCGCACGGATTGCCTTCCACGACGAGAGTTTCGGTGCCGATTGGCGCTTCCGCCGCTATGGCCCGGCGAGCGCCGCCAATGTGCTGACCTTGGGTTGGCTCGAAACGGACGCGGTGCGCGCCGGCAATGTGTGGACGCTGGGCTTGGTCGACAACTCACCGGGTGACCTGCGGCGCGAGGTCGGCCGTATCTTGTTTGTGGGCGGGCCCATGCAACTAGTGCCGCTGTTCGCCAATGGCTTCGAATAGCCGATGAGCGCTGACGTAGACCTGCCGAGCAGCGTCTCCGGCGCCACCAGCGTCAACCCTGACGCTGTTCCATCGCGGGTGAACATGCTGCCGCTTCCGCCGGCAGCTGGGCCGGCCGGCTGGATCGGCCGCGAGATCGACGACTATAAGATTCTGCGCGTGCTCGGCGCCGGTGGCATGGGTGTGGTGTTCCTGGCACAGCAGCGCCATCCCAAGCGGCTGGTCGCGATCAAAACGCTGCATGCGGGGCTGCACCAGGCGGACCTGCTGGCACGCTTTCAACAGGAGGCCGAGATTCTCGGCCGCTTTAAACACCCCGGCATCGCGCAAATCTACGCTAGCGGCTGCACCGACGCCGCGCTCGGCGGCGTGCCCTACATCGTCATGGAGTACGTCGAGGGCGTGGCGCTGCTGGAACACAGTGGCAGTTTGCCGATGCGCCCATGCATGGAATTGCTGATGCGCATCTGCGATGCGGTCGAGCACGCGCATATCCGCGGTGTCATCCATCGCGATCTCAAACCGGGCAACATCTTGGTGCAAGCGGATGGCCAGCCCAAGGTGCTCGATTTTGGCGTCGCCCGACTGACCGGCGAGGATCGCGGTCCATCCGAGTTGACCAGCGCCGGCATGGTGATTGGCACCATCGCTTACATGAGCCCGGAACAGGCGCTCGGTGAACCTGGTGGGGTCGACATCCGCAGCGATGTCTATGCGCTCGGCTTGATCGGTTACCGCATGCTGGCCGGCGAGATGCCCTATGAGGTGACCAGCCATAATCTCGCCCGCGCCTTGCAGCAGATCTGCGAAAGTGCGCCTAAGCCGCTATCGCAGCATGACCGGCGTTTCCGCGGTGATTTGGAAACCATCTTCGCCAAGGCGCTGGCCAAGGATAAGGAGTCGCGTTATCAGAATGCCGCGGAACTCGCCGAGGACCTGCGCCGCTATCTCGCCGACGAGGCGATCCTGGCGCGCCGTGCTAGCGTGTTTACCGACGTCCGCCGTTTCGCTCGGCGCAACAAGATCCTGGTCGGCGCCACGCTGGTCGTATTGCTGGCGCTGCTTGGCGCGGTCGCCGTCAGCACCCGTTTTGCATGGGATGAGCAGGCGCAGCGCCGCGAAGCTGACGCCATGGTCGACTACATGCGCAGCATGTTGTCCGGCGTCAATCCGGTTTTTGCACAAGGTCGCGACGTCAGCGTCCGCGAACTGATCGATCAGGCCGAGCCGCTCTTGCAGCGCGATCTTTCCGATGCGCCAATCGCGCGGGCGCGCATCCGCGCCACGCTGGCGGAGACCTACAAAGCGCTTGGCGATCTGCCGCGTGCACTGGACTACTATCGCGCCGCCCACGCTGATTTTCAGGCAGGGTTGCGGACCGGGCTGGAGCCCGAACTGGCATTGGTCGGCGCCGCGCGCACGCTCTTCGACAGCGGACGCGTGCGCGAGGCACGCGAGCAACTGGCGCAACTCCTAGCAATGCCGGGAGAGGACAAATCGCCGGCACGGGTGATGGCACGATTGCACTTTGCGGTCGTGCTGGCCGCATTGGCCGAAACGCGTGAGGCGCAGTCGGAGTTTGCCAAGGGATTTAGTGTCCTGGCCGACGCGGCGACGTTGCCCTGCGCAGCCTGCCTGCCGCTGTGGTCTACGCGCCTGGAGATTTGGGCGCGAGCGCAATTTTCGGCGCTGCAGATCCACCTTGGCGAGTTTGAGTTGGCCGAGGCTAACGCAAACCGGGCACTGGATTTGGCGCAAGGCAGCATGGAGGAGACCGATCCCGACACCCTTGTGGCGATGGTCTATCTGTCCACCGCCCTGCAGGCACGCGGCGACAATGATCAGGCGATTTCGATGCTGCAGAACGCGCTCGCAACGCGTGGTCGCGTGTTGGGAGAGGAGCACTGGCAAACGCTGTCCACGGCCAATAATCTGGGACTGACATTGGACTTGGCGGGTCGCGCTGCAGAGGCTGAGGTGCTTTACCGGCGTTCGCTCGCGATTGCTGAGCGCACCCTGGACGCCGGCCAGCCGCAGTTGGCATCGCTCAAAGAAAACTTGGGCAACCTGTTGTTCAAGAAGGGCGAAATCGATGAAGCCGAGCGTTTGCTCGCCGACGCCTATGCGCGCCGACAGACTCGCCTCGGGCCCGCTCACCCCGCAACGCTCACTAATGCGATGAACCTCGCGGTGCTCTACACCGCCCAAGCAAAGACCAATCCGGCGCGCTTTGACGATGCCGAACGCCTGATGCGCGCCGCTTTGGACGGTACCGTGACGCGCTTTGGCGCCGACCATCGCCAGACCATTGGCGTGCGTTCCGAATACGCCTCGGTGCTGCGCGACCGCGGCCGCTACGCGCAAGCGGATCGCGAGTACGCGCAGGCTTGGGCGCTGGCTGAGCAGCTGCTAGCGCCGGGCGACAACGACCGCCTGCGGGTGCTGTTTCAGTACTCGGGCTCGCTGCAGCGCGAGCAACGCTATACCGATGCCGAGGCGCTGAGTTCACGCCTGCTATCCGAGGTCAAGCTGGCCGGCGATCGCAGCGCCGCGCACGCCCGCATGGCGCCGCTGCGCCACGCGCGTTCGCTGATCGGCCTGCAGCGCTTCGACGAGGCCGAACGCCTGCTGCTTGATCTGGATGCCGGGCTGGATGGCGAGGGCAACCAACAGCTACGCCGCGCAACTCGCGGCGAGCTGGTGGAGCTTTATGAGGCCGCCGGGCGCAAAGCGGAGGCCCAGCGATATCGTTGAGCGGACTTGCTCCGCCGCAGCGCGCCGTACTCGGTACCGGGTGCGGCGTTCTGGCTTTTGTAGCGGAGCTTGCTTCGCTGCTTGTGCTTATCGAGCCAAGGCCGTCGGAGAAATATGCCGCGGAGAAAAAAGGCAAATCCAGTAAGCTATTACTCGATAAATATCACTAAGAGGGATGTATGAAACTGATCAAAACCCCGATTGCCGTCATTTGCGCCAGTTTTCTGTTAGTAACTGCGCTTTACTCAGAGGAATCGACGACCGTTGATTCGATCTATGATGCCGAGCTGGCGAAGAAACTCGGTGGCGATCAATACGGTATGAAGAATTATGTACTGGTATTACTCAAAACCGGCCCGAAAGAGGGTTAAGTGACGGGCCAAGCGCGCCGATATTTTTGCTGGTCACATGAAAAACATCGGGCGTCTGGCCGACGAAGGCAAACTGGCGGTTGCCGGTCCGTTTGGAAAGAACGAACAAGGCATGCGCGGTTTGTTTATTTTAAACGTAGCCACGGTCGCGGAAGCTCAAGAATTAGCAAATAGCGATCCAGCCATTGGGGCCGGCATTTTCACTGTCGAGTTGACCCCGTGGTATGGCTCGGCGGCGCTGATGGCAACGCCAGACATCCATAAGAAAATCGCCAAAGCACAGCCATAGCATTGCCAGTGACCAGGAAACTCCCGACAGCTCTAAGGCACGTGTCCGAACAGGGATGCTCCAAAGGCGGAGAGCACAATGGAGCCCAAAAACACCGCGATGGCCTTCATCAAGCTGAGTTGACCACGCTGCCAGCCGCGCGAGCGCAATAAGTAGTAGGGGACCGCCACGGCGGCAACCAACACGATGCTGAAATTCAGAAACATCGTGCGTGGATAGTGGTGTTCCTCGGCGTCAATTCGGTACCACTGGAAAATCAGAAACACCATCAAAAATAACAAACCCAGTTCAATGGAACGCGCAGTTTCTGCGGCCATTTCAATCATCGGATTGGCGCCAGACAAAAAACTCACTGCCGCAAAGGTCATCAGAATCTGCGCTTTGCGGATGGCGTACAGCGCCTCTACCGGCGCTGTTGCAGCGGGCGCCGGCTCACCCTCGCTTGCCGAACGCCGCACTTTGTCAAAAGGTAAATCTTGTTTGATCTGCTCGGCGCCCACGCCATAGCGGGCCAACAGGTCCTCAAAGTAACCGGTGGTTTGCAATTCTTGATTGGATGCAGTCGCCAAACAAATCAGCATCCGCACGCAAATCATCGCGTGGTCCGACGAAGGTGGTGGACCGCCGTTTTGGTCCACCCATGCCCACAGTTGGTCACTGATGGCATCCAGATCGGCGGGCTCCGACGCGCGCCAAAACGCCGCCAATTGCGGCAGTGTTTGCACCGCAATTGGAGTATGCGGAAAGTCTAGCTTCTCTACCCACTGCAACATATAGGCTGCGTAGGCGCTATCCGGGATGCTGGCTGTGCTGGTCATTGGACTTAAGGGCTCGTTCGTCATTAACTTGGACTTTTTGCTCGCCGGCTTGGGCGCGCTGCTTCGTTGCGACTCGCTTGTGTGGCGCGCCACACCACGCTCATCGCGCCTCGCATCGCATCCCAATCCGACGGCCAAAAGTCCAAGTTATTTCCTCAAGAGCCCTGGGCTGCGCTTAATCGGCCAACTTGCCATTTTCATCCAACGCTGGAATACGCAGCGTTTGGCCCGGATAGATTTTGTCCGGGTGCGTCAGCATCGGTTGATTGGCTTCGAAGATCACCGTGTATTTGTTCGCATTGCCATACATCTCTTTGGCGATCTTCGACAAGGTGTCGCCTTTTTCAACCACATACGTGCGCGAGGTCCATTCGTGCAGGGCTGCTTCTTCTTTGCTCGGCACTTGCATTTTCTCAACGGCAAGCGGGGCTTCCACAGCGATCGCTTCGACCGCCACCGGTGCGGCTTTGGGCGGGATCACCGGAGGTGCACCGACCACCAGCCGATCTTCGACCTTGTTCACACCTTCAACGTTGCCCACCGCAACAATCACTTTTTCCTTAATTGCCTTGCTGTTCACCCAGCCGGACACCACCAAAATTTCTTCTTCCAACCAATAGTGGATGTGTTTTTCCGGCAGGCCCATTTTCGCGACATGCTCACGAATCAAGCCAGACAGATTCTCGACTTCCGAGGGTTTCTTGCCACCAAACAATTTGCTGCCGGCGGAAGACAAAAAGCTGAAAAGGCCCATGCATGTGTCCTAAGTGTGGGTGTAGGCCGGCGATGATGCCACAAGCGGCAGGAATGTCTCGCGCGTCGACCTAGCCGTGCTGCACCGCAAACAGGCGCCACTCGCCTAGAGTTCCACTTAGCGTCAGCAGGCCACGATCGGCAAAGACGATTCCAGAACCGGCCACGAGGTCTTTGACTGTGCTGGATGCCAGAATTTCGCCACTGGCAGATTGCGCCGTGACCTGTCGCGCGATATCGACGGCGATGCCGCTGACCTGATTGTCAAGCACATCGCATTCGCCTGTATGTAAACCGATTTGCAGGTGGATGCCGAGCCGCAGTGCCGATGCGCGCACCGCACACGCCGCGCGAATGGCGCGCGCTGGGCCATCGAAAGTCGCTAACCTTTGTGGAAATGTGGTTTCTACCCATTTGCCTTTGAAAAGTTCAACTTCTTTGCGAAAAAACTGCTGAAAGCGGGTGATTGAATCCGCAGGGCTCTGCTCTGCGGCAACAACATCGGCGACCAATACCGTCGCCAACACCCGATCAAACCCAGTTGCGTGGCGTACGCCAGTCAAAAACTCTTCGATTTCATCGAGGATTTCATCCTGCGCGCCCACAAACGGCAAATGATCGATACCCGGCAATTCAACAAACTTGGCGCCAGGAATATTGTCCGCCAAGTAACGGCCCTCCTGTACTTTCAGACATAAATCGCCGCTGCGATGTACCACCAGCGTAGGCACGCGCACGGTGCCCAACACATGTCGAATATCGATCTCGGTATTCATGCGGGTCAGCGCAACGGCCGCCGCTGGACTGGCGCCGCGCCGCAAATAAGCGGCCCACCACGCGCGAAACGCCGGATCGGCAGCCACACTGGGTGCACGCTCTTCCAAGCCTACCGGGGCGGCGGCATGAGCGAGGCTTGAGACGATGGCTTCGGTCTCGCCGCGGTAGGTCTGCATTTCCAATTCGGTGGCCAACAACACATCAACCACAAAACGATAGCCTTTACGCGGGTGAGCTTCGATCAGCTCACTGTTTTGGCTGGACAGCAATGCACGCAAGCTGTCGATTTGTTGGGCGAGCAGGCTGGTTTGTTTGACGACATGCGAGGCTTTTTCTGCGTGTCCAAAGCGCTGTTGGCACATCGCGAGTGCGCGTCGGCCCACCCACTGTCGATGCTGTTCTACCAGCGCAATAAGAACGTCCAAGGTGGCGCCCTGCAGCGCCACCGCGTGTTCAGCACGCCACAACACGCGCATCGCGGTGTCCAGTCGAAATGGACCGAATTCATAGCTGTAATGCACCAATTCGGGCATTGCTGTCCCCGACCTAAGCCAAGCAAGTCGACCAAGCGCGCGGATGGCAGCGATTTTCTGCTGTCACGTGCGGACGTGTGAATTGTATATGTAGGTCACGCTTTGACGCGGCTTATTTGCTCACCTAAGAGGCTTGCCCAAAATCTATCCGCGCATGGTTAAACTCCAGTTGCGGTATCCGTTCCGATTGAGGCGGAGTTGACTGCGGCCAACAGCGACCACCGCAGCCTAGAGGAAAAGCGCCGCTCGATGACCTTAAGCACAGCGCCTCAAGCGCGTGCTACTCCTGGCATGCTGCCCTCCGCCGCCCTTTGGGCCAGCCTTTCGGCTGTTCCAAATCGCTCCAGGCGATTTGGTCAACATCGACCTGAGCACCTGCGGCCACTGTGGCGGCGCGCTACGGATCGTGGCCAGCATCGAAGAACCCACCGCCCTCCGCGCCATCCTCGCCCACTTCGCAAAACACGGCGCGCTTCAGAAAGCGCACTACCGACCCGCCCCGCGCGCACCGCCCGCTTATGCTGCGTGACACGCCGCTGACGGCGAAACCAGGAAGCCAACACGGAGCGGCCACGAACCCGCATGGCCATGCTCGGCCCGCTGTCAGCAACTGGGGGAAATGGCCGCGAACGGCCCTGCCGAACACCCGTCCAGCCGGCGAAGCGCTCGCCGATGACGCCCCAACCACGGCCATACCGAGCAAAACCAACGG
>Ga0163149_10008584_pt1 | contig 10055 bp, 8 predicted proteins | sample OliLakLV19MP5G1_FD_148604 | JGI IMG/M metagenome (GOLD analysis project Ga0163149, IMG submission 148604) | Freshwater microbial mat bacterial communities from Lake Vanda, McMurdo Dry Valleys, Antarctica - Oligotrophic Lake LV.19.MP5.G1 | ecosystem: Environmental > Aquatic > Freshwater > Lake >...
GTTCCGGGCAAGGCGTCAGATCCTACGTAAAGTGCCTAGATTCAAAAATGTTTAGCCTGTAAGGTTCGCGATTATGTAAATAACGCAAGGCGAAAAACTTTACCCAGACTGCGCGCGTCTGATGATGGAAGGACATGCAGGAATTTCTGTTGAATCCTCTGGCACCATCATCAATTTGTCTCAATGAAAAACACAATGCTTGAAGTTAAAAGATCTGCAGCTGCTGGTAAGCCCAAGTGGATCACCTTGAGTAGCACATCCAAGAAGAAGATCATTATTTTTCAACATGTGGGAAAGATTTGAACGTTGGGAATCAAAGATGCAGAAGCACAGAAACTTATTCAGTTGCACATGCATACAATTAGGGAATGAAAGGCAAGCAGTGGCAACATCATCAAAAATAATTAGAAGTTCATGAAATGGAGCCTTTGCAAGGTAAAAGAGAAGATGGATTGGACAACATCAATATCTGCAGCAGGTGGAACAACTGCAGGCTCATTTCATTTATTAATGAAAACACACAACAACTGCAGCAAACCCTTCTGACTATGAAATTTCCATTCCAACAGGCCCCACTTGATGTTGACATTGAAGAATAAATTCGAAAAGAAGCTCCGCCAGGCCAAGCCAGGGGAAGGAACATTCATTTTGGTCAATGAGATGAAAGAGACAATGGAAGCCGCAGAGAACGCAGCCTCGGCCAACAAAAATGTTTATACAACTGCTACTAGTACAAAACTCAATGTGTGGTGGTCATACCCGCAATCACTGAGACAACTCGTGATGAGTCTTGATGTAGGAGCTGTGCCCGGCTGCGAAAGAGCGCAAGATGTGATGTAGGTTTTGGGTCGTGAAAGGAAACACGTGATGACGAGGCGGGGGGCTGTGAAGATGCGCATAGGCAGTCGAAACGTTGTTTTGGGATCTTGCTAGCGAGTCTTGTTTGAACCGATTGTCAGAATTATCTTTTGCGTAAAGTGTGGTGTGAGGTGCTGGGGATTATGTAAGACTAGCAGGTCGCTGCCTTAGTTGCTGGGCTTCATTGTGGTTGTACGCAAGTGCTCAGGGCCCCCGTAAGCCGCTTAAGTAGACTTATGCGAAGTGATGTATCCCGCATAATCCCAACACGCCATTTTGTTTCGATATCCAATGTTTTCGATATTGTAGAATCATCCTCTCTCTTTGGTCTTCAGGGGCATATCATCCCGGCTTCCAGGTTCATTGTAACGACCATTAGTGCAATGGCTGCGATTGCGTGTACACGATCCCACTGCGCTGCTGGTGTCAGCATATAAATATCACTTCTCATATCATAAACATGTTCTCTCCTATTTATTCATGAGCATATCTAGGCTTGGAGGGCGAATGCCGCGATGACGATGGATGTTGTCACGGCAGCGTGTCAGATTGGAACCTATGGCGAAGCTCTGCGGAATCCCATAGAATAAAGATTGAAGCAACTGAAAAGGGCCAAAGCTTGGCTGAGCGCGTGCCAGGAGTGGTTTCGTGGTGTATTAACAGGCCGACGATAGTATATGTGAAATGATGTGTGTTGGTCGACATTCCTGGCGTGTATCAGCGCAAAAATACATATGCCCATAGTCATCGCTTCACTGACCCATTACGCAAAATCAGACAAAAAGATAACTCCCCGGGGAGGAAGGTCTCAGTTCCTGTACAGTATATTGTTTTACGTTATGCTTGCTTATTGTCCTTGAATGTGGTCGAGGTGCCACTTTGCCCGGAAGCATCTTGTTGTGTCTTTTGTCGCGTTTCCAACCAAATCCCTAGACCCAGAAACAACACATCCGTGCCCAAAAACATGAGAGTGGGCTGGGTAAACAAATCCAAAAATGCGTTTCCGATACTTCGGCATATTATTGCGTCGAAGAATGCCAAGCCAAATACCGAGAACGCTGATAGCAGAGCCAAAAGCAAGGTTTTGGAAAAATGGCAGAGCAACATGACTTCCAGACCCAACCCTGCCCAAACAATGGTGGGACAAAGGTACCACAATTCCAAAGGCAGTGATCGTGAAAGCAGCAGGGTGGATAGGGTAGCACTGGGGCTTTCTTCACCAGTAGCAGACGCTGATCCTGTTAAGAAACAGGCAATCGCCAATAGGCCAAGAATGTTCATGATTATCCAAACGTTGCGAATCCATTCTTTGGGATCCATGCTAGTATATGTTTTGATGTTAACATAAGCCGACGACAAGGATTCCATCATGCATGCCGCCCATATCGAAATGCCAAAGACCCCAGTAGTGTAAGTGTCGGCAATGAATAGCAGGGCGCGTTCTTGGGTGCTATCTCTTGTTTTTTCTGGAAACGGTAATAAACAGTGCAAGAACAAACCACTTGTATTCATAAACCCAAAAAAGAGAAAGGCCACCATCCAATAGAATTGCGCATCATGAAGTAATGGCGAATTGTTATTATGACTCTTTCTTCTTGACATTGTGACTCGTAGTAGACGTATGGATCCCGTGAGACCAATGACTATCCCTGTCACGGCAAAAATCGCCAAGGAAGGCCTCCTTATCGTATTATTTGCGACAGAAATTTGCTGTACGGGACACGCCTCGGCAACATCGTCGGGATAGAGCAGAGCAAATGTTCTCGGAAGCCAGACGGGAAAAATATGCGTACAATGCGCGGGGAAAAAGGAACAGACCATTTGCTTGCTCATGATTCTTGATATTTGTTTTATTGTAAGGACGATTGGATGGATGGATGGATCGATTGACGAGATGGTTCAAGAGAAAGCTGCGGTTGCCACTAGCGATTAGTCTACCCTAAATTTATTATAGAAAGACCCGCCACAAACACCATTATGATTGTGGGGATGCACTCTTCCGTGCTGTCTTCTTGGACCTCGGAAAAATACCCGCAAACTCATCAAACCGAAAAGAGGTGTCAGTCAATGCAAGGGGAAGAAAAACGAGGCAGAAAATGTCAATCAATCTATGACGTCAGTCACGTCAGAACATTCACGAATCGTGCGTGACATAGCCGGTTATGAGCGCAACATAGCCGGTTATGAGCCTAACTTAACCGGATATGAGGACAGATTAACTGCTATGATCGGATCATGTCCCAGAATCCTTTAGTCCTAGACACGGTAAGTCCCAGACACATCCTAGACCACCCATGGATGAGATTTGAATCCAAACTCTTTGGTTGGCCTGGCTCTCCATGCCCTGCCTGCTCTAAAAAAAAACTCTGACCTGATTCCTTGTGCATCAATCTCACAAATTCAAAATCAACAACAACATCAGCACAAAATTGACTTTCACAATGGAGCAAAAACGCTGACCTACCATGCCACTTCTTGAGCCACCAATTGTCAATTGGATTGTAAAAAGTCATTGCCAAAACATGAGATCACTGTTGAAGTCAACAATCTGCTGGAGGGGTCTCCATTCTTAGCAAACAACATTGGAGCAGCCTGCAAACCCCCCAGTGTTTCACCAACATTTGATCATTTTTGCAGATAGCTTTAACAGCTAATTAGTTGCCTTTTTAGTTACCTTCAATAGCGTTTGTGTCTCTTGTGCAGTCAGTTAGCTTCAGTTGTCATTGGATGCAACTGAATGTCATTTTTGAAGCAGATTGACGAAGGGAATCAGTTGTGGGAGCATTTGGTGTTGTTTTTCTTGTTGTTTTTGACACACAGGGTGTGATAACTGCGTGTTAATGAGTGTTTTAGGCATGAGAACTGCGTGTTGTGGGGCGTTTGTTGGTCAAATTTGCTTAAGTCAGTGAGTGGAACCCAGCAGAAACAGGACAAAAAACAGACCATGGTGGGTGGACCTTTTGTCATTCAGCATGAACAAAGCATGAATTTACTTAGGTGAAGCATTTTTGAGAGCAGGCAGGGTCACAGGGAATCATGTTGTTGTGTTGGCTGTTCTGGACCAATCAAATCATGTCCAGTTGGGTCCAGTGCTTACCCCGTCTAGGACTTAGGCGCTCTGATCATGTGCGCAACATAGCTACTATGTAAGGAACAACCCCGTTGTTGACGACTGTTGGGACAGCTATTGGGACCGATGCAACTGTGATCATGTGCGCGCACCATATATTCACAGCAAGGGTGCATGCACCGACACACCGACCATGGCGATAGACCGAGAAACTTGGTTGTCTCTGCCGCGCAACACAGCTAGCATCTATCTGCCTATCTACCATGTTTCAAGAATAGCCTTACTGAGTTGTTTGTTGCCTGCAAAATCAGGATGGACTGAGAAGGTCGTTAGGTTGAAATGGACAAGAAGAAGAAAGACGAAGATTCCTCCGTTGTGTTGGTTGGTGGAACGCGTGGGCACGTGGAGGAATACATTCGTGGCGACCTTCTAGTGCTCTGGCGGGCTCCCTTTTGCGATTGGAAACCCATTAAAAATTGTACGGGTCGGTATACCTGTCGCGAAAAGAAAAAGCACCAACCGCCGCCAAAGACGATTGCGAATACAGGAGGACAAGATCCTGAAAATGAAATAGACCAACCACCGCAAGAAGACACTTCAGCTGTAGTACTCATCCCGTCTACACTGTCGCCACTTGATTTAATGCGGCATGCTCATGCTGCTGCTGCCGCCGCAAAAAATAAAGAAATTCTTGCAACTAACAATAATCATTCCGATGCCGATTCCCACAACGACTACAAAACCTATGAATTTGGTCCACCACGAGGTCGCGTGGATCGAATTATAGTACTCCCATTGGATCCAGATAAAACGACTGGAACCATTACGTACGTCAAGGAAGAGGAGGATGACGAGGAGGAGCACAATAGTTCTAACTACAGTGACCAGTCACCAAAACAAGCATCCCCAACCACCAATCATTTTACCTCTCAGCAGAGGCGTCGTCGCTTTGTGCACACTCTCAATGCTCCTTCTGGCTTTCAACGAAAGCTGAAAGCTGTTGGGATTCAGTTAGATTGATGCAAAAACTGGTCCTTCGAATGTTCCCATTTTGGAGTTTGTGGATCCTTTCCAATCCAGTGACTCGTTTCAATCCATCGGAGACGGAACCACTGAAATACAGACATTCAGATCCATCTATCTAATACCTACAGTTGCGAGTTTGCTGTCATCGCCAGCACCGGAATGATAGGATCGTAAGTGAAAATCTCGGTTGTCCCCCTTTCTGTTGTGGTTTCCTCGGAACAATCTACAGTAGTTGTGCGCAGCGAAAAGACTAATTATTTCGTAAAGTGCTCAAATGGTTCTATTTTTCTTCTTTCCTGTGTTCTTCGGAAAGCGATCTAGTCACTTGTTTCAAAAGATCGAAGATGGAACCATCGATCATTAATCTAGGTCAGTGCACCCAACCTACTACAGGTTCGATTTGCTGTCATCGCTGCCATTGGAATAATAGGACCGAAAGCAAAGGGAAACTCCCTGGGTCGTTGGAAAAATTATAAGTATATTCGAAGACCAGGACCCCTGCCCACTTGAAGGCTAACCGGACAAAAGGCTTGTTTGTTTATGCGCACGCCTTTTCCTTTGATACTGCTCACATTTGAAATAGTGTACACCAGTTGCGCAGCGCCTACTTATTGAGTAGAGCATGACAATGCTAGTAGACGCCTTTGCTGCTTGTCTTAACTAATAATTATTTGTTTGAAAAGTATGACGATTTAAAAACACGTACTATTTATTATCTTTCATCTGAATGAATTTGTAGAGACGATGCCCAAAGGGACTGTGCAAAATATAGACGCATGGCGTCAGCCCTTTCTTCCACGTACATTTAACAGAACTTGAGAATGCAAACTATCTAATCGACACAAATACCCAAAGATGCACAAACATCTACTCTTCATCGGCATCCTCAAACATATTGTTCCTCATCTTCATTTGAGGATTTCCGCCGCCGCCCATGCCCCTTCCTTGAGACATGGGCATGGGTCCTCCATACCCGTCGGAAGGAGCATCGGCGGGAGGATCTGCGCGCCTTCCGCGGCCGGAGCTAGAAATAGGAGATGCAGGACGACCACCACGGTTAGGGCCCCCGCCACCTCTACCACCATGCATATCGTTACGGTTTCCACCAGGACCTCCGCCACCGCCGTCATTCATGCGGCGAGCTGCATTCGCCAAGGGAGCCAGATGAGCAGGCAAAGCGCGCTCGTCCACCCCTGCCGTAAGTGCTGCAGCTGCGTGCAAATGTTGCGCAGCAGCGGCGGCTGCCGCATTGTCACCGCCCATGCCCCAAAATGGACCACCTCCTTGCTGACCGCCGCTGCCGCCCATTTGCATGCCATTTTGAAAGGGAACACCACCACCAAATTGCTGTTGATTGCTGCCACCGCCACCCATGTTACCCATGCCTCCTCCGCCAAAGTGCTGTGGCAACGGCTGTCCACTGTCGGGACCCATGGACTCTGGACCCATGGAGGATACGTCAAAGGGCCTCATCTGGTCCTGTGCTCCTCGACCGCCGGCGGGACTACCCATACCAGCCATACCCATCATCATGGCCTCCGACTCGGGACCACCGCCACCAAATTGACGAGGATCCATGCCAAATTGGCCAGCGCCACCCGCCGCAAAGGGGTTCATGCCAAAGGGATTCGCTGCCATGGGAAAGAAGGGATTGCCGGCACCAGCCATCATGAGATGATTCGCCGCAAAGGGATTGGCAAACTGGTAGGCACCGTTGGCCATCATCTGCCATGGGTGCGTGGCCCCGTGTGGATTGCCACCCAAGGCACGCAAGAGTGCCTCGTTGTTACCTCGAGAAGCAGCGTTGACAAACGCAGCTTGTTGCTGTTGCTGCTGCTGATGATGTAAAGCCTGCGCTTCCATCATCATCATTGTGTTGGGCGATTCTCCTCGTTCACGTTCGGGTGTCAAGAGAGCAGCCGACGCACCACCCCCACCACGACGAGATTTGCGATTCGGCGTTGGCCTATTCGCAGCGCCATCTCTTCCACCACCTAGAATGGCAACTCCGGGCAATATGCACCTAGAGGATCCTTCGGGTGAGGGCACGACTTTCTTTTTCAATGTGGTGCGCCTTCGACCACTTGGGGTCATAGGAAGAGGAGAGCTTCCATCATCGATAGGGAAGGAATCGCCTGTCGTATCCTCATCATCGTCCGATCGCATTCTCTTATTGCTCCTGGGTGTTCCGTCTTCTCCCTCTTCTTCGGCGTCGGCAGGATGCGGAGGGCGAGGCTCGTTGGGTCTGCTGGGAGGTGAAGCAACCGTCAATCGACGACGACGACCACCCCTCTGTAGTTCCCACGCAAAGCCAACGCTGTTGAGAAGACCTACCCGTTGATTGTTCAATCGCGATGTCTTGCCCTTGATCAGGTTCTTGTACTCCTGACGCCTTATTATCCAAAAAAAAGGAGTGGCATTGGTTAGATTTGATTCCGAAAAAGACAAATGAGTACAGTAACAATCCGAATCATAAACTTACTGGGTAGACACCCAATTCGCGAGCTGAACATTTTGCTGAAGAATTAATAATTGGTGATAGACATCGGTTAGAATCAGGAGGGGAAAGAGACGAAGAATCGAAAAGCAATCACAGTGTTTGTTTTTGAAAACAACATACCTCCCAGCCAATGGGAACTTGGGCGTGGCCATACGTTTTCTGAACAGAGATATTAGAAACAAAAGGGTATGAGGATAACGGTCTCTTTCTGCGTCCAATTAGCGCTGCCAATGCATTGTATCTTTTTCTCATCCATAGTATGCAAAACACACACGAGAAAGACAGATGAACGTACTTTAAAATCCTTCAATTCCGAGTACCGCACTTCCCACATCAAATGTCTTGGATTCTTGGCCGTCCATTCAAAGCCCACATCCACAAGCCTATCGAGGCGTTCTGGGTTCAAGGGTGTGGACTTTCCACTACCCGCTTGAAGCAACTTGTAGTGCTTTCGTTGGGCCGTAACTGTGGGGAGGTTTTGCGACAAACGGAAGCCAATAGATTTTGAGTAAGCAAACCAGAAAAGGAAGATACCATACTGCCATTGAAACAGGACAAGTTATAACGTACCCCAGGCTCCAAGCTGCAGGTCCTCCTTGTATCGATTGGGCACTTTTGGAATGAATGTTAACAGGTTCGAAAGATGGTTAGTGTAATCCAAAAGGCAGTTAACCAAAGATATCCAAGAATCATCCATTCCTCTTCTTGTTGTTGTTCGTATGTCTGTTAGACTTACCAAGACAGTGTCCATGCATATCCTGTTGGAATCGTGTCAAGTTGAAATCACAACAAGAGGTTAGCTACCACACGAAGAAGAAGAAGGTTCTTATCTCAATACAACAAAGACGACTTCTTGCTTACCTTAAACTCGATGAGTCTCTTGAACATTTCCTCCCATCTCTCTTCCGTCAAAGCAGAACTTGTACTGTTGTAAAAGTCATCATCTCCTGCTTCTTCGTCCGTTCCTGGTTCTTGCACTCTGGGCTGCACCTCTACTGTCCTGGGTCTGGGGGTCCCGAGACTAGCACTTGTAGGAACAACACCTCCGGATGGCACGTTTTCTTCCTCCTCCTTGCCTTCCTCGTCGTTGGTAGTGCTGCTGCTGTCTGACTTGTGACTGCTATTACTGCTAGGGGCATCCACAGGTGGAGCAGGAAGAGAGTCACCGGCCAGCTGTTGGTGTAAAGTCGGTGAAGTCTTCTCCATGATGATATACATGAATGGTTTTCCTTTGTTACTGCTGTTGTTTCTCGTGTAGGAGAGAGAAAAAAAGCTTTCTTATCTTGATTTGAAGATGGCAAAGTATGGGTTTGTGCCTTTGTGGGTGTGAGAAGACGGGTTGTTGTTAGTCCGTTCGGGCAACAGCGTACTCTTCATAAGCATGACACTGTCTCTCAAGGCGTGAATGTGTAAAGCTCAGTAGAATTTCTACTGCCCTGACTTGGAGAAACAACGAGCTTCGATGTTCGACATTGAAATTGAGCTTGGCCAAGTGTTGACTGCATGATTGCGCGCTGGCCGTATGTTCTCATTGACTTCCGGTTATCATATGAAAAGAACCCATAAGTGAGCTTGTTTTCATTTAGGCACGCTCGGTTCGACTTGCTCGACCTCTTAAGCGTTGAGCGATAAGTCCTTAAATCTAAAAAATGTCGTAGCTTCAGCATCAAGATGTCGCAGCGACAAGAGAAGGCCTCTTTCTGAGGAATTAACTTGTTTACCGTCTGATGCGACTTTTTCAGGTGATATTTCAAGATCAAATTCATCTCGATGGACCAATCAAATGTGCCGAACCTTCTGGTTTGTAGACTGGTTTGACCATTCGTATCCGCGTGGCTCGTGATTTCACCGGTTAGCTCAGTGGGGCTCCGTGGTACCAGTACAAAAATTGAAGAACACTGAAGAACACTCAAGTGCGAACCTGGGATGGTACAGTACATGGCAACAGTCCGCCAGCTACTTGTACTTACACTTGCTCGATCGGAAGTAACTGTGATGGGTTCCTCACCACTTGGGAGTTTGGTACTAGCTATGTACCTGACTGAAGAAATGTTACACTACACCACGGTCCTTTGAAGTCCAGTGAGGCCTGGTAGATAGACACCAAAATTCAAGCATAGCTAGCTATAGCTAGCTATTCGTGTTGTTGCAAGTGGCCAGGACGGATCGATCGTGCATCTTCCGCACTTCTACGGTAGGTTCTTGCTTGGTTGTAGATAGAGTAGAGTTGTTTCCGGTAGATTCACTCATACGGTAGGTTGCTGACTACCATCATACCAGTACCGTAGTTGTTGCTCAAGTTCCAGGAAGTAGCTCGAGCTCCATGGAGCGGTACTAGATAGCTAGTAAAGCAATCTTGTGAAGGCGGTCATACCAGTTAGATAGCCACTGGTGAATTCCATAAAAAATAGACATAAGGCGGTTGCCTGTTGTTGTTTCGTGGTGATGTTGGCCGTCCGGTAGGCTGAATTTCCTAAGGCACTTTCTCATTGTACCTATCTTGAAATGAATGTTGTCTGTTTAGACATAGATAAACAACATTTCAATCTGTCCAAGTTACCGCAGCCTCTGTAGATGCGTACCGAATTGGATGGAATCAGG
>Ga0163149_10008585_pt1 | contig 10055 bp, 6 predicted proteins | sample OliLakLV19MP5G1_FD_148604 | JGI IMG/M metagenome (GOLD analysis project Ga0163149, IMG submission 148604) | Freshwater microbial mat bacterial communities from Lake Vanda, McMurdo Dry Valleys, Antarctica - Oligotrophic Lake LV.19.MP5.G1 | ecosystem: Environmental > Aquatic > Freshwater > Lake >...
CATCATAAGTTACCCCTGCATCAATATCAAATGCATTATTGATAATAACATTTCCGGCTGCCGATTGAGATTTTGCTCCGGAGGTAGAGAGGTTTAAATTGTCATAAGTAGTTGCTCTCACTGTTTGAATTCCAGCTCTGTTATAATCTACAGTGTTTGGAGCGTTGGTGGAAAAATCAACAGTAGTTACAGTAATTGTAGTGCCTGCATATCTTAGAGTTCCATTTGTTCCTTGGGTCCATGTTCCGGTTCCGTTTAAAACTCCTGCTCCTGTATTAGTCATTGCAACAGTTCCACTATTTGTAACAACGAATCCCGTTACAACAACGGAGGTGCCGGTAAAGGTCAATATTCTAGTTCCCGAAATAGATTGATCATTGGTGTTAAAAGTAGCAACGGCTGCGTTAAAAGATGTTCCATTGCTTGTAATTCCCCCTTGAAAAATAAGATTAGCGGGTGTAGTAACTGAAGTTGAAAGCCAGACTCCTCCGACATTTATAGTTACTAATCCTACAAAAGTGTCAATACCCGCATTGTTTCCATCGCTGAGGGTACCTGTAATAGAGCTGGTTCCTGAAACTGTAATATCAAATGTGCTTAACGAGAGTGTTCCTGCAGTAACGGTCAGGTTATTGCTTACAAGCACAGTTCCTCCAAGCGTTTTTATACCCGAGCCGGCGATACCTAAATTATAATAGGTGATCGCACGTACGGTTTGTACGCCCGATCTGTTATAATTAACCGTGTTTGGGTTTGTTGTAAAATCCCACGATGCGATTGTAAGGGTGGATCCGGCATAGTTTAATATACTGTTCATTCCCTGTGTCCATGTTCCTGTCCCGCCTAATGACCCGGCCGTTGTCGCTGTGGTGCTAACAGTTGTAAAATTTGTAAGATTAATCGTTGTTATACTAATACTTCTAAAGGTTAAAGGGCTGGACCCATCAATTCCCTGATCATTTGTATCAAAAGTACAAGCGCCTCCGGAAAAAGAAGTTCCGTTATGTGTAATTCCTCCCCGGAAGGTGAGATTGGTTCCAACTGTAACGCTATTGGTCGACCACGACCCGCTTGCGTTAACAGTAATTGCACCAATAAATATATTGACTCCCGCATTAGTTGCGTCACTAAGTCTGCCGCTCACATCTGTAATGCCTGTTACTGTGAAATCAAAGGCACTCAATGATAAAGTCCCGGCAGTAATCGTTAGGTCATTATTTACCACTGTTGCAGCTCCAAGTGTTTTTGTTCCAGATCCGGCTATATTTAAATTATGATAAGTGGTGCCCAAAACAGTTTGGGTGCCGCTTCGGTTGTAATTTACAGTGTTTATGTCCGAGCTAAAATCATATGTGGTAACTGCGATAGTACTTCCGGCATAATTTAACGTTGAGTTGTTGCCTTGAATCCAGCCTCCTGTACCGCTTAAAGAACCTGATCCTGTATTGGTAATAGTAACGATAAAGTTATTTGTTAAGGTGACGCCTGTTGCAACTATTGCTCTGAAAGCCAAGCGGAATGTACCTGTAAGTATTTGAGAATTCGTATTAAATGTGGCCGCCCCCCCATTGAAGGCTGTGCCGTCACTTGTGATCCCATTTTGGAAAATGGTATTGCCGACGCTCGTAACACTATTACAATTCCATATCCCTCCTGCATTAACCGTTACTGCACCAACAAAAAGATTTGATCCGGTGTTGCTCCCGTCACTCAATGTACCCGAAATACTTGTTGTTCCATTCACGGTAAAATTACGCGTGCTCAATGCAAGGCTACCGGCAGTTACTGTTAAATCGTCGGTTATATCTGTATTGCCTCCCAATGTTTTTGTTCCAGAACCGGAAATAATTAAATACCTGTATGTGGTTCCGATTACCGTTTGTGTCCCTGTATTTGAGTAGTCAACTATGTTGTTATTGGTTCCAAAATCTCGTGTAGTTACTGTAATAGTTGTACCCATATAGGATAAGACGCTATTGGCTCCCTGGGTCCAGCCTCCGGTTCCTGCAAGCGTAGCGGCAGAGGCTCTGGTCATTGTTACATCGCAATTGTTAGTAAGAGTAATACCAGTTATGGTTACAATCTGAGAGAATGTATAAGCCGTAGTTCCGTCTAATGACTGGGGATTTGTATTGAATGTACTTCCTCCGGCGGAGAATGAAGTTCCGTTATTGGTAATTCCGTTTTGAAAAACCATTAATGAGGTAGTAGAAATGGTTGTAGAAACCCAAACGGCACCAGCATTCAATGTTACTGCTCCTATAAATGTTTTAGTTCCTGTATTTGAGTTAAAAGTTATTGTTCCGTTTATTGCGGAAGTCCCGCTAACATTAAGAGTAACCCTGCCGATGGTAGTACCTCCTGCATTCGAAGTAAAATTTCCTGCGACATTAAGAATGCCAGTTGCAGTTCCTGTAATACTTCCTCCATTATTTATTGTTAATCCGCCTACGCCAACATTGGTTGTCCTTCCTGCTGTCACCCAGTTTGCAGTACCGTCAATTGTAAGAGATAGGCAGCTTCCTGCATTTCCATCCATTGTTACTGAGTGTCCCGATGCAATTGTAATATCATCCGCATTGGTAGGCATACCTACAGGGAGCCATGTCCCTGGAGTGTTCCAGGGGCCGCTGCCATTACTAACTCGTGCAACACCCATTCCTTTAAAAGAAAAAGAAACCACTAATACTGCTGCAAAAAATGATCTTAAAAAAGTAGAAAATCCCATCTTAAAAATAGTTAAAATTTATACTATAAAAATACAATAAATGTCAGGGATTAACAAACTTATTGGATTTATACGGTCTATATCTCCTGTTAGTTCCATAATTCAATTTAATTCTTAAAATTAGTATCTTTGTAGCCTAATAAACTAATTACGTGAATAATTCCAAGTCCAGAAGCAATTCACCGGTAGTTGATTTTGACGATTTTAAGATCTATGGCCGTATATTTCTTCGTAACTGGTACCTGATTGCCATTTTTCCTATTGTTGCATATTTTTCGGCGGTTGCTTATTGCTGGAAATTGACGGATGTTTATGCCGTAAGTACTCAAATCCTTCTTAAATCAAATGATCAGTATAATGCTCATAGTATAATATCTGATGTTAGTTTTAATTATAAAGGATATATTGATAATACAAATGAGACAAGGGTAATAAAATCCTATGATTTAATTAAGCAAGCTGTTGAACGTCTTAATTTAGGTGTTTCTTATTATGTGGTTGGAAGAGTTAAAACGGAAGAAATGTTTGGTAGTCCTCCATTTACACTTGAGGTGTTCGCAATAAATCAAAGTCTCTTTGAGAAAATGATGCGTTTCAGAGTCTTGAATTTAAATGAGTTTGAACTCAGTTACATGAAAGGTTCTGTTGAAGTGATAAAGAAAGGCACATTTAACAAGGAGCTTGTAGATGCTGATTATAGATTTCTATTTAAAAACACAGGAAAAATTAGCGCTCAAACCATTTCTTTATCTAAAGAAACCGAATACAAAGTACAGGTTCATAATAAGGATAATCTTATACGCAGATTTCAGTCTGGTCTTGCTGTTGTAAATCCAGAATATACAAATATCTTACAGGTCACAGTTGAAGATTTTGTACCCGCACGTGCCGTTCAATTTTTGGATACTTTATCTAAAGTGTATATTGAAAATTCTGTTCAGACCCGATATGATATAAGTGAAAATACATTAAAGTACATTGATAGGCAAATGGAAGAAGTAACGTCAGTGCTTAATGGGATTGAAGATACAATGCAAAATTATAAAGAAAGTAAAGCAATTCTTGATCTTGGAAAAGAACAGGAAAGTTATTTTACCCAGCTTCATGGTTTTGATGAACAAAAATCAACTATAAATTTGCAGCTGAAAACATTAGCTGATCTTGAAACGTATATAATAGAAGATAAGGATCCGGCTTTTTTGCCCCCATCTATATACGTAGTAGCTAATGATGGTTTTTTAAGTAAAAGCACCTCAGAGCTTTACTCAATGCAGCTGATAAGGGTTCAGGCGTTATCAAATTCAAGGGAAGGTAATTTTGCAATTGCGGATTTAGATCTGCGAATGGATAGATTAAAACAAAATATGCTGATTTATATTTCAAATCTTCGCGCTGCATTTAATGAAAAACTTCTTGACATAGATGTTGAGATTAGTCGCTATACTTCAAGTATTAAAACCATTCCTGGAAAGCAGCGGGAACTCATAAATATTCAACGTAAACTTAATGTGAACGAAAAGATGTATGTTTTTCTTTTGGAAAGAAAAGCGAATACGGTTATTGCGAAGGCAGGTATCATCCCGGAGACACGGGTTATTGAAGCTGCTCGTTCGAGAGGTGTAGTTAGGCCGGATAAAACGAGGTTAACTTATAGTTTTGTGAGTGTTGGATTAATAATTTCTTTACTTATCATATTTGTAAAGGATATTTTGTTCCTGAAAATTGAAAATGTTGAACAATTAAAAAAAATAACAACCCTTCCGATTTTTGGTGAAATAATTTATTCTGACAAAGCAAAGGAGTCGTATATAGTAGTTGACATTGATCCCAAATCGCTGGTCACAGAATCTTTCCGGAATGTGAGGACCAATCTTGAATACATGGCTTCAGAAGTCAAATCAAAAGTTGTATTGATCACTTCTAATAATCCCGGGGAGGGTAAAACATTTTGCTCTATTAATCTCGCCTCTATTCTGGCAAAGGCTGGTAAAAAAGTGTTGATACTCGAATTGGATCTTCATAAACCAAGGGTGCAGATTGGCCTCAATATGCAATCCGATATTGGTGTTAGTACAATTCTCATTGGAAGGTCGGAGGTGAAAGATACTGTAATGAAGACAAGTATAGAGAATATGGATGTTGTTTTATCGGGTCCTACGCCTCCGAATGCCTCGGAACTCATATTAAGTGCTAACATGCAAAAAATATTCGAGTATGGCCGTGAACATTATGATTATATAATTGTTGACACTGCTCCTTTGGGTCTTATTTCGGATGCAATGATCCTAATGAAATACGTTGATGCGATACTTTTTGTAATGAATACTAAATTTGCTACAAAGACTTTTGTGAAAAGCGTTGAAGAAACGATTAGGAAGAGTAATGGTATGAATATTGGATTGTTGCTGAATGGAGTTAAACAAAAACGTTCCAGGTATTATTACAATAGATATGGCTATGGCTATGGTTACGGCTATGGCTACGGTTATGGTTATTCTTCTAAGAAAGATTCCTGATAAATATGACTCAATCCAATACTCCGGTTGTTGAAGAAGAAAATTGGGATGTTGTAATTGCCGCTAAGTCACGATGGTGGAATTTTCAACTGAAGGAAATTTTGGCATACAAAGATTTGCTTTTTCTTTTTGTAAGAAGAGATTTTATTTCACTTTATAAACAAACTGTTCTCGGCCCCCTTTGGCTGTTGATTCAACCTGTTTTAACAGCAATTGTTTTTTCTTTGATTTTTGGGAGGGTTGCAAAGATCCAGACAGAGGATGTGCCTAAAATTTTGTTTTATCTTTCAGGTTTAACGGCATGGACTTATTTTGCAGATTGTTTGAATAAAACGGCAAGTACATTTATTTCAAATTCCCGCATTTTTGGTAAAGTATATTTTCCCAGGCTTATTGTTCCGTTATCAATTATTATTTCTAATCTTATTAAGTTCGGTTTTCAGCTCGTCCTTTTAATAGCGTTCATACTTTATTTTTGGTTAGTGAAAGGTGTATTTTATCCAACAATTTGGGTTTGCATTGTTCCTTTTTTGATCATTCTTATGGCAGGAATGGGGCTTGGATTTGGTATTTTAATCTCATCTATAACAACCAAGTACAGGGACTTTCAGAATCTTATTGCCTTTGGTGTTCAGCTTCTGATGTATGCAACTCCAATTGTGTATCCATTATCAATGCTAAAAGGAAATTTTGCAATAGCGGCTAAATTCAATCCAATGACACATGTAGTTGAAGCGTTCAAATGCGCTTTCATTGGTACAGGTTCTGTTAATATTTTATATCTGGCGTATTGTTTTATATTCATGATCTTGTTATTGCTTTTTGCATTATTAATGTTTGGAAGGGTTGAGAGGCGTTTTATGGACAATGTGTAATGAATACAGCAGATACTATAATTAAAATAGAAAATATTTCCAAGCAGTACCGTCTTGGTATTGTAGGTACAGCTACGATCAAAGATGATTTTCAAAGATGGCTTGCTAAATTAAGGGGCAAAGAGGATCCGTTCCTTAAAATTGGAGATGAGAACAATCGTTTTTCTACATCTACGAGTGAATATGTATGGGCACTAAAGGATATTAATTTAAGTGTTAAGAGAGGTGAAGTATTGGGTATTATCGGAAAGAATGGTGCAGGCAAATCAACACTTCTTAAATTACTTTCGAAAGTAACAGAACCAACCACAGGCAGTATAAAAGTTAAGGGACGTATTGCGAGTTTGTTGGAGGTGGGTACCGGATTTCATCCTGAATTGACTGGTCGGGAAAATATTTTTTTGAATGGCGCTATATTGGGGATGAAAAAGCAGGAGATAAAAAGTAAGTTCGATGAAATAATAGATTTTTCTGGAATAGGCCGATACTTAGATACTCCTGTAAAACGGTATTCGAGCGGAATGTATGTCAGACTTGCATTTGCAGTTGCCGCTCATTTGGAACCGGAAATACTCATAGTGGATGAAGTGCTGGCAGTTGGCGATGCGGATTTTCAAAAAAAGGCGATAGGCAAAATGCAGGCGGTAAGCTCTTCGGAAGGAAGGACTGTAATATTTGTTAGTCACAACATGGCAGCAATAAACAATCTCTGTACTTCGGCGGTGTTAATGGAAAATGGAACAGTAAAAATGACGGGAAAAACAGAAGATGTAATAAGGTATTATTTAAAAGGAGAGTTTGATAAAGAAGCCTTTGGTGTGATTCCGGATAACTATCCCCGCAACCAATATAATAAGGGAATACTGCAAATACACTCTATTAATTTATTTAATTTCAATAACGAAGAGCTTTCAAATTTTAGGATGCACGAAAGAGTAAAAGCTAAAGTGGTGATCCATTCAAAGGAAGATATTTATGGCGCTTCAATTATTTTTTCCTTTATGGATGAAACAGTTGGGCGTATAACATACTCTTCGAGCCGGGATAAGTTTAATGGGAATAATGATAATGAAATAAAAAAAGGTGCAAATGTTTTTGAGATCGAAATTGATCAGGACCTTTTGCCCTCCAATTATTCCGTTGGTATTTCTGTTCTGGATAAAGCCGGGTATCCATTTGATGGCATACTGAATTTTGGGAATGTTAAGATTGAGAATTTTGGACTTGAAAAGGAAATATATCCCTGGGTAAGACCAATTGGCTTAGTGAATACAAGATCGTTATATAAAAAAATTAAATAATGGATATTAAAGGATCAAAAATTTTAGTCATAGGTGGAGCTGGTTTTATAGGTGGATTTGTCATTGCTGAATTGTTGAAACATGAAGTAGGCCAGGTTATTATTTATGACAATTTTGCGAGGGGAAAAATGGAGAACATCGCGGAATCATTAAAAGACCCTCGTTGCTCAATTCATCCAACAGGAGGCGATGTTCGTGAGATCGACATTTTAAATGATGCGATGAAAGGAGTTGATTGTGTATTTCATCTGGCAGCAATGTGGCTGCTTCATTGTAAGGATTATCCGAGAACAGCATTTGATGTAAATATTGCCGGAACTTTTAATGTATTGGAGGCTTGCGTAAAAAACAATGTAAAAAAACTTATTTATTCTTCTTCAGCATCTGTATACGGCGATGCTGTTGAGGTTCCAATGACAGAGGAGCATCCTTTTAATAACAAAAATTTTTATGGAGCTACAAAAATCTCCGGCGAAGCAATGTGTACAGCATATAATGATCGTTATGGGTTATCGGTTATCGGATTAAGATACATGAATGTATATGGCCCCGGGCAAGATCAACACGCGGTTTACAGCGGTGTTGTACCTATTATGCTAAATAAGATTGATGCAAATGAAGCACCTACAATAAATGGAGACGGATCCCAGGCGTATGATTTTATTTATGTTGAGGATGTAGCCAGATGTAATGTGGCGGCGTTGCAATCAAATATAAATTTCGGTTATTATAATGTTGGTACAGAAGTTCAAACAACAATCAAACAGTTGTGCGATACTATTCTTCGTCTTAAGAAGTCAAATTTAAAAGTTAACTACAAGCCCTATAATGCAGATGACGCAAGAGCACTTGTGCAAAACCGAATTGGTTCTGTTCAAAAAGCTAATGAAGAAATTGGTTTTGAGTTCAAATATAATCTTGATAATGGTTTGCAGAAGCTGATTGACTGGAGGAATTCTAAATTCAAAATTTCTATTTAATGGAAAAAAAAAATATTCCAATTTCATTGCCCTCCATGGGACAGGAAGAATGGGAGGCAACAAAAGATCCGATTTTTTCAGGATGGATTACTCAGGGACCTAAAGTTGCTGAATTTGAAAAACTTTTTGCAGAACGACATAAGGTTAAATATGCATATGCCGTTTCTAATTGTACTACTGCTCTTCATCTTGCGCTCGTTGCATTAGGCGTAAAACATGGCGATGAAGTATTGGTGCCCGCTTTTACATGGGTTTCTACTGCCAATGCTATTATGTATTGTGGGGCTACACCTGTTTTTGTTGATATAGATATAAGAACTTTTAACATAGATGTCAATCAAATAGTGCAAAAGATAACTTCTAAAACAAAAGCTATTATTCCTGTTCATCTCTTTGGATTATGTGCGAATATTGACGAGATAAAAAAAATTGCACCTGGTTTAAAAATTGTAGAAGACGGAGCTTGTGCTGCCGGGGCTGGGATCGAAGACAGACCTGCGGGTAGCCTGGGAGATATTGGTTGTTTTTCTTTTCACCCACGTAAATCTATTACCACCGGAGAAGGAGGTATGCTTACGACAAACGACGACTCTTTAGCAGAAAAAATAAATATGTTACGTAATCACGGCGCTTCTATATCGGAAGAGCAAAGACATAAAGGGCCAAAGCCCTATATTCTTCCGGAATTTGATATGGTTGGTTATAACTACAGGATGACGGATATTCAGGGTGCCGTGGGAGTTGTGCAGTTAAAAAAACTGGATAAGTTTATTGATGAGCGTCAGCATTGGGCTGATTTTTACACCAATGAACTATCCTCTCTTAAATGGATTAAAACACCTTTTGTTCCTAAGGGATATAAGCATGGTTGGCAATCATATGTATTGTTCATCGATGAAAGCAAATCTCCAATGAAACGAAATGAATTAATGGAATTCCTGCAACAAAAAGGTATCAGCACCCGCCCGGGAACACATGCTGTTCATATGTTGGGTTTTTATGCAAAGGCTTTTAATATCCAATCAGCAACTTATCCAATGGCATATGCGGCTAACGAATATTCAATGTCTATTCCGCTTCATAATAAAATGGTAAAAGATGATTATGAATATATTATTAATGTGCTTAAATCTTTTTAATTAATGCGTTTTGATTTTTTGAATAAGAGGGAGCGTTTAAAAAATATTTCGGTATTTACTATATCTCTCATATTCATTTTTTTTCTTTTTGACCTTTTGCATGAATTTTTCTTTTCTGATTTTTTGTTTCTGAAGCGTCATTTTTCTTGGTTTGATTATTCTTTGGAGAGAATTTTTTCCAAGTTGCATATTTCCTTTTTTACTAATAAAGAACTACCCTATTATTCAAGTTCGATATTATTTGGCGCCCTTTCTAATTTCCGTGTTTTCCTTTATTATTTAATTACAGTAGTATTGCTTTTTTATCTAAATAAAAACAAGGTTAATTGGGAGGCCTTAGGCTTAAAAAAGTATTTCAGATTGTTTTTCTTTTTTATCTCACTCATTCTTACCTGGCAGTATTCATTTTATGATTATAATATAGGGGAGTTCTAAAAATAGAATGTTAAAAACAATCTAATAAAATCGTATCTAAGCATTTAAATTATGGAATTATTTTATTTCTATTTGCAGAAT